>OIEP01000010.1_pt1 | contig 306588 bp, 256 predicted proteins | sample 1581861 | NCBI WGS metagenome assembly OIEP01 (sample SAMN03281009, study PRJEB24777) | human gut metagenome | isolation source: fecal sample PR192 from 1 month old female Indian infant, vaginally...
GACTAGTATAAACCCCGCATTATTATTTTTCATATAAATATTCTCACTCTGGATATTTCTACAAGCCAAAATCCGAATTAATCGCACATCACACTATTATTACCCCTCACAAAATCCTATTTATAGCGAAATAATAGTTTCCATTACCCGATTCACTTTGTAAAAAAACAGCGGACACTTATTAAATAAATTTATCCGTTATTGATAAATAGAAATCAGGGAGTAAAAAACGCAAAGTGAGATGAATAAGGCGAGCACAAAATCTACTACAGGTTAACATCCGCTTTAAAGGATCGCCGAAGCGATCCTTTACCATTGAGCGGGCAAATTACATCAGCGGCATCGCCAGTTGCACAATGCTAATCAGCGGCTGCGGCCATACGCCTAGCACCAGTACCAGCAGCGCGGAGATCAGCACCACGATGCCTCCGGCGCTGTACTGCCAGTCGGACGGCGCATCGCGATTCAGTGTCTCCGGTGCACTCAGATAGAGGCTCACCGCCACGCGTAGATAGTAGTAGAGGCCGATTGCAGACCCAACAACCACCGCGCCCACCAGCCACCACAGGTGCGCATGCACACCGACCGCCAGCACGTAGAATTTACCGATAAAGCCCAGCGTCATCGGAATACCGGCGAGAGACAGCATCATCACCGTCATCACCGCCGACAGAATCGGACGATGCCAGAACAGGCCGCGATAGGAATAGAGCGAATCCGCATCCGGCCCACGGTACGGGCTGGACATCAGACTCACCACGCCGAACGCGCCGAGGCTGCTGAACAGATAACCGGCCAGATACACGCCTACCGCTTCCATCGACATCTCGCCGCTCTGCAGGGCAATCATCACCACCAGCAGGTAGCCAAGATGGGAAATGGAAGAGTAGCCAAGCAGACGTTTAATATTGGTCTGACTGAGCGCCATCAGGTTACCGAAGATAATGGACGTGAACGCGATAAGACCCAGTACCATGCGCACCGCTTCGCTATTGCCCACCGGCATATAGAGGAACAGACGCATCACCACGCCGAAAATGGCAATCTTGCTGGCGGTCGCCAGAAAGGTTGATACCGGCGCAGGCGCCCCCTGGTATACGTCCGGCGTCCACAAATGGAACGGCACCAGCGACAGTTTGAAGCCGAGACCAACGATCATCAGACCCAGCCCTGCCAGCAACAGCGGCTCATGCAGAGCGTTGTCCGCCAGGCTCTTACCAAGGGCAAGAAACGACAGGTTGCCAGAGTTCGCATACACCAGCGCCATACCGAACAGCAGGAACGAAGAGGCAACGGCAGACAAAATGGTATATTTGATACTGGCTTCCAGCGAGCGTTTCTGGCGGAAGGCATAGCCGACGAGACCGAACAGCGGCAGCGAAATCAGTTCGATACCGAGGAACAGGGACGCCAGATGATTGGCGCCCGCCAGCAGAATACCGCCCATTGCGGCAATCAGCACCAGCAGATAGAACTCTTCTTTATTGTCCTTGTACCCCTCAAGCCACGGATAAGCAAAGGTACAGGTCGCCAGACTGGCCAGCAGCACCAGCCCGGAATAGAGCATGGCGTAACCGTCAACACGAATCAGCGGCGTGACGTCCATCGCGCCGTTCTGACCCACGAACCAAAGTGAAATCAGCGCGGCGTTCAGGCCGAGAACCGACAGCGTGGCATTGAGGAAATGATTGCGTCGCCACGCAATGGAGAGCATCACAACCACCACCGTCAAGCCGACGATCAGCAGCGGTAGCAGTGCGATCAGTTGTTGTGGAGTTATTGTCATGGCGAATTACGGCCTTGTAGTAGAAACAGAATTAACAAACCACTGCTGAATGTTGCTCATCGCAGAGTGCGAGGTATCCAGAATCGGCTGCGGGAAGAAGCCCAGCAACACCAGCAGAACCACCAGCAGCAGGATGATAGACAATTCACGCAGGGACATCCCCGGCAACGTTTTGGCGGCGATTTCGCTTTTTGCTTTGCCAAAGTAGGCGCGATGCAGCATCGCCAGCGAGTAAACCGAAGCGAACACCAGACCAAAGGTAGAAATAACGGTAATCATCGGCACGGCTTTATAGCTGCCGAACAGAATCATAAATTCGCCGACGAAGTTACCAGTACCCGGCATCCCGAGCGTCGCGACGGCAAAGAACATCGACAGTGCCGGTAACCACTTAATTTTGCTCCACAGGCCGCCCATCAGACGCATATCGCGAGTATGCAGACGTTCGTACAACTGACCACAGAGAATAAACAGACCGGCAGCGGAAAGACCGTGGGCAATCATCTGAATCACCGCGCCCTGATAAGCCAGCTGGCTACCGGTATAGATCGCGATCAGCACAAAGCCCATATGGGAAACAGAGGTGTAGGCAATCAGACGCTTGATATCGGTTTGCGCGAATGCCATCCATGCGCCGTAGAAAATACCGATGACGCCCAGCCACATTGCGATGGGGGCAAACTCGGCGGACGCGTTGGGGAACAGCGGCAAAGAGAAGCGCAGCAGACCGTAAGCCGCGGTTTTCAACAGAATACCCGCGAGGTCAACGGAACCGGCGGTCGGCGCCTGGGAGTGCGCGTCCGGCAACCAGCCATGTAGCGGAACCACCGGCATTTTTACCGCGAAGGCGATAAAGAAGCCCAGCATCAGCAGGTATTCCACCCCGTGCGACATTGGCGTCTTCAGCAGATCTTCGTAGTTGAACGTCCAGACGCCGGTCGCATTGAAGTGGACAAACGCCAGCGCCAGGATGGCAATCAGCATGATCAGACCGCTCGCCTGGGTATAGATGAAGAACTTGGTGGCCGCCGTGATACGCGTTTTGCCGTCAGAGGCTTTATGGCCCCACAGCGCGATCAGGAAGTACATCGGCACCAGCATCATTTCCCAGAAGAAGAAGAACAGGAACAGGTCGATGGCGAGGAACACGCCGATCACGCCGCCCAGAATCCACATCAGGTTCAGGTGGAAAAAGCCCTGATATTTTTCAATCTCTTTCCAGGAGCAAAGTACCGCCAGCACGCCCAGCAAACCGGTGAGCACCACCATCAGTAGCGACAGACCATCGATAGCCAGATGGATGCTAATACCGAAGCGCGGGATCCACGGCAGCACGAACTCAGACTGCCATTGCGGAATACCGGTGGATTGTGTCAGAGAATAGCCGCCCTGCATCCACAGCAGCAGACCGAGCACCAGCGTCAATCCCATGGTGATCAGCGCGATCCAGCGCGGCATCTTCACGCCAAAGCGTTCGGACTGCCAGCACAGAAAGCCGCCGATAAAGGGGATGAGTATTAACCAAGGTAATAACATAGCTAAGTATGTCCCTTATATTTACTCCTGCTCAGGCTATCTCGCTCACCAGCCCGAATCCCGGCAGTGCTCGCAATCCTCACGTACTTTTGTACGCTCCGGTCGCTCTGCGCTGGCGGTCTTCGGTCTGACTTCGCCGATGACACCTGTACTTCAGGAACAGATTTTCAACGAATTCTAAAAATTATTTTTGGGCTTGCAGGCCGGATAAGCACAACGCCATCCGGCAATCGTTCATCCAGCCAACAAACTCAACGCAATACCATCAATAGCGCCAGCACCACAACCGCACCGATGCTCATGGAAGCCACATACCAGCGCAGATAGCCGTTCTCGCTCACCACCAGGCCTTTGCCTGCGAAACGGGACAGAATCGCCGGAATGTTCATCAACGCATTCAGCGGATCGCTCTTCAGCAGCCACGCCACGCCAAGGAACGGCTTCACGAACACGTTGTCATACAGCCAGTCGAAGCCCCAGGCGTTGTACCACCAGGTTCCGAGCAGACGGCCCGGGGCGCTATTGGCAAGCGAGGTCACCAGCGTGCGTTTACCCAGCCACAGCCAGGCGGCAATCAGGATGCCGGCAATCGCGACAACGCCAGAGGTTATTTCCAGCGTCATTACACGGCTATGCTCAAGCTCGGTGGTCTGCGGCAGAACCCCCTGCAACGGCGGTACAATCAGCGCGCCAACGAAGGTTGAAAGCACCAGCAGGACAATCAGCGGCAGATGATGGGTAATTCCCTTCCCTGCATGCGCGTGAATTTGTTCTTTACCGTGGAACACGATGAAAATCATACGGAAGGTATACAGCGAGGTAAAAAATGCCCCGACCAGACCGGCAAGCATCAGGTTGATATGACCGTTAGCCATCGCGCCTGCCAGAATTTCATCCTTACTGAAGAAGCCCGCGGTCACCAGCGGCAACGCAGACAACGCCGCGCCCCCCACCAGGAAGCAGACGTACACCAGCGGAATAGACTTCCGCAAACCGCCCATCTTAAAGATGTTCTGCTCATGGTGGCAGGCGAGAATCACCGAGCCGGAAGAGAGGAACAGCAGCGCTTTAAAGAACGCATGGGTCATCAGATGGAAAATCGCCGCATCCCACGCCTGCACGCCAAGCGCGAGGAACATGTAGCCAATCTGGCTCATGGTGGAGTAAGCGAGCACACGTTTGATGTCGGTCTGCACCAGCGCGGCGAAACCGGCCAGCACCAGCGTCACCGCCCCAACAATCCCCACCAGATGCAACACTTCCGGGGTCATCAGGAACAGGCCGTGAGTACGGGCAATCAGGTAGACACCGGCAGTCACCATGGTTGCGGCGTGGATCAGCGCGGAGACCGGCGTCGGCCCCGCCATCGCGTCGGCAAGCCAGGTCTGCAACGGCAGCTGCGCGGATTTACCTACCGCGCCGCCCAGCAGCATCAGCGTTGCCCACCACAGCATATTGTTGCCCGCCGCGAAGTGCTGAGGCGCCAGCTCGACCATTTCACGGAAGTTCAGGGTACCCAGTTCGTTGTAAAGAATGAACAGCGCAAAAGCGAGGAATACGTCGCCGATACGCGTGACCACAAACGCTTTCATCGCCGCCGCGCCATTCTTCGGATCGGTGTAGTAGAAACCGATCAGCAGATAGGAGCACAGGCCCACGCCTTCCCAGCCGAGATACATCAGCAGCAGGTTATCGGCAAGCACCAGCACCACCATGCTGGCGATAAACAGGTTAGTGTAAGCGAAGAAACGGGAGTAGCCCTCTTCACCACGCATATACCATGAGGCGAACATGTGGATCAGGAAGCCGACGCCGGTCACCACGGAAAGCATCGTCAGAGAGAGACCATCCAGCACCAGGTTAAAACCAATGTTGAAATCGCCCACCGACATCCAGGTCCACAGCGGCACGCTGATCGCCTGTTTACCGTTAGCAAAGAAGTCGACGCCGACGAACACCGTGACCAGCGCCGCCAGACCTACCGAGCCCACGCCCACCGTAGCGGATAGATTTTCCGACCAACGACCGCGGGAGAACGCCAGCAGGACAAAGCCAATCAATGGCAAAATAATGGTTAAGGCAAGCATGTTCATCCACGCAACTCACTTACTGAATCAATGTTCAGATTCTGGCGACGACGATGGAGCTGCAGCAGCAGCGCCAGGCCGATACTCGCTTCTGCGGCGGCGAGGGTGATGGCGAGAATATACATTATCTGACCATCAGTCTGGCCCCAGTAGCTCCCGGCAACCACGAAGGCCAGCGCGGCGGCATTGATCATGATCTCCAGGCTAATCAGCATAAACAGCAAATTGCGGCGGATAACCAGCCCCGTCAGCCCGAGGACAAACAGGATAGCGGCGAGGATCAATCCATGTGTTAAAGGGATCATGCGTGTTCCTCCGTTTTTCTTTTATCGCTGTCGTTCGGACGGTTGCTCAGCACTTCCCCGGCGCGCTCTTCGCGGCCAATATGGAAGGCGACGACCAGGCCCGCCAGCAGCAGCATGGAGGCCAGTTCCACCGCCAGAACATACGGTCCAAACAGCGCAACACCCACCTCTTTGGCGTTAATCGCCACGCCGTCGATACCCTGATCGTTCAGGCCGAGGATGGCGTAGACAATCACCGCCAGCAACACCGCAGAAAGAATGGCCGGGCCAATCCAGATCCCCGGCTTCAGCCACTGACGCTCCTGCTCGATTTCGCTACCGCCCAGGTTGAGCATCATCACCACAAACACGAACAGCACCATAATGGCTCCGGCGTAGACGATAATTTCCAGCGCGCCAGCGAAATACGCCCCCAGCGAGAAGAACACCCCGGCTATCGCCAGCAGAGAAATGATCAGGTACAGCAGCGCATGCACCGGATTGGTGTGGGTGATCACCCGCAAGGTCGCGAGGATGGCTATCAGGCCACAGATATAAAAAGCGAATTCCATTACCCTCTCCTTACGGTAACAGGCTTTTGACGTCGATAGGCTTAGCTTCGTTCTCTGCTTCGCCTTTATCTTTGCCGTCGATTGCCATACCCGCCATCCGGTAGAAGTTATATTCCGGGTATTTGCCCGGGCCGGAAATCAGCAGATCCTCTTTCTCGTACACCAGATCCTGACGCTTGTATTCGCCCAGTTCAAAATCCGGGGTCAACTGAATCGCCGTGGTCGGGCACGCTTCTTCGCACAGGCCGCAGAAAATGCAGCGTGAGAAGTTGATACGGAAAAATTCCGGATACCAGCGGCCATCTTTCATCTCTGCTTTTTGCAGCGAGATACAGCCTACCGGACAGGCTACCGCACACAGGTTACAGGCAACGCAGCGCTCTTCGCCGTCCGGATCGCGCGTTAACACAATGCGGCCACGGTAGCGCGGCGGCAGATATACCGGCTCCTCCGGGTACATCTGAGTTTCACGTTTGGCAAAGGCGTGCATCCCGATCATGCAGATACTGCGGACCTGGGTGCCAAACCCTACCAATAATTCTTTTAAGGTCATGGTCAATTCACCCCTTATTGCGCCTGCCAGAGAATGACAGCCGCCGTTACCAACAAGTTGATCAGCGTTAACGGCAGGCATACCTTCCAGCCAAAGGACATTACCTGGTCATAACGGGGACGCGGTAATGATGCGCGGATCAAAATGAACATCATCATAAAGAACGCGGTTTTCAGCGCGAACCAGATGAAAGGAGGTAACCATGGGCCATTCCAGCCGCCGAAGAACAGCGTCACGATCAGCGCCGATACGGTAACAATTCCGATATATTCACCGACGAAGAACAGACCGAACTTCATGCCGGAATATTCGATGTGGTAACCATCGGCCAGTTCCTGTTCCGCTTCCGGCTGGTCAAACGGGTGACGGTGACACACCGCCACGCCCGCAATCGCAAAGGTTACGAAGCCAAAGAACTGCGGGATGATGTTCCACAAATGCGCCTGGTTATTGACGATATCGGTCATATTGAACGACCCCGCCTGCGCCACCACGCCCATCAGGGAAAGCCCGAGGAACACTTCATAGCTCAGGGTCTGGGCAGAAGCACGCATCGCGCCGAGCAGGGAGTATTTGTTGTTGCTCGACCAACCGGCGAACAGCACCGCATAGACCGCCAGCCCGGCCATCATCAGGAAGAACAGAATGCCGATGTTCAGGTCAGCGACAACCCAGCTCGGGCTGACCGGCACAATCGCAAAGGCCAGCAGCAGCGAGGTAAAGGCGATAACCGGCGCCAGAGTAAAGATCACGCGATCCGAGAAGCGCGGAACCCAGTCCTCTTTAAAGAACATCTTGATCATATCGGCGACGAGCTGCAGCGAACCGCCCCAGCCCACGCGGTTTGGCCCATAACGGTTCTGGAACAGGCCCAGCAGACGACGCTCGCCAAAACTCATAAACGCGCCGCAGGTAACCACTACCAGCAGAATCACCACCGCTTTGAGGATGCTTAACAGAATGTCGATGAGATCGGGAGTTAACCAACTCATGCTTTCGCCTCCTGCAGAGTATCAATACACGCGCCGGTCAGTACCGGCGCAATCCCTGGCATGCCCATCGGTAAGCCAACCTGACCCGCCGTCAGCCCCGCCGAAATAACCAGCGGCAGGCGGAGCGTCTGACCATCAACGCTGAAGGAGACCGTTGCACCGTCATTAACGCCAAGCTTCGCGGCGTCCGCCGGATTAAGCTTGATGTACGGCTGTGGCATCCGGCTCTGGAATACCGGAGAGCGCTGCGACATTTCGTCACTGCCGAACAGGTGGTAATAAGGCGCGATACGCCACTTCCCTTCTTCAGCCTGGAAGCCTGCCGGTATGCTAGTAAAGTACGCCAGACCGCTGGCGGAAGCTTCAATCAGACGCACCCCCGGATCGCCATGACGCAGTTTACCGCCCACTTCATCCTGGAATTTGTTCCACGCCTGTGGCGAGTTCCAGCCTGGCGCCCAGGCAAACGGAATCTGCGAACGCGGCGCGCCCGGCTGGTTGTTCCCTTCCATTGAGAAGGCGAACATGGTGTCTTTATCCTGCGGCTGACGCGGCTCATGAACGCTGATGTTAGCGCGCATCGCGGTACGACCGCTGTAGCGGTGCGGTTCACGCGCCAGCTTCTGCCCACGAATGCGGAAGGTCGCATCCGGCGCGGCGTCTTTAATACCCGCCAGCTGCGGTAAGGCGGCAATCGCGGCGTCAATGACATGGTCCAGCTGCGTCCAGTCAACCTGGCGGTTGTTAACGGTGCTGTACAATGAATGCAGCCAGCGCCAGCTTTCCAGCATCACGGTTTTCGCATCATAGTAAGCCGGGTCGTAAACCTGGAAGAAGCGCTGAGCACGGCCTTCATTGTTAACCACCGTGCCATCGCTTTCAGCGAAGCTTGCCGCGGAGAGCACGAGGTGCGCGTTTTCCATAATCGCTGTGCGCTGGTGGTCAACCACCATCACCAGCGGCGCTTTCGCCAGCGCCGCATCAACACGGGCGGCGGAAGCGTGGCGGTGCAGGTCGTTTTCCAGCACGATAACCGCATCAGCAGCGCCGGTCTCCAGTTCGCTCAGCGCCTCATCAAGCGAGCCGCCGCCGATCATCCCGAGGCCAACGCTGTTCACCGCGCGAGCCACCATGGTAACGCCGACATCCGCGCCGCGCCCCTTCAGGGCTTTCGCGACGTTTGCCGCCGCCTGGATAATCTCAATGCTGCCAGCGTTAGTTCCGGAGATAATCAGCGGTTTTTTCGCCCCGGCTAATGCCTGAACGATAACGTCGATTTTGCCTTTCAGCTCACTGCTCATCTCCTCTACCGCCGGTGCGCTGTCGTCCAGCGCGTGGGCGATGGCAAAACCGAGACGCGCCTGATCTTCCACCGGCGCGCGGTAGGTCCAGGCGGCGATATCATCAAGACGGGTATCATCAATATTGGTGACGAACAGCGGATGCTTCGCCCGTTGACCGATGTTAAGGATCGCGGCGATCTGCCAGTCGGCGACTTTTTGCGCCGCCGCCATTTCACGCGCTTTGCCTTTAACCGCCTGACGCACCGCCAGGGCGATACGCGCGCCGGTCTGGGTAATATCTTCCCCAAGAATCAGCACCGCGTCGTAGGATTCAATTTCGCGCAGCGCCGGAGTATGGATACCGCCTTCGCGCAGCACTTTCAGCATCATCTGCAGGCGTTCTTGTTCGCCCTTTGCGATACCGGTATAGAAGTTATCGGCGCCCACCAGCTCGCGCAGCGCGAAGTTGCTCTCGATGCTGGCGCGCGGGGAACCAATACCGATAACCTTTTTCGACTGACGCAGAATATCCGCCGCCCCCTGCATCGCCTGCTCGGCGTTGAGGGCAATCAGATCGTCGCCGCGACGCTGAACCGGCTGACGCGGGCGATCTTTCAGGTTCACATAACCATAGCCGAAACGACCGCGGTCACAGAGGAAATAGCGATTAACGGTGCCGTTATAACGGTTTTCGATACGGCGCAGTTCACCGTAGCGCTCGCCGGGGCTGATGTTGCAGCCGATGGAACACTGCTGACAGATGCTTGGCGCAAACTGCATGTCCCATTTACGGTTATAGCGCTCGGAGTGCGTTTTATCAGTGAAGACGCCGGTCGGGCACACTTCCACCAGGTTGCCGGAGAATTCGCTTTCCAGCACACCGTCTTCCGGACGGCCAAAGTAGACGTTGTCATGCGCGCCATACACGCCGAGGTCGGTGCCGTCGGCATAATCTTTGTAGTAACGCACGCAGCGATAGCAGGCAATGCAGCGGTTCATTTCGTGCGAAATAAACGGCCCCAGATCCTGATTGCGATGAGTACGCTTGGTGAAGCGGTAGCGACGGAAGCTATGACCGGTCATCACGGTCATATCCTGTAAGTGGCAGTTGCCGCCCTCTTCGCAGACCGGGCAGTCATGCGGATGGTTGGTCATTAGCCACTCAACTACGCTTTCGCGGAACTGTTTCGCTTCTGCGTCGTCGATGGAAATAAAAGTGCCATCGGATGCCGGTGTCATACAGGACATCACCAGGCGGCCACGCGTGTCTTCCGCGTTTTGATATTGCTTCACCGCACACTGGCGGCAAGCACCAACGCTTCCCAGCGCCGGATGCCAGCAAAAGTAGGGAATATCAAGGCCCAGAGAGAGACAAGCTTCCAGCAGGTTGTCCGCCCCGTTCACCTCGTATTCTTTGCCGTCTACATGAATCGTAGCCATTAGCATGCTTCCAGTTGGCTCAGCCGAGACCGAGCGTTAATCAAAATTCTTCCCCTCACCCCGACCCTCTCCCCAAAGGGGCGAGAGAGAAAGCGGTTCCGGTTCATTCACCCTCCCCTCTGCAAAAAAGGGAGAAAAACGACTGCGGCTCTGGCCCTAACCCTCTACTTCTGAGGGGAGAGGGTTAGGGTGAGGGGTTAAAATCACCAGCGCGTCTTAAGCAGATTCGGCTGAATACCATTAATTGCATGGGTATTGCTGAACTGCTGTTTAATGCCGGCTTCGAATTCTTCACGGAAATATTTAATCGCGCTCTGCAGCGGTTCAACCGCGCCCGGCGCGTGCGCGCAGAAGGTTTTTCCCGGCCCGAGGAACCGACACAATTGCTCAAGTGTCTCAATATCTCCCGGCTGGCCTTCGCCGCGCTCCAGCGCACGGAGGATTTTCACGCTCCAGGGCAGCCCGTCGCGGCACGGCGTACACCAGCCGCAGGACTCACGGGCGAAAAACTCTTCCAGGTTACGCACCAACGACACCATGTTGATCTCGTGGTCAACGGCCATCGCCAGCGACGTCCCCAGACGGCTACCCGCTTTACCGATACTTTCAAATTCCATCGGCAGGTCGAGATGCGCTTCAGTCAGGAAATCGGTCCCCGCGCCGCCAGGCTGCCAGGCTTTAAATTTCAGGCCATCACGCATGCCGCCAGCGTAATCTTCAAGAATTTCACGCGCGGTGGTGCCGAACGGCAGTTCCCAGACGCCCGGATTTTTCACGCGACCGGAGAAGCCCATCAGCTTGGTGCCCGCATCCTTGCTCTTCGAGATGTTCTGATACCACTCAACGCCGTTCGCGAGGATCGCCGGAACGTTACACAGCGTTTCCACGTTGTTGACGCAGGTCGGTTTGCCCCATACCCCAGAGCTTGCCGGGAACGGCGGTTTAGAGCGCGGATTGGCGCGGCGGCCTTCGAGGGAGTTAATTAGCGCGGTTTCTTCGCCGCAGATATAGCGCCCTGCCCCGGTATGGACAAACAGTTCGAAGTTAAAGCCGGTGCCGAGAATGTTTTTGCCCAACAGACCGGCTTCGGTCGCTTCGGCAATCGCCCGGCGCAGATGCACCGCCGCTTCAATATATTCGCCACGCAGGAAGATGTAGCCACGGTACGCTTTCAGCGCGAACGCGGAGATCAGCATCCCTTCCACCAGCAGGTGCGGCAGTTGTTCCATCAGCAAACGGTCTTTATAGGTGCCCGGCTCCATTTCATCGGCGTTACACAGCAGGTAGCGGATGTTCATGGACTCGTCTTTCGGCATCAGGCTCCACTTCAGACCGGTGGAGAAGCCCGCACCGCCGCGCCCTTTCAGACCGGCTTCTTTTACCGCGGTGACGATTTCATCAGGCGCCATCCCGGAGAGCGCTTTACGCGCCCCGGCGTAGCCGTTTTTACTCTGGTATTCATCCAGCCAGACCGGCTGTTTGTCGTCGCGCAGACGCCAGGTTAACGGATGGGTTTCGGCAGTACGAATAACGTTTTTCATTTATACCGCTCCAGGAGGTCAGGAATCGCTTCCGGCGTCAAATAACTGTGAGTGTCCTCATCAATCATCATGGTCGGCCCCTTGTCGCAGTTGCCCAGGCAGCAGGTCGGCAGCAGAGTGAAACGGCCATCAAAGGTGGTTTGACCCGGTTTGATGTCCAGCGTCTTCTCAATTGCCGACTGAATCCCCTGGAAGCCGGTAATGTGGCACACCACGCTGTCGCAGTAGCGGATCACATGACGCCCCACCGGCTGGCGGAAAATCTGGCTATAGAACGTCGCCACACCTTCGACATCGCTTGCCGGGATCCCCAGCACATCGGCGATCGCGTAGATTGCGCCATCCGGCACCCAGCCGCGCTGCTTTTGCACAATTTTCAGCGCTTCAATGGACGCCGCGCGCGGGTCTTCATAGTGGTGCTTTTCGTGCTCAATCGCCTCACGCTCTGCCGCACTCAGCTCAAAAGCCTCAGTTTGTGGTTGTTGATTCTCGTGCATAATTAGCGGTCCACGTCTGACATTACAAAATCGATACTACCCAGATAGACGATCAGGTCGGATACCAGGCTGCCGCGAATGGCCGCCGGGATCTGCTGCAGGTGCGCATAGCTCGGCGTGCGGATACGGGTACGATAGCTCATGGTGCTGCCATCGCTGGTCAGGTAGTAACTGTTAATCCCTTTTGTCGCCTCTATCATCTGGAAGGATTCGTTGGCCGGCATCACCGGGCCCCAGGAAACCTGCAGGAAGTGCGTAATCAGGGTTTCGATATGCTGCAGCGTGCGCTCTTTCGGCGGCGGCGTGGTCAGCGGATGATCCGCTTTGAACGGGCCTTCCGGCATGTTGTCGAGGCACTGCTGGAGAATGCGCAGGCTCTGGCGCAGCTCTTCCACTTTCAGCATCACGCGGGTGTAGCAGTCGGAAACGCCGCCGCCGGTCGGGATTTCAAAGTCGAAGTTTTCATAGCCAGAATACGGACGCCATTTACGTACGTCGAAACCAATACCGGTAGCGCGCAGGCCAGCGCCGGTGGTGCCCCACTCCAGCGCTTCTTTTGCGGTGTAGGCGGCAACCCCTTTCGAACGGCCAATCAGGATCGTGTTACGCAGCGCGGCTTTCTCGTAAGCGTCCAGACGCTTCGGCATCCACTCCAGGAATTCACGCAGCAGACGATCCCAGCCGCGCGGCAGGTCGTGCGCGACGCCGCCGATACGGAACCAGGCCGGGTGCATACGGAAGCCGGTAATCGCTTCCACCAGGTCGTAAATTTTCTGGCGGTCAGTAAAGGCAAAGAACACCGGGGTCATCGCCCCGACGTCCTGAATAAAGGTAGAGATATACAGCAAGTGGCTGTTGATACGGAACAGTTCGGAAAGCATGACGCGAATCACGTTAACACGGTCCGGCACGGTGATCCCCGCCAGTTTTTCTACCGCCAGCACGTACGGCATTTCGTTAACGCAGCCGCCGAGGTATTCAATACGGTCGGTATACGGAATGTAGCTGTGCCATGACTGGCGCTCGCCCATTTTCTCCGCGCCACGATGATGGTAGCCAATGTCCGGTACGCAGTCGACGATCTCTTCGCCATCAAGTTGCAGGATAATGCGGAACGCGCCATGCGCGGAGGGGTGGTTCGGGCCGAGGTTAAGGAACATAAAGTCCTCGTTTTCGGTCCCGCGCTTCATGCCCCACTCTTCCGGCTTAAACGTCAGCGCTTCCATTTCCAGATCCTGTTTGGCTTTGGTCAGCTCAAACGGATCGAATTCGGTCGCGCGCGCCGGGTAGTCTTTGCGCAGCGGGTGGCCTTCCCAGGTCGGCGGCATCATGATGCGACGCAGGTTTGGGTGACCATCGAAGGTCACGCCAAACATCTCCCAGGTTTCCCGTTCATACCAGTTGGCGTTAGGGAACAGCCTGGTAAACGTCGGCAGATGCAAATCGTTTTCAGACAAGGCCACCTTGAGCATGATGTCGCGATTGCGCTCTATTGAGATCAGGTGGTAGAAAACAGAAAAATCCGCGGCGGGCAGGCCGTCACGGTGCGTGCGCAGTCGCTCGTCCATGCCGTGCAGGTCAAACAGCATTACGTAAGGTTTCGGTAATTTCTTCAGGAAATCACCCACCTCAAGCAGTTGTTCGCGCTTCACCCAAACGACCGGGACGCCGGTGCGGGTTGGCTGAACGGTAAAGGCATCCGGCCCAAAACGATTGCGCAGTTCGCCAATCACCGGGTCATCAAGGTGATCGCGGGTTTGCCAGGCTGGTGCGGCGTCATGCGCGGTTAAATCGGTCATATTGTTCACCATTGCAAAAGGTCCGTGGTGACTGCTGGCGAGGCTTCGCGCTGTTGTAGATTGATTTGCGAAGTTGCTATCCCGCCCGCAGGCGCAAGTTAAATCTCGTCCGGCGTCCGCAGATTGGTCACTGCAATACGTTCGCCGCGTTTACGCTCACGTTCCGATTGCATATTGGCGCGGTAGACGCCCTGATCGCCAACCACCCACGAAAGCGGGCGACGTTCTTTACCAATGGATTCCTGTAGCAGCATCAGCGCCTGCATATAAGCCTCCGGACGCGGTGGACAGCCCGGGATATAAACATCAACCGGAATAAATTTATCCACGCCCTGCACAACGGAATAGATATCGTACATACCGCCGGAGTTGGCGCATGCGCCCATTGAGATAACCCACTTCGGCTCCAGCATCTGGTCATAAAGGCGCTGAATGACCGGGGCCATTTTGGTAAAGCAGGTCCCGGCCACCACCATCAGGTCCGCCTGACGCGGGGAGGCGCGCAATACTTCTGCGCCAAAACGCGCAACGTCATGCACCGCTGTGAATGACGTCACCATTTCCACGTAGCAGCAAGAAAGGCCAAAGTTGTAAGGCCAGATTGAGTTCTTACGGCCCCAGTTCACCATGTCATGCAACGCGTGTTCGAGTTTGCCCATATACACGCTTTTATTGACTTCTTGCTCCAGGGGGTCGGTTACGATCTCCTGTTTTTGCAGGGGGTAACGGTCGTTCTCACCGTTAGGATCGATGCGGGTGAGCGTATAATCCATCTTATTGCCTCGCTTTTACTGCGTATGACGGTTAGTGGGACTGCCTGTTTCCGGGTTAACCAGCGTGCGACGGGAACGCGCAGGCGTCCAGTCCAGTGCGCCGATACGAACGAGGTAAACCAGACCAGCCAGTAGCACTAAAATGAAAATTGCGGCTTCCACAAAGCCGACCCAGCCGCTTTCACGGATAGAAGTCGACCATGCGTAGAGATACAGGGCTTCCACGTCGAAGATGACAAAGAACATGGCTACCAGATAAAACTTCGCAGAAAGGCGTAAGCGAGCAGAACCAACGGAGTCGATCCCCGATTCAAACGGCGTGTTTTTGCTACGCGCCCGCGCGCGTCCGCCGAGGTACCAGCCGCCAACCAGCATCAGGCAGCACAGACCAATAGCAATAATGAGAAATATAGCGAATGCCCAATGATGAGCGATAACTTCAGTGGATGTTGACATACGCATTGCTTAACCAAAAAAGTGTAGCGCTAAAACCCTCTGCTCTTACCGGCAGATGAACGCCACAGCGTTTCACAGGGAGGAATAAAAAAATAGCCGTGCAAAAAGCGTCCTTGATTGTTGATGTGGAAGGCCAATTGCGGTGGCTTTTTACCCCTTTCGTTAACCTTTTGTCAACTTTAACAAAAGTTTTCACAACATTAATTTACATTGGATTCTTTTCATTAACATTAAATGCCCTTTTCTGCTAAGTAGCCTTGCATATCGAAGGGATTTAGTGCTGGTGAATCGTGTCCGTTTCCGCCGTAAATCAAAATTACCCGCCTATTTTGACAGGATTTAGCCACGATTCATCCCCCTAAGTAGGGGTATTTTCTTGATCTATGACACGGTTTTGTTAATTCAATCAAAAAAACGGCAACAAACTATCCGGTTTTTTAACATTAGCAGGAAGTATTAAACGTGCAGAAAAAATTGAGGCGAAACGATGAACAGGAAGATTAACCGTATGATTTCAATCAAAAACAACCAATAAAACATGTAATTCATCAAAAAAAATTGAAAAAAAGAACCACTGCGTTCATTTCGCACATTTGTGGTTCTTTTTCGCACTTACATTTTGTTACCAGATTTCGTGCCTTTTGTCGGACTTCCCCCTTCATGAAACAGGGGATGATCTTCTCCCCCTTCCGGGGTATAAACGCGCTGCACAGACCACGGTTGATGTTCTGCGCTCAGTGACTGAAAAATGACGCGCGCCAACTCACTGACCTTCTGAGGATAACAGCTCAGCATATAGTGCGTGTCCGGCAGCCCGGGTAACCCTTCGCTCTTACCGGGCACCCGAAACTCTCTCCCCATCATCTCTACCGGTTGCGCGGTCACGCCAAGACCCGCTTTCACCGCCGCTTTCACGCCGGCGATTGAGGACGCCGCGTGGGCAAGATGCCAGGGGATCCGGGCGGCATTGAGGGCGGTAATCATTGCTTCACGGAGCGTGTCAGGCGTATCGGTCAGGACCAGCGGTACAGACTCGCCCTGTGGCAGGATATAATCGGCTGCGCAGTACCATAACGTTGGTGATGTACGTAACCTTATCTGTTCATAACCGCTTGTCTGCCGGGTGGTCAACGCAAGATCGATTGCCCCGTTCGCCAGCCTCTTTTCAACATCAACATGATTGAGCGCTTTGATTTCGAGAGTCAGCCTGGGATAAAAACTGCCGATTCGGTTCAACAAGAAAGGCAAAATAGTCTCCGCCGTCTCATCAGATGCGCCGATCGTGAGCGTTCCCTGCAAACTACCGAACATCAGCGACATGCAGGCTTCATCATTAAAACGCAGAATTTTCCGCGCGTATCCCAGTAGCTGAATGCCCTGTTCCGTCAGAAGTTTATTGCGCCCATGACGAGCAAAGAGCTCTTTTCCTACCAGCTGCTCCAGCCTCTGCATTTGCTGGCTTACTGCCGACTGGGTACGGCGTACTGCAGTAGCCGCAGCGGCAAATGTGTTGAGATCGGCGACAGCAACAAAGGTTCTTAACAGATCGAGGTCTAAATTTAGTATCGGGCGATTTTCATTTATCATATTGGCTTCACTTACAGGCGACTGAGCGCCTGGCCCACAGGGCTGTTTCACTTGCCATTTTGACTCGGACAGCGCTCAAACAAAATGCGTTCGATGTTGAACGCACACCAGTGCGGCCCTGAAGGTGAGCGAAGCGAATAATCCCACGTACGAGTATTACGTGTACGCTCCGGGCTCGAAACGCCGTCCGTGCCTGTATTGCTTTTGAAAGCACTCATCAGCCGCAAATGCACGGAATCGCTGAGTAATATTTTGTGATACACCCTGGCGCGTTTAATTACGCTGACGCCGTTTACTGTGACGCGGCGCAAAAATAACCCTCAACGCTCATCCTTTTACGCACCACAAACATCCAAACTGATGTCGGCACTCAACAACACAAACAAAAACCTGCAATAACAATATATTAATAATATCACAACCGCTGTCTGGCTTGCCTGGCATCAATATTAACGATGATATTCTAACCGAAAAAAACAATATTTATAAGCGTTATTAACTTGTCTTATCGCCCATTTTAAACACGATTCTACGCATTAATTAAATTAACAGCCGATAAAATTTTATTTGCATAAAATAAAAATTACTCATCGATTAAATGCTTTTATTAAAAATATCAGGCAAGCTTGTTACAAAGTCTTGTAGCCTGTGAATTAAACGTTTAGCAAAAAGAAGTGACTCTTTTACGTAAAAACAAACGGACACCCCTCAAGACAACAAACCATATAACTGTTCGAAAAAATTAAGAAAATCACAACATATGACCACAAACTAGCCATATAAAGGCATAATCCACAAACAAAACCAACAATCATCAGGAATATTGATTACTCCAAAAAAACAAAAACGACAAAATCTTCTCCTGTTAACCCTTCAAAATGACCGGGATGGGGAGTACATTATTTCGTGCTGACTTCCACGGCAGGGAGTGGCACTAACAGCTAAAAGGTCAAAGGTTCATGTCCCCCATCGAAAAATCCAGCAAATTAGATAACGTCTGTTACGATATCCGCGGCCCGGTTCTGAAAGAAGCGAAACGCCTTGAAGAAGAAGGCAACAAAGTCCTGAAGCTGAACATCGGCAACCCGGCGCCATTCGGCTTTGATGCCCCCGACGAAATCCTCGTTGACGTCATCCGTAATCTCCCCACCGCCCAGGGTTATAGCGACTCAAAGGGTCTATATTCCGCACGCAAGGCCATCATGCAACACTACCAGGCGCGTGGAATGCGAGATGTTACGGTCGAAGATATTTATATCGGCAACGGCGTTTCCGAACTGATCGTCCAGGCTATGCAGGCGCTGCTGAACAGCGGCGATGAAATGCTGGTGCCTGCGCCAGATTATCCCCTGTGGACTGCCGCCGTGGCGCTTTCCAGTGGCAAAGCGGTGCACTATCTTTGTGATGAATCTTCTGACTGGTTCCCGGACCTCGACGATATCCGCGCCAAAATCACCCCGCGCACCCGCGGTATCGTGATCATCAACCCGAATAACCCGACCGGCGCGGTGTACTCAAAAGAGTTGCTGATGGAGATCGTTGAGATCGCCCGTGAAAATAACCTGATTATTTTCGCCGATGAGATCTACGACAAGATCCTTTACGATGACGCGCAGCACCACTCAATTGCGCCGCTGGCGCCGGATCTGCTCACCGTGACCTTTAACGGCCTGTCAAAAACCTACCGCGTTGCCGGTTTCCGCCAGGGCTGGATGGTGCTTAACGGCCCGAAGAAACACGCAAAAGGTTATATCGAAGGCCTGGAGATGCTGGCCTCTATGCGCCTGTGCGCTAATGTCCCGGCCCAGCACGCGATTCAAACGGCCCTCGGCGGCTATCAGAGCATCAGTGAATTTATTGTACCTGGCGGTCGCCTGTACGAGCAGCGTAACCGCGCCTGGGAGTTGATCAACGAAATCCCCGGCGTCTCCTGCACCAGGCCGCAGGGCGCGCTGTATATGTTCCCGAAAATTGACGCGAAACGCTTTAATATCCATGACGACCAGAAGATGGTGCTCGATTTCCTGCTGCAGGAGAAAGTCCTGCTGGTTCAGGGCACCGCCTTTAACTGGCCATGGCCGGATCACGTGCGTATCGTCACCCTTCCTCGCGAAGACGAACTGGCAATGGCAATCACCCGCTTCGGGCGTTTCCTTTCCGGTTATCATCAGCTCTGATTTCGTCAGATCCGCCGCCGGGACTTGTTGCATCCGGCGGCATTCCCGGCGCACAATGGCTCCCGACGTTGTTACTGATTAAGGGTTCCTATGAGTCAGAGTCATTTTTTTGCCCACCTTTCCCGCCTGAAACTCATCAATCGCTGGCCGCTGATGCGCAATGTGCGCACAGAAAACGTATCCGAACACAGTTTGCAGGTCGCGATGGTGGCTCACGCACTGGCGGCGATTAAGAACCGAAAATTTGGCGGTCAGGTTAACGCCGAACGGATTACGCTGTTGGCGATGTACCACGATGCTTCGGAAGTCCTGACCGGCGATCTCCCTACCCCGGTGAAATATTTCAACTCGCAGATTGCTCAGGAGTACAAAGCCATTGAGAAAATCGCCCAGCAAAAGCTGGTCGATATGGTGCCTGACGAACTGCGGGATATTTTTGCTCCGCTAATTGACGAGCGTCACTATAGCGAAGAAGAGAAAGCGCTCGTTAAGCAAGCCGATGCGTTATGCGCCTATCTGAAATGCCTTGAAGAGCTGTCGGCGGGTAACAATGAGTTTTTGCTGGCCAAAAGCCGCCTTGAGAAAACGCTGGAATCACGCCGCAGCCCGGAGATGGACTATTTTATGCGAGTATTTGTACCAAGTTTCCATCTTTCGCTTGATGAAATCAGCCAGGATTCACCGCTGTGAATCCCAATTTCCCGGGCAGTATCAGCTGACCGGGAAACTCATCAGAACGGAAACAGTACCGGAATCAGCAGTACGCACACCACCATGACCAGTATAGTGAACGGTACGCCGATCTTCACAAAATCGCTGAATGTGTACTTACCGGGCCCCAACACCAGAGTATTCACCGGAGAAGATACCGGGGTCATAAACGCCGCCGATGCGGCCATCGCCACCACCATCGCAAAAGGATAAGGCGATACGTCCATCGACCTGGCCGCCGCCAGCGCAATGGGCGCCATCAACACCGCAGTCGCGGTATTTGAAATAAACAAACCTATCGCCGCACACATCACGAACAGGCATGCCAGCATCAGATAGGGACCTTTGCTGCCCGCCACGTCCATCAAACCTCTGACAACCAGGTCAACACCACCTGTTTTCTGCAACGCCAGCGCAAACGGCATCATCCCGACAATCAAAATAATACTCGGCCAGTGAATCGCTTTATACGCGCTCTCAGCATTAATACAGCGAAATTTTCCCATCAATAAACAGGCGATGATTGCCGCGATTGGATTGGGGATCTCGTCGGTAAGCATGAGTGCGACCATCAATACCATGCAGAATATTGCATGTGGCGCCTGGCTGTGCGCAGGAGAGGCATCGTTGACTTCAATTGGCATATTCAGCACCACGAAGTCGCGCCCTCGTTTAGCCAGTGCGGCAATCTGTCGCCAGTTGCCCACAACCAGCAGAATATCGCCGAGCTGTAGCGCTTCATCAATGACCGCGCCATCAATGGCCTTACCGTCGCGCTTCAGACCGACGATATTGAGATCAAAACGGGTACGAAAGGCGATCTCACGTACCGTCTTGCCCACCAGTTCGGAATCCGGAATAAGGGAAACTTCCGCCATCCCCACATCCAGCGCCTGATCGGAAAAATATTCGCCTCGCAGCACCATGGGCTCCAGCATTTGCTCGCCGCAGAACTGGCGTAAATCCACGTCCGAGGCGGACATATCAATCAGCAGAACATCGCGGGCGCGGAATTCTGATACCCCATTAACGTTAACAATTACTCGCCGAAAGCGCCTCCAGCGCTCAACGCCGATAACGTTAGCCCCGTAACGTTCGCGAAGCTTCAGGTCATCCAGGCGCTGGCCAATCATCGGCGAACCGGGACGAATCGCCAGGCGGCGCGCCCTGCCGGTCAGATGGTAATCCTTGATTAAATCACGAAAAGTGCTCCGTTTACGGCCGTCGCGCACCTGCTCGCCCTCTTCTCCTTTCAGCATAAAGCGCATTACCAGCATATAGAGAATGCCCAGCACCAGTACCACCAGGCCGATTGGCGTCACGCTGAAAAAGCCGAATCCCTGCAACCCTTCACGCAACATCTCACTATTGACCACCAGGTTAGGCGGCGTGGCAACCAGCGTCATCATCCCGCTAATCAGCCCGGCGAAGCTGAGCGGCATCATCAACCGCGAAGGCGAGGTATTCATACGCATTGAAACGCTAAGCACCACCGGGATAAAAATGGCTACCACGCCCGTCGAACTCATAAAGGCGCCCAGCCCGGCGACGGTCAGCATTAAAAAAACCAGCATTTTTGTTTCGCTGTTACCGGCCACCTTCACCAGCCAGGCCCCCATTTTGCTGGCGACTCCGGTGCGTACCAGACCATCGCCGATGATAAACAGCGCGGCGATAAGGATAACGTTGGGATCGCTAAACCCCGAGAAAGCCTCGCTAAGGGTTAGCGTATTGCTGAGGATAAAAGCGACAATCACCAACAATGCGATAGCGTCCATGCGTACTTTCCCGGTGGCAAAGAGCACGACGGCTACGGCAAGCAGAGATAACACCCAGATCAATTCACCGTTCACAACTTATCCTTGTCCGAAGATAGAGTCGAAAGTTTGGCATAAAAATGCCCCGTCAACGCGGGGCCAAATCATGAGATTAGTCTTTTAGAATAACATTCACATTGCCGTCAGGAAGATGCTCGATCGCCAGGCTCTCAAGCGTCGTTAGCACCAGATCCGCTTCATCAAGACGCGGCGCGTCGGCGGGGACATTCACCGCAATCGTACGGCAACCCGCAGCCAGACCGGAGAGCAGCCCGGCGGGGGCATCTTCCACAACGGCGCACTGTTCCGCCGCCAGACCCAACAATTCAGCGCCCAGCAGATAAGCGTCCGGCGCGGGTTTTCCATGCTTCACACGCTCGGCGGTGACAAAAACGTTGGCGTCTGGCAGACCTGCCGCACGATGGCGGGCATGGGCGACAGGTATCGAACCTGAAGTCACAATTGCCCAGGGAATGCCTGCTTTGTCCAGAGTATTGAGCAATGCGATCGCTCCGGGCAGCGCCGTAACGCCATCAGTATCCGTCGCTTCGACCTTTTCCAGCCAGGCAAACTCAGCCTGAATCTCCTCTTCGCTACGCCCCGGGAGAAAATGACGCAGCGACGTTATCGCCTGTTTGCCATGAATGAAGCTCAGCACGTCATGGTGGGCAATGCCGAATCGATCCGCCCACCGACACCAGGAACGCTCGACCACCGGCAACGAATTAACCAATGTCCCGTCAAGATCAAACAGGAACCCCTTACACTGCACGGCAACCTCCATCAGGCATTGATGATTTGATTAATTTCATTACTGCTTAAGTGATACTGACGTGGGCAAGCGTGCCAGGTACTCAGCATACGCTGGTATTTTTCCCACATTGGCGTCTGGGAGTTGAAGCCATGCGTCCCGGCATCAAAATGGCTGTAGCGCCCTTCAACATTAACCATAAAACGCACATATCCGAGATAGCGCGCTTCGGTGGCCACATCAAAGCCAAGGAAAGTTACCCGACGCTCATCAATGCCACTGGCGTCCTTCAGGTTAGTCCAGGAGACATTCAGCGCATGATACATCTCCATAATATCAATGATGGTACGGCAAGTTTCCTCGGTAAGCTGGCCAAACTCGCGATCAAGCTCGCGCATCTGCAACCCATATCCACGCTCAATGATGGTCTGTAGACGGCGGTAACGCTCGGCGTTGTCCGGGTCGAGCATCGTCATCATCTTGTACTGATTCGACAAAATCAGACGTTGCGCATTGGTCATTTCCATTTTTGACTCCTGTAGCACTTTACGGCGTGAAAAAAGAAGGCGCATAAATTATGCGCCTTCTTTTATATGCGTTTTCCTGATCCAATTACAAATCATCAAGGAAAGTTTTATCCAGTTGTTTGAAGGCACGCTTAAGCGTGTCAGCTAAAGCCTGATAATCAGGCTTACCATCGACAGGCGTCAGCGCCTGACCCGCCTCCTGCAATTTAACCCGCACTTCGTAAAACCAGTTCAGCACCGATGGCGGCAAAGGGGTGACCGAACGCTTACCAAGCCACCATAACCCCTGCATCGGCAGGCTCAATGCGAACAGCGCGGTAGCCACCGCCGGCCCCAACTGGCCGCCGAGCGCAATTTGCCAGCACAGCGTGAAAACCGCTACCGGCGGCATAATGCGGATCGCATAGCGAGTCGCGCGAATAATGCGATTTTCGATAAATACCGGGGCAAGGCGTTTATCCAGAGGCCAGGTCTTTGCATAGTGCTGCCCGTGGCGAAACAGACCAAAAAAACTCACAGGGCGTTTCTCAGAACCAGACATGACTCACCTCAACTTTACATGTAAAACTTAAAAAATTTGTGCAAAACACCAACTATGCATGACAACGTTCAAAAGATTTTGGCAATGGATGCGTCAATCAGGTATTCTGTGCGCACCTGAAGGGGCGGTTAGACCCTTTTACCAGGTTAGTAAAATTATCGCATATTCTGCCATTGGCTGAAAATCAGGCAAATGGCATAAAATCAAATGTACTTCTCTCATCGTGCCCTAAAACAGTACAAGGCATGATGTTAATCATAAATGTCGATGTCATCCTGCGCTACGCTTTGTGACATTCTGACGTTTTTTTTAGCCACGTATCATCATAAAGGTACTTCCATGTCGAGTAAGTTAGTACTGGTTCTGAACTGCGGTAGCTCCTCACTAAAATTTGCTATCCTTGACGCCCTCAACGGCGACGAATACCTGTCCGGTTTAGCCGAATGCTTCCATCTCCCGGAAGCGCGTATCAAATGGAAAATGGACGGCAGCAAACAAGAGGCTGATTTAGGCGCTGGCGCCGCTCACAGTGAAGCGCTTAACTTTATCGTTAACACTATTCTGGCACAAAAACCAGAGCTGTCTGCGCAGTTGACCGCAATTGGCCATCGCATCGTTCATGGCGGCGAGAAATACACCCGTTCCGTCGTGATCGATGACTCCGTCATTCAGGGGATCAAAGACGCCGCGTCTTTCGCTCCGCTGCATAACCCGGCGCACCTGATCGGTATTGCGGAAGCGCTGAAGTCATTCCCGCACCTGAAAGAGAAAAACGTTGCCGTATTCGACACCGCTTTCCATCAGACGATGCCGGAAGAGTCTTACCTCTACGCCCTGCCGTACAGCCTGTACAAAGAACACGGCATACGCCGCTACGGCGCACACGGCACCAGCCACTTTTATGTGACTCAGGAAGCCGCGAAAGTTCTGAACAAACCGGTTGAAACGCTGAATATCATCACCTGCCACCTGGGTAACGGAGGCTCTGTTTCCGCTATTCGTAACGGGAAATGCGTTGATACCTCCATGGGGCTGACCCCGCTGGAAGGTCTGGTTATGGGAACCCGTTCAGGCGATATCGACCCGGCAATCATTTTCCATCTGCACGATACGCTGGGCATGAGCGTTGACGCGATCAACAAAATGCTGACTAAAGAGTCCGGCCTGCTCGGTCTGACCGAAGTCACCAGCGACTGCCGCTATGTTGAAGACAACTATCAGGAAAAAGCGGATGCTCGCCGTGCAATGGACGTTTACTGTCATCGTCTGGCAAAATACATCGGTTCCTACACCGCGCTAATGGAAGGTCGTCTCGACGCGGTTGTGTTTACCGGTGGTATCGGCGAAAACGCGGCGATGGTTCGCGAGCTGTCCCTCGGCAAACTTGGCGTACTGGGCTTCGAAGTTGATCACGAACGTAACCTGGCCGCCCGTTTCGGCAAATCTGGCTTCATCAACAAAGAAGGCACTCGCCCGGCCGTTGTCATTCCGACTAACGAAGAACTGGTTATCGCGCAAGACGCCCACCGTCTGACCGCCTGATTCCACACCGCCAGCTATAACCCTAAATAATTCGAGTTGCAGGAAGGCGGCGACGCAGAGAATCCCCAGGAGCGTACGAGTAGTACGTGACTGGGGTGAGCGACAAATCTGTCCGGAACAGATTTGAACGCCGTGTAGCGGCGACCCGTAAGGGAGAGGCTCATGGATGAGCCGAGTAACAAAGCCAACGCACATGTAACTTGAGTATGACGGGAAGCTGGTGGTGTAGTTTTGTATCCCGCCTGATACTGGCGGTAACGAAAGAGGATATATCGTGTCCCGTACAATCATGCTAATCCCTACCGGAACCAGCGTAGGCCTGACCAGCGTCAGCCTCGGTGTTATCCGTGCCATGGAACGTAAGGGCGTTCGTCTGAGCGTCTTTAAACCAATCGCGCAACCACGTGCCGGTGGCGATGCGCCTGACCAGACGACAACCATCATTCGCGCGAACTCCGACCTTCCGGCCGCAGAACCGTTGAAAATGAGCCACGTCGAGTCCCTGCTCTCCAGCAATCAGAAAGACGTGCTGATGGAAGAGATCATCGCCAACTACCACGCCAACGCTCAGGACGCGGAAGTGGTGCTGGTTGAAGGTCTGGTGCCAACCCGCAAACACCAGTTTGCCCAGTCGCTGAACTACGAAATCGCCAAAACGCTGAATGCGGAAATCGTCTTCGTGATGTCCCAGGGCACCGATACGCAGGAACAACTGAAAGAGCGCGTTGAGCTGACTCGTAGCGGTTTCGGCGGCGCAAAAAACACCAGTATTACCGGGGTTATCGTCAACAAACTGAACGCGCCGGTTGACGAACAGGGCCGCACTCGTCCTGACCTGTCGGAAATCTTCGATGACTCTTCCAAAGCAAAAGTCGTGAAGATCGATCCCGCTCAGTTGCAAAGCGGGAGTTCATTGCCGGTTCTGGGCGCAGTGCCGTGGAGCTTTGATCTGATCGCCACCCGTGCGATCGATATGGCTCATCACCTGAATGCCACCATCATCAACGAAGGCGATATCAATACCCGTCGCGTGAAGTCAGTCACTTTCTGTGCGCGTAGTATCCCGCACATGCTGGAGCACTTCCGCGCCGGCTCTCTGCTGGTGACCTCCGCTGACCGTCCTGACGTGCTGGTCGCCGCCTGCCTGGCGGCGATGAATGGTGTGGAAATCGGCGCAATCTTGCTGACCGGCGGCTACGAAATGGACGCGCGCATCAGCAAATTGTGCGAGCGCGCATTTGCTACCGGCCTGCCGGTATTCATGGTCAATACCAATACCTGGCAGACCTCTCTGAGCCTGCAGAGTTTCAATCTGGAAGTACCAGTTGACGATCACGAGCGTATCGAGAAAGTTCAGGAGTACGTAGCTAACTATATCAATGCCGACTGGATTGAATCCCTGACCGCCACCTCCGAGCGCAGCCGTCGTCTCTCCCCGCCCGCCTTCCGTTATCAGCTCACTGAGCTGGCGCGTAAAGCAGGCAAGCGCGTTGTTCTGCCGGAAGGTAACGAACCGCGCACCGTTAAAGCCGCGGCGATCTGCGCCGAGCGCGGTATCGCAACCTGCGTGCTGCTGGGTAACCCGGATGAGATCACCCGTGTTGCCGCCTCTCAGGGCGTTGAACTGGGTACCGGTATCGAAATCGTCGACCCGGAAGTGGTGCGCGAAAGCTATGTTGCCCGCCTGGTCGAACTGCGTAAGAACAAGGGCATGACTGAAGCCGTCGCCCGTGAGCAACTGGAAGATAACGTGGTTCTCGGCACGCTGATGCTGGAACAGGACGAAGTTGATGGTCTGGTATCCGGCGCGGTGCATACCACTGCCAACACCATTCGTCCGCCGCTGCAGTTGATCAAAACCGCACCGGGTAGTTCTCTGGTCTCCTCCGTGTTCTTCATGCTGTTGCCAGAACAGGTTTACGTTTACGGCGACTGTGCGATCAACCCGGATCCGACCGCTGAGCAACTGGCTGAAATCGCAATCCAGTCCGCAGACTCTGCCGCTGCCTTCGGCATTGAGCCGCGCGTGGCGATGCTTTCCTACTCTACGGGTACCTCTGGTGCAGGTAGCGATGTAGAGAAAGTACGTGAAGCGACACGCCTGGCGCAGGAAAAACGTCCTGATCTGATGATCGACGGTCCGCTGCAGTATGATGCTGCGGTTATGGCTGACGTCGCGAAATCCAAAGCGCCGAACTCTCCGGTTGCCGGTCGCGCTACCGTGTTCATCTTCCCGGATCTGAACACCGGTAACACCACTTATAAAGCCGTACAGCGTTCTGCCGACCTGATCTCCATCGGGCCAATGCTGCAGGGGATGCGTAAGCCGGTGAACGACCTGTCCCGCGGCGCGCTGGTTGACGATATCGTCTACACCATCGCCCTGACCGCGATTCAGTCTGCTCAGCAGCAGTAAGCTAAAAGACCCGGCTGCAGCGCTGACCGGGTCTATCGTTTTACAGGCCGAATTCGCGAAACGCGACCCGGCAAAAATGGCGACCATATAGCAGGGTCGCCATTTTATTTACAGTAGCTCTCGTGCCGCCGAGACTATATCATGCGCCGTGAGGCCATACTCCTTCTGCAAAAAGTCCTGCGTCCCCACCTGACCATAACGTTCTTTTACCCCCACGCGACGCATCGGTACCGGACAGGTTTCCACCAGTACTTCCGCCACCGCCGAACCCAGTCCGTTATGGATACTGTGGTTTTCGCAAGTCACGATACGCCCGGTTTTCTCGGCGTAGTTTTTCACCAGCATGCGATCGATGGGTTTCAGGGTAAACATATCAATCACTGCCGCGCTCACGCCTTCCTGCGCAAGCTGACGACTCGCTTCCAGCGCCTCCGACACCATAATACCGTTGGCAATCAGAGTGATATCATCCCCTTCACGCAGAACATTACCCTTACCGATGGTAAAGGTTGACCCCGGTGCATACACGCTCGACGCCTGCTTGCGAATCGTGCGTACCCAGTAGAAGCCGTCAAGATCGATAAGCTGACGCAGTATATCCTCAAACATCACTGCATCAGTCACTTCCAGCACTACTGAATGTGCCAGACCGCGCACAATTCCCATATCTTCAAAAGACATGTGGGTGCCGCCATTATGGCACGCGGTAATACCGGCATCCGAGGCGATCACCTTGACATTATTGCGCTGATAATCCAGTGACATAAATAGCTGGTCAAAACAGCGCCGACTGGCGAAAGCGGTAAAGGTGTGCACAAACGGTTTACGCCCGGTCAACGCTAACCCGGCAGCAGTGCCAATCACGTTAGCTTCCATAATACCGCAGTTGATGACGTGCTGTGGGTAATCCCGCGCCACGCCGTCCATCGCCATGGAGCTCATCAGGTCCGCTTCGAGGGCGATAATCGGGCGACCAGCTTCGATTTGCCGGGTGACGAATGCGGCATAAATTTTGCGCATCTCCGTTGCGTCTTTTTGTCCCGCTGGTGCAACCTTAATCATGCTCAGCCTCCCGTTGGCGAATGAACTCGTTTAGCGTCTCTTTCATCTCTTTCGTCAGACGCAAATGATGACTATTACTGAGCTTCTCAAGATACGGCACGCCCTGCCCTTTAATGCTGTCCAGGATCACCACGCGCGGACGCGCGTCCACCGGCGGAACGGGTTGCGCTGCAGCCAGCAGCCCGGGTATGTCATCGCCTTTGACGGTAACAACATCGAAACCAAAGGCGCGGAATTTATCTTCCAGGTTGAAAGCGCGAATAATTTCATCCAGCTTGCCGTCAAGCTGTAGCTTGTTCCAGTCAACAAACACCGTCAGATTATTCAGACGGTGGTGGGCAATAAACTGGAACGCTTCCCAGCACTGGCCTTCATTCAGTTCGCCATCGCCGACGATGCAAAATACTCGATTCGCGCGTCCCGCCAGCTTATGGGACAACGCCATCCCGCCAGCAATAGAAATCCCTTGCCCCAATGACCCCGTCGTCGCATCCACACCGCGCGTTTTCAGCCGGTCCGGATGGCTTGGCAAGCGCGTACCATTCTGATTAAGCGTACTCAGTTCCTCTATCGGGAAATATCCCTTAATCGCCAACGTACTGTAGAGCGCCGGGCCAGCATGGCCTTTTGATAACACAAAATAATCACGCTCTGGCCAGTCCGGATCCGCCGGGTCGATTTTCATCACCGCGCCGTACAGCACGGCCAGCGTTTCCACTACTGACATGCTGCCGCCATAGTGCCCGAAACCAAGATTGGTCAGCGATTTCAGGGTGGCGAGACGAATATTACGCGCCAGTTCAGTCACTTCTTTCACATTCATGATTTAGCTCCGGTGTTCTCCTGCGCGCTACCGCCCACAGATTTCTTTTTCGCCAACACGTTGTAGACAACCAGCAGCGCGAACAACACGACAACAAGGCCGGTAATGGCAAGCGGCGACAGGTAGCGGGCCAGATTCCCCAGCACAATACCCACGGCGCCAAAATCAGCATCTGAGAAGGTGGTATTGGCAAAACCAATCGCCCCCAGTACAGGCAACAACAGCACCGGCAGGAAAGTGATCAGCAGCCCGTTAGCGAACGCGCCGATCATCGCGCCGCGCCGTCCACCGGTGGCATTGCCAAACACGCCGGCTGTCGCGCCAGTAAAGAAATGCGGCACGACGCCCGGTAGAATCAGGACCCACTTAAATTGCCCGCAGAGGAACAGCCCCACTAATCCACCGAGGAAGCTAAACAGAAAACCAATCAGCACCGCATTAGGCGCGTAGGGATAGACCACCGGACAGTCCAGCGCCGGACGCGCGTTAGGCACCAGCTTTTCCGAGAAGCCGGTAAAAGCCGGTACAATTTCCGCCAGAATCAGGCGAACCCCCTGCAGAATGATAAATACCCCGGCAGCGAAGGTAATCGCCATAATGATGGCGTATACCAGATAGTTCTGACCGCCGCTGAAGGTGCTTTCAACATATTCACGCCCTGCGCTGACCGCCATAATCAGGTAGATAATCATCATGGTCAGGGAAATAGAGATAGAACTGTCACGCAGGAAACTCAGGTTCTTCGGCAGATTCATCTCTTCGGTTGAACGCGAGCCTTTACCGCAGACGCTGCCGATCCAGCCCGACAGGACGTAACCCAGCGTGCCAAAGTGGCCGAAAGCAATATCATCCGTACCGGTAATACGCTTCATATAGCGCTGCGCCAGGGCCGGGAAGAACGCCATTACCAGTCCGAGGATCAGTGAGCCGGTAAATACCAGTCCCACGCCGTCGAATCCCGCCACGGTAAGAATGACGCCAATCATACAGGCCATATAGAAAGTATGATGTCCGGTCAGGAAGATGTATTTCAGGCGCGTAAAACGTGCAACCAGAATATTCGCCACCATCCCGAATGCCATAATCAGCGCGGTTGAAGCGCCATACTTCTCAAGGGCAATAGAAACTATCGCTTCATTATTCGGAATAATGCCCTGAATATTAAAGGCATGTTCAAACATTCCTCCTAACGGGTTCAACGAGCCAACGAGTACCGTCGCCCCGCCCCCCAGAACAATAAACCCTAATATCGTTTTAATTGTTCCCTTCACAACATCGGAAAAAGATTTTTTTTGCGCCACAAGGCCAATTAACGCAATTAATCCGACGAGTATTGAGGGAACTTTGAGAATATCAACAACAAAATTCAGCGTTTCAAGGATAAACATATCCGCCTCGCTATAAATAGTTATTGTTTAGCAAACCAGGCACGCAACTGCGCTTCGAGTTCGTTAATATCGATGATGTTGTTAATCACCACCAACTGGCTTTCCGGCACGCTGGCGCTGGCGGCGATATCTTTCGCCATCACAAACAAATCCGCCGCCCCTGGTGTTGCCGACGAAAGATCGGAGTGTTCCACTTCAGCCTCTATTTCGAGCTTTTTAAGGACTTTTTTAATATTCATCTCAACCATAAAACTACTGCCCAGGCCAGAACCGCAAATTGCCATAATTTTCATTGTTATCACCTTTTTTGGGTAGAGTACGTTCGCATCACGCAGGCGCGTAATGGGTAGAAATCAGATATTAAAATCAGGTCAGAAGCGCGCGATTATTCTTTTTATCTCCTCCAGGCTCGTTGCCTGATGTAATTTATGCATATCTGCCTCACTGGAAAATAGTTCGGCGAGGTCAGCAATCATTTCGATATGACTATGTTTATCCGGTGCCGCAAGCATAATGATAATATCAACCGGATCGAACTCTTCGGCGCCAAACGACACTCCCTGTTCCAGTTTCAGTAACGATAACCCTAAACCTTTCGCCCCCTCCTCTGGTCGCGCATGCGGCATCGCCAGACCTGGCGCCAGTACATAATACGGCCCCAGTTGATGGTGTTGCGCAATAATGGCCGCCACATATTCAGGCACAATAACGCCAGCTGCAAGCAGCGGGCGGGCGCACATCTCCAGCGCCTGCGGCCAGCTTTCTACACTCTGCCGCAGCGTAATCGTGGCATCTGAGAGCCATGTCTTCAGCATTTTTCCCCTCATCTTTTAACAAAAAAGATGAGCAAACTGTAGGCAAGCGGACAATAGTTATCTGCGATAAAGTTCACAAAGATAGCGCTACCAAAAGAGAATATGCAAAATTGTGATAGCGCTATCAATTCCGGTTGGTTGCATGAAAAGACGCTAAAAAAGCCCGTTTAAGGGGTATACTCCGTGACAGGTGAAGCAATGGATGATAATAAAAAGCGTCTGTTTAGCAGGAATATGTATGTCTCTAACCCGAAAACGGCGTAGCACCGGTAAGGTGACGATCGCCGATGTTGCTCAACTGGCTGGTGTAGGTACGATGACCGTCTCTCGCGCTCTTCGTACGCCCGAACAGGTTTCCGATAAGCTACGAGAAAAAATCGAAGCGGCGGTGCAGGAGCTCGGGTACATGCCTAATCTTGCCGCCAGCGCGCTGGCATCGGCCTCCTCAAGAACCATTGCCATGGTAGTACCCAATCTTGCAGAGGCGGGCTGCTCAGCAATGTTCGCCGGGCTGCAACAGGTATTACAACCCGCAGGTTATCAAATTATGCTGGCGGAATCGCAGCACCGTCTTGAGCAGGAAGAAAAATTGCTCGAAACGCTACTGGCCTCTAACATCGCCGCCGCCATTCTGCTTAGCGTTGAACACAGCGATACGGTGCGCCACTGGCTGAAAAACGCCTCAATTCCGGTGATGGAAATAGGCGCGATGCGCGCCGATCCTATCGACATGAATATCGGCATTGATTACGTGGCGGCGATGTTCGAGCTTACGGAAATGCTCATCCACCGCGGTTATCAGAATATCGCTCTGCTGTGCGCCAATCAGGAACAGTGGATTTTTCAGCAGCATTTACATGGGTGGTATAAAGCCATGCTGCGCCACCATATGTCCCCCAACCGGGTAATTAACGCCGCGCTGCCCGCCAATTTTTCCACTGGCGCATCACAGCTCGCGGAATTTGTGCTGGCCTGGCCGGAGCTCGACGCGCTGGTTTGTGTTTCCGATGAGCTGGCATGCGGGGCGCTGTATGAGTGCCAGCGTCGACACATCAAAGTGCCTGATGATTTAGCCATCGTCGGCTTTGGGGATAGCGATGTCAGCCGGGTCTGTCAGCCGCCATTGACCACTATGGCGGTACCGCATCAAAAAATTGGCATCGAAGCCGGGAAAACGCTTCTGGAACGCCTTAATGAGGGAAACTGGCGCGACAGAAAACCTATCGCCTCCAGATTATGCATGCGGGAGAGCTGTTAACGGCTACTCCGCCTGCGGCCGATGACAAAGCGGTATCGGATAATGTGCTCGCATTTCCGCCTGATGCGGCCTGCACGACCTTCAGCATTCGCGATGCAGGCTCGCGCAGGCGCCGCCGGGCGATTCGAAAAGCGCACACGTTGTCAGTAATGCGTAGCGGCGGCTACTCCGCCTCTTCCTGTTTTTCGGCTTTCGCTGACTCATTATTGGCATTACGCGTCATCCACAGCGCCAGCGCCTTTAATGAATCGGGGGTGAACTCATCGCAGCGGGCGGTGATCTCTTCCGGAGTCAGCCAGCACACTTCACTCACTTCCTCTTCCTGCAGCGCGAAAGGCCCATGTGATACACAGCTAAACAGCGCGCCCCAGACGCGGCAGTATTTATCTTCGTAGTAGAACTGACCGTGGTCGGCAAACGGTACGCCAGCAATACCCAGTTCCTCTTCCGCTTCACGGCGCGCGGACTCCAGCATTTGCTCATCAGCCTGCACCACGCCGCCGGCGGTCGCGTCCAGCATCCCCGGATGGAAATCCTTCGTTTCGGTACGACGCTGCACAAGTATTTTGCCCATCCCATCATGAACAACAATATAAGTCGCCCGGTGACGCAGGCACTCCGCACGCATTTGTTCACGGCTGGATTGCGCTATCACTTCATTGTTTTCATTAACAATATCGACCCACTCTGTGCTTGCCAAATGATTCTGTTCCGCCATCAGAAAACCTTACTTTTTAAAGCGCTCTCGCGGCGCGTCTATATGGTTGAGGGGTAAATTACGGGTAAATCGCGACCTCTGCAATAACCTGATTATCATCGAGTGCTAAAACCTGCAATTGCCCCCCATTCAGGAAGCCGTAGCTGGGGGCAAATCCCCCTTTAGGGATGCTGACCGAGCCGGGATTGAAGAGAAAAATGTCGTCGCGCTTCTCGGCAACCGGAATATGAGTATGACCATAAGCCAGCACATCGCCAGCGGCAAGCGGAGGCAAATTATCCGGGCTATACAGATGCCCGTGCGTCAAAAACAGGCGCGTTCGCGCGCTCAATACCTGCTGCCAGGGGGCGGTAATGGGGAAATGCAACAGCATCTGATCAACTTCGCTATCGCAGTTGCCGCGCACGGCAATCACCCGTTCCGCTACGCCATTTAGCTTCTCCGCAACCCGGGCAGGGGCATACCCTTCAGGCAGAGCGTTACGCGGCCCGTGATTCAGCACGTCGCCAAGGATCACCAGCCACTGCGCACCGCGTTGTGCGAACAGTTCAAGAACGCGCTCAGTTGCGGGCAGAGAGCCGTGGATATCCGATGCAAACATCAGCTTCATACATTCCATCTCCACGCATTACGATGCGCCTATAATAGCGGAACTGCCAGGGCTTATCAGCCAGCATGTTTGCCCGACAGTGTGAGGAAGCGCTGAACCGACGCCCGTTGCCACTGGAAAGCGGCGTAGTCAGCCAGCGCGCCAGGGACATCATCGCCGTTCAGGACCAACCGGTTGATCATCAACGCCAGGTCGCTATCGGCAACAGACCATTCGCCAAACAGATTCTGCTGGCCGTGGGCCAGCAAGCCGCTGGCGATTTCAAACAATTTTTCAGCGCTTCTCCGTCCGGCTTCACTCAGCGGCGGTTTCTTCGCGCCGGCAAACACCACGGTCGTCGGACGCTCTTCACGAATCGGCATCAGGTCGCTACGGAGCCAGGCCTGCACCTGACGCGCCCGCGCGCGCTTTTGCAGGTCATGCGGATAAAGTCGCTCCCACTCCGGCGGCGCGAAACGCTCATCCAGATATTCAGTAATTGCGGAAGATTCACTCAGGGAGAACGCGTCGACGTCCAACAACGGGACGCGACGGGTCGCAGAGTACCCCTTCCAGCCGCTCTGTAAGTGTTCTCCGCGATTAAGATTGACGGTTTTCAGCGTAAAAGGCAGGCTTTTTTCCCGTAGCGCAACATATACTGACATCACGTACGGCGAAAAAAAATCGGCATCGGACCACAGGGTAATGACGGGCTGGTTCATGGTGTCCTCAATAGCGAATAGGTCAGGGTACAAGAATCAACATATCCTGTCTTTCAGAGGATGTCACCGACGCCGCCATAAGGATTCTGCCTGAACCACTTGAGCGAGGTGAAATCGATAACAGACCCGGCACGTCAGCCAAATCGGGCGCCTTCGCCTATACTCGAAAAGTTTGCGCGCAATAACGGCGGGAGATGCCATGATCGATCTTTACTATGCCCCCACCCCCAATGGCAATAAAATCACGCTTTTCCTCGAAGAAGCGCAGCTAGCCTATCGCCTGATTCGGGTAGATATCAGCAAGGGAGAACAGTTTCGTCCGCAATTTCTCGCTATCTCACCGAATAACAAGATCCCGGCGATCGTTGATCACGCCCCCGCCGACGGCGGTGCGCCGTTAAACCTGTTTGAATCCGGAGAGATCCTGCTGTATCTGGCAGAAAAAACCGGCAAGCTACTGAGCGGTGAACTTCGCGAGCGTCACGTTACGCTGCAATGGCTATTCTGGCAGGTTGGCGGTTTGGGGCCGATGCTCGGGCAGAATCACCACTTTAATCATTTTGCCCCGCAGGCGGTTCCCTACGCCATTGAGCGCTATCAGGTGGAAACGCAACGTCTGTATGGCGTCCTCAACCGACGTCTTGGAGAGAGTCCCTGGCTTGGCGGAAACCACTACAGCATCGCCGATATTGCCTGCTGGCCGTGGATTAATGCCCATCAGCGTCAGCGCATCGCTCTGGCAAATTTCCCGGCAGTACACAACTGGTTCGAGCGTATTCGCCAGCGCCCTGCCACCGTTGAAGCGCTCATGAAAATACAAGCCAATTAACCCTCTGCTCGCCAGCGCTGCTTTGATGTATGATTGCGGAAATTACTACACGGAGGAAGCCTGCAATGTCTCAACCAGACGCCATTATTCGAATTAAGAACCTGCGCCTGCGTACTTTTATTGGAATTAAAGAAGAAGAGATCGCCAACCGCCAGGATGTGGTGGTCAACGTCGCTATCCACTACCCGGCGGATAAATCCCGCAACAGCGAAGATATTAACGATGCGTTGAACTACCGCACGATCACCAAGCGCATCATTAGCCATATTGAGAATAACCGCTTCTCCCTGCTGGAAAAATTAACGCAGGATGTGCTCAATATCGCATGCGAACATCACTGGGTTACCTATGCTGAAGTAGAGATCGATAAACTGTACGCATTGCGCTATGCCGATTCAGTATCCATGACCATGAGCTGGCGACGGTAAGCGCATCTTAGGAGGCAGTATGAAAATTCTGCTTACTGGTGGCACCGGCCTGATTGGCCGACATCTTATCCCCCGGTTATTAGCGCTGGGGCATGACGTAACGGTTTCAACGCGCAGCCCTGAAAAGGCGAAAACCCGGCTCGATTCGCGCGTCACTCTGTGGCGCGATTTCGAAGGGCAGACAAATCTCAACGGCGTTGATGCCGTCATTAACCTGGCTGGCGAACCTATCGCCAATAAACGCTGGACGGCAGAGCAAAAGCAGCGACTGTGCCACAGCCGCTGGGATATCACGCAAAGACTGGTCGCGCTGATTCATGCCAGCGACACGCCGCCAGCGGTGCTGATTAGCGGTTCCGCTGCCGGATATTACGGCGACCTCGGCGAAGTGGTGGTGACCGAAGAAGAGCCGCCGCATAACGAATTTACGCATAAACTGTGCGCCCGCTGGGAGCAGATCGCCTGTGAAGCGCAAAACGAGCAGACCCGGGTCTGCCTGCTGCGCACCGGCATCGTGCTGGCGCCGCGAGGCGGTATTCTGGCCAAACTGACGCCAGCGTTTAAGCTCGGCCTCGGCGGCCCGATTGGCAGCGGCAGACAATACATGGCGTGGATCCACATTGACGATATGGTCAACGGCATTTTGTGGCTACTGGATAATGACCTGCGCGGCCCGTTTAATATGGTCGCTCCTTACCCGGTGCGCAACGAACAGTTTGCCCACGCGCTGGGTCATGCGTTGAACCGCCCGGCGATCTTCCGCGTCCCGGCTGCGGCTATCCGGCTGCTGATGGGAGAATCTTCCGTGCTGGTGCTCACCGGTCAGCGCATGCTGCCAAAACGGCTTGAAGCCTCAGGATTTGGCTTTCGTTGGTATGAGCTGGATGAAGCCCTGGCCGATGTGCTGAGCTAGTTCAACGCCCCTCATTTGGTCGGAACGTTATCCAGCAGCAATCGTTTTTGCAGTGGGTTAGGCGAAAATGGCATATGTTTAGTTTTCGCCCATTTTTAGCTTAGTGGCCTGTTCCGTTCACTAGAAATACGAGGGTCTTCGTTATATCCACCGCCTGTGACCGGCTTCACCTGGCGGCCAGTTATGGGTGCGGGCCTGCGTTCTCGCCAGGTTTTAGATGCACGGCCCCTTGCGGTGAGCCTGGGCTAACGCTGATGACAAACCGGCATCACATATTGTGCCGTTTTCGTGTCGGGTGGCGGATCACGCCTTACCCGACCTACAAAACCAGCAATATCATAAAGTTATGTATTCCACGCAGGCCTGCGCAAGCGAAGCGCCGCCGGGCAATGCGAAAAGAACGCGCGTTATCAGCAATCTGAGCTGAAGCTGTAACTCTCCCGCCGCTGTAGCGCATAAAAAACCGACGCTATTGTCAGCCTCAAAATCGCCTCAGGCGTTCGCCTGACCGCCACTTAACCGAACCGCGCACTCCGGCTGACGGCCCCTTAACTGACCCGCATGACTACTTCAACGAACCTTTCAGGAACTGCTGCAGGCGCTGACTTTTTGGGTTACCGAAGACCTCGTCGGGATGCCCTTCTTCTTCAATCTTCCCCTGATGAAGGAAAATCACGTGTGAAGAGACATGTCGGGCAAACCCCATTTCATGAGTCACCACGACCATGGTTTTCCCCTCTTCCGCTAACTGTTGCATAATACGCAATACCTCGCCCACCAGTTCCGGGTCGAGGGCCGATGTCGGTTCATCAAACAGCAACACCTCCGGCTCCATCGCCAGCGCACGAGCAATGGAAACGCGCTGCTGCTGGCCACCTGAAAGGTGTACCGGGTATTTACTCTGCTGGCGCTCATCAATACCCACTTTTGCCAGATATTTCACCGCCCTGTCGCGCGCGTCCTGTTTGCTCAATCCCAGCACCTGAATCGGAGCCTCCATGACGTTTTCCAGCACCGTCATGTGGCTCCAGAGATTGAAATGCTGAAACACCATTGTCAGTCGGGTACGCAGCAGACGCAGTTGGTTCTTGTCTGAAACCTTCAACTGGCCATCTTTATCACGAACCAGGCCAATATTTTGCCCGTTAACGACAATCGTGCCTTCACTGGGTTTTTCGAGAAAGTTAATACAGCGCAAAAAGGTGCTTTTACCGGAACCTGATGAACCAATAATACTGATTACGTCCCCGGCTTCCGCCCGCAGCGAGACGCCTTTCAGCACCTCCTGTTCGCCGTAACGTTTATGCAGATCGATTACATTTAATTTATTGTCGGACATGGCGTTCTCAGTGCGTCGAAGAGGGTTTGATATGCTGCAGCCAGCGCTTTTCCGCCTTACGGAACAAGCTAATCAGCACATACGAGATAATTAAATACAGCACAGCGGCAATACCGAAGGCGGTAAACGGCTGGTAAGTTGCCGAGTTGATATCACGGGCGATTTTCAGCAGATCCGGCACCGTAGCGGTAAAAGCCAGCGCGGTGGAGTGCAGCATCAAAATCACTTCGTTGCTGTATGCAGGCAGAGCGATGCGTAGCGCGGAAGGCAAAATAATGCAGCGATACATTTTGACCGCTGAAAAACCATACGCCCGCGCCGCCTCAATCTCTCCGGCAGGCACCGAGCGAATCGCTCCGGCGAAAATCTCCGTGGTATACGCGCAGGTATTTAGCGTCAGCGCCAGCACCGTACAGTTGAGGCCGCTGCGAAAGAACGCGTTCAGCAGTTCTGTTCCTTTGACGATTTCCAGCGTGTACATCCCTGAATAGAACACCAGCAACTGCACATACAGTGGCGTACCACGAAAAATGTAGGTAAACAGCCAGACAGGAAACTGAATGTATTTATTGCTTGAGACACGGCCAATAGCGAGAAAAACCGCCAGAATGCCTCCCATCACCACCGAAGAAATCAGCAACCAGAGCGTAATCGCCACGCCGGTAAACCGGTAGCCATCGGTCCACAACAGGGATTTCCAGTACTCCTGAATAATTTCAATCACAGGTCAGCCCTCTTCACGCCTACAGAATAACGGCGTTCGAGCATCAGCAGCACACCATTGGAAACCGTGGTAAATACAAGATAAATCAGGCCGCAGACGATAGCGAAATAGAAAGGCTGCCAGGTACTTTTACCAGCCAACTGCGTCGCCTTCACCACATCTTCGAGTCCCAGCAATGAAACCAGCGCGGTGGCCTTGAGGATCACCTGCCAGTTGTTGCCTATTCCAGGCAGCGCAAAGCGCATCATCGCCGGGAATAAGATGCGACGAAAGGTTTGCCCGCCGCTGAAGCCAAAAGCTGTCGCTGCTTCGATATGGCCTTTCGGCACCGCCAGAAAGGCGCCACGAAAAGTTTCGGTGAAATAGGCGCCATAAATAAAGCCCAGTGTGATAATCCCCGCCACCATCGGGTCGATATCAAATTGCGCCAGGCCAAGTGCGTCTGTCACGCTATTAAGCGCAATCTGCAATCCGTAAAAAATCAGCAGCATCAGCACCAGATCGGGTACGCCGCGGATTAAGGTGGTGTAACCTTCAGAAATTAGCGCCAGCGCACGATTGTTGGACAGTCTGGCCCCGGCGCCTGCCAGACCAATGAGCACCGCCAGAACAACCGAACTTAACGCCAGCTCAAGGGTGACCAGCGCGCCCTGAAATATAACCTGAGAAAACCCGTACAGCATGCTGTCTTACCCTGTCTGTCATCGACCATCGCGCGCCAAATGACGCACGATGGGGTACGCAAGATGGTTAGTCTCCGTACACGTTAAAATCAAAATATTTCTTCGCCAGCTTGTCGTAGGTGCCGTCTTTACGCATCTCGGCAAAGGCTTTATTCAGTGCTTCTCGCAGTTCGTTGTCCTCTTTGCGCAGTCCCATACCGGTACCGACACCAAACAGCTTCTCATCTTTAATCGACGGACCGCCAAACTGATAATCTTTGCCGATGGGCTGTTTGAGAAACCCTTCGCTGGCGGCCACTTCATCCTGGAACGCGGCATCAATGCGTCCGGCGGTCAGGTCTGAATAAATATTGTCCTGCCCCTGATAAGAGACGATCTCAATGCCTTTCGGCGCCCAATATTCATTACCGTAGGTTTCCTGCGTTGTTCCTTGCAGCACGCCCACACGTTTACCTTTCAGCTTATCCAGATCGGGGGTGATATCACTCCCCTTTTTCACCACCAGACGAGAATCTGCCGCGTAAAGTTTATCGGTAAAGGCAATTTGCTTCTGACGTTTTTCCGTGATCGAAAGCGAGGACATGATGGCATCGATTTTCTTCGCTTTTAAGGACGGGATCAGCGCATCCAGCGGGTTTTCAATGAAGGTACATTTTGTATTAATGCGCTTACACAGCTCTTTTGCCAGATCAATGTCAAAACCCACTAATTCGCCCTGCGCATTTTTTGATTCAAACGGGGCATAAGTCGGATCGGTACCGATGCGAATTTTTTGCGGAATTGCTGCATATACGGCGGAAACGCTGGAAAGCGCCAGCGCTAAAGAGAGAGACAACGCCAGTTTTTTCATAACTATCCTCAACAGACTGTCATTCTAACGGGTTTATTAGAAGCACTTACACCAGTTATCGTGCCATTATTCGCCCCGATAAGGCAAAACATTCTGCGCCAGAAAGGAAATCTTTTCGCACCAGAAACGCGTAACTATGCAATTTTATCGTGCAACGAGGCCATCTTGCGCACCATGATGGTTCAACAAAAATCACTCTCGCACCAATAAAGAGCAAGGCGGTTCCACATGGCCCGGCATTCCGGGCCTGCGGGTGTCTTAGTCACCATAAACATTAAAATCGAAGTATTTCTTCGCCATCTTGTCGTAGGTACCGTCTTTACGCATATCGGCCAGTGCTTTATCAAACGCCGTCTTCAGCTCGGTATCGTCTTTACGCAACCCGATACCGGTACCATCACCAAAATATTTTTTGTCTTTAACGGAGGGGCCGGCAAAAGCAAAATCTTTACCGGCGGGCTGCTTGAGGAAGCCTTCGCTGGCGGCGACTTCATCCTGAAATGCGGCATCCAGACGGCCAGCGGCAAGGTCTGAATAAATTAAATCCTGATTCTGATAGGCGATCACATCGACACCATGATTGCGCCAGTATGCATTTCCATAAGCTTCCTGCGTGGAGCCCTGGAGTACGCCGACATGTTTACCTTTCAGGGATGCCAGCGTCGGTCGAATCGGCGAACCTTTGGCGGCAATCAGTCGGGAATCCGCCGCGTAAAGCTTGTCAGAAAACGCGATCTCCTGCTGACGCTTTTCAGTAATCGACAGCGAAGAGATGATAGCATCGATTTTCTTGGCCTTCAGCGACGGGATCAGCGCGTCAAAGTCGCTGCCCACCCAGGTACATTTAACTTTGATACGCGAACAGAGTTCATTGCCCAAATCGATATCAAAACCCACGAAATCCCCTTTCGCATCCTTTGATGAAAAAGGCGCATAGGTGGGGTCTGTGCCAATGCGAATACTCTTCGGCAGCGCAGCGAATGCGCTGGAAACGCTGCAAATTCCCATCATTAAAGAGAGAGCCAGGACCGTCTTCTTCATAGGTTACCCTTAAGTGTCGTGATATTGTTATGCGATGCGTCGTCTTGTTATTTGTACTGCCGACAAATTCCTGCACATTTTATGCCATTTTCACAATGACTACAGAAAACAACGTTAAATTTGTTAATTAAAGGTTGCGTATTTGTCTTAAAGGGAAAGATACCAGCAATAACGGATAAACCGCAGCGCCAGAACGCAAAAAAGCAAATTAAATATCGGGGATTTGATCGGGACGACAAAATTGCACCACAAGAGCACACTCACGGATGCATTGCACTTATTTAGTGCAATCCTGTGCGCCCTGCCAGCGGGTGAAAAGATCCTGTGGAAGGGTAATACCAAACTGATCGATAACGCGATTAACCGTCTGGTTAATCACATCGTCAAGGGTTTGCGGGCGATGATAGAACGCAGGCACCGGCGGCATGATCACCGCGCCCATTTCCGCCGCCTGGAGCAGTAAACGCAGGTGACCGGTATGGAACGGCGTTTCCCGCACGCACAGCACCAGAGGGCGGCGCTCCTTGAGCACCACATCCGCAGCCCGGGTCAACAAACCATCGGTATAACTATGCACAATGCCGGACAGGGTTTTCATCGAACACGGCAGGATCGCCATCCCGGCGGTTTTAAACGAACCGGAAGAGATACTGGCGGCAATATCGCGAACATCGTGAACCACATCGGCTAACGCCTGCACTTCACGCAGTGAAAAATCCGTTTCCAGCGCCAGCGTCTGCCGTGCAGCCTGACTTAAAATAAGGTGAGTTTCGACATCAGACACATCGCGTAAAACCTGGAGCAATCGCACGCCATAAATTGCGCCGCTGGCGCCGGAAATACCAACAATGAGTCGCTTCACGGTAATTGCTCCTTCTTACACAGTGGCGCAAACTTTGCCGGATTATCCTCTCTAACGCAACAGCATAACGTTGCGATGGATGATGAATCACCAAAAAAATGGCCCGCGCTCTTACGAGCGCAGGCCATATGATAACCCGTAAGACTCACCCTTCGTTGTGCATCTCCAGGTTTTCGACTTCATTCTGCAACTGAACCGCTTTCGCATCATCATTACGCAGAGTATCCAGATAATCCAGATACCGCTGATCGACATCTTTGGTGACATAGATACCGTTGAACACCGAACATTCAAACTGCTGAATATCCGGATTCTCCGCACGAACCGCATCGATCAGATCGTTCAGGCCCTGGAAAATCAAGCCATCTGCGCCGATAAGCTGGCGGATCTCATCCACTTCACGGCCATGAGCAATCAGCTCATTAGCACTTGGCATATCAATGCCATACACGTTCGGAAAGCGAATTTCCGGCGCAGCAGAGGCCAGATACACTTTCTTCGCCCCGGCTTCACGCGCCATCTCAATAATCTGTTCTGACGTGGTGCCGCGCACGATGGAGTCATCAACCAGCAGCACGTTCTTATCGCGGAACTCAGCACGGTTGGCGTTCAGTTTACGCCGTACGGATTTACGACGCAGCTGCTGGCCAGGCATGATAAAGGTACGGCCCACATAGCGGTTTTTCACGAAGCCCTGGCGGTATGGCTTATCGAGGATGCGGGCAATTTCCAGCGCGATATCGCAGGAGGTTTCCGGAATAGGGATCACCACATCAATATCGAGATCTTCCCATTCACGGGCGATTTTCTCACCCAGTTTTCTCCCCATATTGACGCGGGCGCTATAGACGGAAATTTTGTCAATGAATGAGTCCGGCCGCGCAAAATACACGTACTCGAACAGGCATGGATTACTGACCGGGTTTTCCGCGCACTGGCGGGTAAACAACTGGCCTTTTTCTGTGATGTATATGGCTTCACCTGGCGCGACGTCACGCAGAAACTCAAAGCCCAGCGTATCCAGCGCCACGCTTTCCGACGCAACCATATACTCGGTGCGGCCATCGCCCACATCGCGCTTACCCAATACCAGCGGACGAATACCGTTCGGATCGCGGAAGGCAACCATACCGTGACCGATAATCATCGCCACGCAGGCGTAGGCGCCGCGAATCTGCCGGTTGGTCGCGGCAATCGCCGCAAAAATATTGTCGGCTTCCAGCGGGTAGTGGCGGAAATTGTCCAGCTCGCTGGCGAAGATATTGAGCAGGATTTCGGAATCGGAGGTGGTGTTGATATGGCGGCGTTTTTCTTCAAACAGTTTTTTACGCAGCTCGTGAGCGTTGGTCAGGTTACCGTTGTGCGCCAACGTCATGCCGTACGGCGAGTTAACATAGAAAGGCTGAGCCTCAGAGGCGCTGGAGCTGCCAGCCGTCGGGTAACGAACGTGACCAATCCCCATATTACCCTGCAAACGCTGCATATGGCGGGCTTCAAAAACATCGCTCACCAGACCGTTCGCCTTTCGCAAACGGAAACGGTTGTTCGCATCAATAGTGATGATGCCTGCGGCATCCTGCCCACGATGCTGAAGCACCGTTAACGCGTCATAAATCGACTGGTTTACCGGCATAACACCGGCGATACCGACAATACCGCACATACGTCTTTTCCTCGTTAAGCTACATCCCAACGCTTATGCTTTGGGCAAGAAACTTGACGAGCTCTGCAGATAGTCAAAGAACCATCTGATAACGAAACTGAACTGCGGGATCAGCTCAGACTTTTGCCAGTCTTCACTTTTCGCCATACTGGTAAAGCTATCGAGAAAGAACAACATCGCCGAGACGATTAGCACACCACGCAGGGCGCCAAAGCAGATCCCTAACACTCTATCGGTACCCGACAAGCCGGTTTTTTCCACCAGTTGACCGATCACAAAATTAACGATAGCGCCAACGATAAGCGTTGCGATAAACAGTATCGCGATAGCAATCCCATTTCGAACCAGTTCGTCTTCAAAGCCCGTGAACCAGACAGCCAGGTCAGTGTAGTAATGGCTGGCAACAAAGAAAGCGCATCCCCAGGTTACCAGAGATAAAGCTTCACGAACAAAGCCGCGGATCAGGCTAACCAAGCAGGAAAAACCGATCACCGCAATAATGGCGTAATCAATCCAGACCATATACGTCCCACGATTTTCACGCCCTGTCTTCCGGTTCGGGCGCATTCTAACAGAAAAAGAAAACGTTTGCGTAGGGATTTCCATACCCTACAGAAATAAAAATGGCGCTGAAAAAACATTCAACGCCATACCGCCTTACACCCCTTCAGCGGAGGCTGTTCACAGATTACACTCTTCTCAGCTAAAAAGAGAATAGGGTTAGTTCGGACTGTAGGTCATCACCACGCCGCTGAGTCCTGAAAGCTGCTTCAGCTTGCCAAGCTGCCCCTTCAGCTTTTCTTTCGAGGTATCCGGCCCCACCAGAATGCGCGTGATTTTCCCCTGCACCGGCGTCGAAGGCACCGTGTAGACAGTAAACCCGGAGGCGCGCAGCTTGCCGACAATCTCATTGACCTTATCGGCGTTCTTCAGCGCGCCCAACTGCACAACATAAGCTTTACCGGTCGGCGCCGGAATTTCAGCCGGCTTCTGCGGCTGTGGTTTCTCGACCGGCTTAGGCTGAGGTTTCGGTTCAGGTTTAGGTGCAGGCTGAGGTTTCGGTGGAGATTGAGGTTGCGATTTTGCCGTCACAACCGGCTCCTGCGCCACATCAAAACTGTTACTGTTCACCGGGATCCGCGACGGATCGAGCGATGGCGCCGCGGCATCCCCGGCTCTCACCTCTTCCGCCGCCCCTTCCGGAGGCTGTGAAGGCAACGCCTGCGTCGCCGCTGGCAGCATATCCGGCTCATCGCGATCCCCCGGTTTTGGTACCAGCGGAATGGCCGCAAACTCATCCTGATAGTGTTTTTTCTGACCATCCAGCAGCCCTGGCAGGATAATCACCCCCAGCGCCACCAGCACGATCGTCCCGACTAAACGGTTCTGAAACTTACTGGCCACCGATTCTCCCCGCGTCTATCTCTTCCATTACATGCGCCACCGTATGGAATGAACCACACACCAGCACCGTATCTTCTGGTCTGGCATCAGCCATCGCCGCATGCCACGCCTGTGCGACGCTGGTATAGACCTGGCCTGCGCGCAAATGTTCCATCAGTTGTGCCGCCGTGGCGCCACGCGGCCCTTCCAGCGGCGCACAGTACCAGTCGTCAACTTCCGCTTTCAGGTTTTCCAGCGTACCCGCGATATCCTTGTCATGCAGCATACCAATCACCGCCAGTACGCGCCCCGTTTTCCCTGAGGTTTTGAGACGCCCGGCGAGGTAAGCCGCCGCGTGTGGATTATGCGCAACATCCAGGATCACCCGTGGAGTATCGCTGATTATCTGAAAGCGCCCCGGAAGCATCGCATTTTGAATCCCCTCGCGAATCGCCTGCTCGTCAACCTTAAGCCCGCTGGCGCGCAGGGCGGCAAGCGCGGTCGCGGCATTCGGCAGAGGTACCTGCGGCAGCGGCAGATTGGCCAGTGTGCCGCGCCGATCGCTGAACGACCAGCTCTGCGCGGCTGTTTTATAATGCCAGTCAACATCGCGGCGCTGCAGATACGCGCCTTTTTCACTGGCAACCCCGGCGATAGTCAGCGGCATATCCGGTTCACCAACAATAGCTGGCTTCCGGGCGCGAAAAATACCCGCCTTTTCACGGCCAATGCTTTCGCGATCCGGCCCCAGCCAGTCCGTATGATCGAGCGCAATACTGGTCACCACCGCCACATCGGCATCGACGATATTGGTCGCGTCAAGGCGGCCGCCAAGGCCAACCTCCAGAATCACCACGTCGAGTTGCGCCTGCTGAAACAGCCACAGTGCCGAAAGGGTACCAAATTCAAAATAGCTAAGGGAAATCTCGCCGCGCGCGGCTTCAATTTCCGCAAAAGAGGCCGTATGCGCAAGTTCCGGCAGTTCCTCGCCCTGCACCCGCACCCGCTCGGTATAGCGCACCAGATGCGGCGAACTGTAGACGCCAACCTTATAACCCGCCGCCATCAGTACCGATTCCAGGGTACGGCAGGTGGTTCCTTTGCCGTTGGTTCCCGCTACCGTAAAGATAAACGGCGCGGGTTTTAATACTGACATCCGCTTCGCCACTTCGCTGACACGCGCCAGCCCGAGGTCAATCGCTTTACTATGCAGATGTTCCAGATAAGAAAGCCACGTTGCCAGGGGCGACGCGGCCTGAGGAATAGGTTGTTTTTCCATGATATCCGGCAAGAGTTAAGATAACTACGCGTAAAAAAAAGGGCAGCGCCGTCAGGCCCGCCCTCTGTATCATCAGGCCTCGGGTTCCTGATCCGGCACCGCTGGCACCACTTCGCCTTCCGGCGCAAGCTGCGGATTTGGCGTCGGGAGGTTCATCAGCTTCGCCAGAATACTGGCCAGCTTCAGGCGCATTTCCGGGCGACGAACGATCATATCGATCGCCCCTTTCTCAATCAGAAACTCACTGCGCTGGAATCCCGGCGGCAGTTTCTCACGCACGGTCTGTTCGATAACGCGGGGACCCGCAAAACCGATCAGTGCTTTTGGCTCAGCGATGTTGAGATCGCCCAGCATGGCAAAGCTCGCCGATACCCCGCCCATCGTCGGATCGGTCAGCACGGAGATATACGGCAGCCCGCGCTCCTGCATTTTCGCCAGCGCCGCGGAGGTTTTCGCCATCTGCATCAGCGACATCAGCGCTTCCTGCATACGCGCGCCGCCAGAGGCCGAGAAGCAAATCAGCGGACAGTGGTCTTCCAGAGCCTGTTCGACCGCACGCACAAAACGCGCGCCGACCACAGACCCCATTGATCCTCCCATAAAGGAGAACTCAAAAGCAGCGGCAACAACCGGCATTTCATGCAGGGTGCCTTTCATGACCACCAGCGCGTCTTTTTCGCCAGTCTCTTTCTGGGCTGATGCCAGACGGTCTTTATACTTTTTCGAATCGCGGAACTTCAGCACATCTTTTGGCTCGAGCTCGCTTCCCAGCTCCACAAGAGAACCTTCGTCCAGCAGGCTATGCAGGCGATTGCGCGCCGACATGCGCATATGGTGATCGCACTTAGGGCAAACCTCCAGGTTGCGCTCCAGCTCTGCCCGGTACAATACCTGACCGCAACTGTCGCACTTGGTCCATACACCTTCAGGGATACTCGCCTTACGGGTGGGGGTTATATTGCTTTTAATTCGTTCAATCCAGCTCATTGATAACCTTTCTACCAGAACCTGGTCGATGCCAGTTTTGTCGCAAGGGGCGCATAATGCCATTTTTGCCCCTTACAGACCATGAATGTTGCACATTAAATCATAACATCCCGTAACATGGGATAAAAAAGTGGTCGAACCGCTCACACTTTACTCTTCGGACGACAGTGTACCGACCGAAGAAATTCACCGCGTTATTTCGCCTGTTTCGCCGCTGCCCGCTTGTGACGGATGACTTCAATCACGCCTGGCAGTACCGAAAGGATGATAATCGCCACAATCAGCAGCTTCAGATTTTCCTGTACGATCGGCAAATCGCCAAACAGATAGCCTGCGTAAGTAAACAACAGTACCCACAGCAACGCGCCAGCCACGTTATACATCGCGAAATGCCGATAGGACATATGCCCCATCCCCGCGACAAATGGCGCAAAAGTTCTGACGATCGGCACGAAACGCGCCAGAATAATCGTTTTCCCGCCATGGCGCTCGTAGAAACGATGCGTTTTGTCCAGATAGCTGCGGCGGAAGATTTTAGAATGAGGATTGCTGAATAGCTTTTCGCCAAAAAGCCGACCAATAGTGTAGTTCAGCGCATCGCCGGCAACTGCGGCAATCACCATCAATAACACCATTAAATGCACATTGAGATCGTTGGTCGGTAGCGCTGACAGCGCCCCTGCCACAAACAGCAGAGAATCTCCGGGCAGGAAAGGCGTTACCACCAGACCGGTTTCACAGAACAAAATCAAAAACAGAATCGCGTATACCCAGATACCGTATTGCGCAACCAGTTCAGCCAGATGCACATCAATATGCAGGATAAAATCAATTAAAAAATGAATCAGATCCATAATTTGCGTTAGCCCTTAATAACTCCATTCATCATATCTCAAACTGCATGCGCGTTGGCTGCGGCGTATCCGGTCCATCTATGCGCCGCCTTCCTGCTGGCGCCGTCGCGTGTTTATCATGCTGCTCGAATGACGTCGAGTATGTATTAGTCCGCCAAAAACAGCGGGCCCATCGGCATGACCGGCAGGTCGTAGCGGGCCGGATAATCCACCGATACCAGATACAATCCCTCGGCCTTTGCCGTTGCGGCGGCAAGCGTCCGGTCTTTTGCCGCCAGAAGTTCTGCAATCCAGCTCTCTGGCTGGTTACCGGCACCTACTTCCATCAGGCTGCCGACAATATTCCTTACCATATGATGTACAAAGGCATTCGCTTTGATATCCACCACCACATAAGCGCCATAACGCGCGACGTTAATGTGCATCACGTTACGCCACGGCGTACGCGACTGGCACTGCACCGCCCGAAACGAAGTGAAATCATTCTCTCCCAGCAGACACTGGGCGGCGCGATGCATCCGCCCGGCATCCAGAGGAAGATAATAGTGGGTGACGCCGCGGCTCAATATCGCCGGGCGCAGACGATGATTATAGATAACATAACGATAACGGCGCGCCGTGGCGCTGAATCGGGCGTGAAAATCCTCCGGCACCTGCTTAACCCAGCGCACCGCGATATCGCCGGGTAAATTTGCATTAACCCCCAGCGTCCATGCCGCGTCTTTACGCAGCGCGCGGGTTTCAAAATGCACCACCTGCCCGGTGCCATGAACACCGGCGTCAGTACGCCCCGCGCAAAAGACGTTAACCGGCTCATTGGCCACCTGCGACAACGCTTTTTCCAGTGTTTCCTGTACGCTACGGACTTCGTTCTGCCGCTGCCAGCCATAATACTTGCTGCCGTCATACTCAATGCCCAGCGCAATTTTATAGACCGGCTGTTCCATCCCGGACATCAGTAGAGATACTCCTGAACCAGCTTCTCAGCAATTTTCACCGCGACCAGCGCGCCGCCAAAGCGAACATTATCGGCAACGGACCAGAACTGTACCTGCTCAGGCATACCGTAATCATTATGAACACACCCCACTGAAAGACGGGCGTTGCCGGATGCATCGCCCACCTGGGTCGGGAATTCGCTCTCCTCGGACAGCTCGATATCTTCGCCGCGGCCAAAGGCATCGCGCGCTTCTTCCGCCGCCAGCGGACGCAACGCTTCAAAACTGACCATCTGCGCGTGGCCGTAGAACACCGGAGACTGGACAACGCTGGCGGAAATCATCAGACCGTCATCCTGCAGAATTTTACGTGCTTCATCGACAATACGGCGCTCTTCGCGCACGCTACCTTCACGATCGGGCAGCAATGGCAACATGTTGAATGCCAGTTGACGACCAAAGAAATCGTCTTCATCGATCGGCATACCATTCAGTAATTTGGCGCTTTGGCCAGCCAGCGCATCGACCGCCTTTTTCCCCTGTGCGGAAGCGGAAAGCAGGCTGGTTACGCTGATACGCGACAGACCGCCTTGATCGATCAACGGTTTCAACGCCGACAATAGCTGGCTGGTCAGGCTGTTTGGTACCGCGATAACATTGCGATTGCGGTAATCCGCAAGGACAAAGGGATTCACATCCGGCACCACCAGCGGCACATCCGGCTCCAGCGCGAACAGGCCGCTTAAATCAATTACCAGGCAGCCCGCCTGAGTGGCCTCTTCGATATACGTCGCGGTTGCTTCAACACCGGCGGCAAAAAAGGCCAGTTGGGCCAGAGTCCAGTCAAATTCGGCAGCATCCTGAACGACAACCGACTTACCGGAAAAACGCAGATGTTCACCAGCGCTGTCACCCCGCGCCAGCGCATAAATATCCCCCACCGGGAACTGACGTTCGGCAAGAGTTTCGAGCAAGGCTTCGCCTACGGCGCCCGTTGCGCCCAGTACGGCAATATTCCAGCCTTCAGACATGGTGGTGTACTCCAGAAAAAAGCACCCCTGCCGGCGTATCCGGCAGGCGCATTAAGATGATATTAACGAATCGGATGATGTACGGCATTAAAGCCCAGCTGACGCAACAGCGTCGCCACCTGAGCATCGCTGCACTGTACGTACAACGACGACCATTCACGGCGTTCCTGATAATTTTTACGCAGCTTGTCGAACTCGCCCGCGACATCAGCGACTTTTCGCAACAGCGCATCATCGCGGCGCACATCATACACCAAATGAACCAGTCGTTTTAACGTTGCCTGATCGAGCGGTCCGTGCAACGTAATACGGCCAAACTCCGGTGCCGGTAGCAGCGTATCCAGCGCCACCTGCTGCGGATGACCGATAAACGCGCTATAGGCTTCAAAAACCTGGGTCGTGCCGCGCGCTTTCCCTTCCAGGGTATAGCCGGCAATGTGCGGTGTGCCAAGATCAACCCGCTTGAGCAATTCAGTATTCAGGTCCGGCTCCGGCTCCCAGACGTCCAGCACCACGCTTAACGGCGGGTTTTCCTCCAGGCATTTGAGCAGTGCGTCGTTATCCACCACCGCGCCGCGGCAGGCATTGATTAAAATCGCCCCCGGTTTCAGACGGCGAATCAGCGCCTCATCCGCCATGTGCAGCGTTTTATACTGCCCCTCTTTATATAGCGGCGTATGAAAGGTCAGAATATCCGCTTCCTGCACCAGCTCATCAAGGGGGCGGAAATCGCCCTCATCTCCGCGATCGGCACGCGGCGGATCGCAAAGCAGGGTTTTAATCCCCAGCGCCTCAAAGCGCTTCTGCAAACGCCCGCCGACGTTGCCGACGCCGACGATGCCAACCGTGCGATCGCGGAGCATAAAACCATCGCGTTCGGCCAGCATTAACAGCGCTGAAAACACATACTCCACCACCGCTATCGCGTTGCAGCCCGGCGCGGCGGAAAAACCGATCCCCGCCTGCGCCAGCCATTCCTGATCAACATGATCGGTGCCCGCGGTGGCGGTGCCGACGAATTTTATAGCCTTGCCGTCGAGCAGCGCCTGATTAACTTTAGTGACGGAACGAACCATCAGCGCATCGGCATCGTTTAACGCGTCGACCGGGACAGGACGACCCGCAACGGCCTTCACTTCCCCCAGACGGCTAAAAAGCTCACGCGCGTAGGGCATATTTTCATCAACAAGGATTTTCACGATTCAGTACCTGTCTGAGAGCGAGTGTAAACCGGGGAAGTGTGCCATAATCTTGCCGCCAGGAACATCATCCCCCGGCCCTTAGTACAGTAATTTAGTACAGTAATACGGAAAGGATTAGTCATGACGCAACCCGTTTCAGGTATGTCCGATCGCCCTCCGGAGACAGGCGAACCTCCGCTCACCATGCAGCAACGCACCGTACTCGAGCGCCAGATTACGCGCCTGGTGGCGTTAACATCGCAGCAAAATGCGGAAGTGTGGGCCGGTGTCAAACACGATCTGGGCCTGAAGAGTGATGCGCCGCTGTTGGCAAACCATTTTACGGCCGCGGAAAATAGCCTGAATCAACGCTTAATCCTTGCACAACAAAATCATCACCGGCGGCAGGTCCTGGCGCAACTGAGCGAACGGCTTAACCAGGGCAACACTCGCCAGGCGGTCAGCGATTATATTCGTCAACATGACGGGCAGACTTCACTGCACGCACTCACTCAGCCGCAGCTGGAAAATGTGCTGCAATTACTGCAAAGCGGCCAGCTCTCGATTCCTCAGCCTCAGCAGCGCCCGCCAACGCACCGCCCGCTGCTGCCTGCGGAACACAACACGCTCAATCAGCAGGTGACCAAACTTGCCGCCGCCACCGGTGAATCCAGTAAGCTCATCTGGCAGTCCATGCTGGAGCTCAGCGGCGTAAAAAGCGGGGAGCTGATCCCGGCTACCCACTTCACCCCGCTCTCATACTGGCTACACGCCCGGCAAACGCTCAGCACGCAGGCGGCGCCAACGCTGACCTCGTTACAGGCCGCATTAAAACAGCCGCTTGAAGCGGCAGAGTGGCAAAAAGTGATGAGTTTTGCCCAAACCAGCTGGCACGTGACAGCGCAAACACCGCTAAGCGCGGCACAGTTGCTGACCCTGCTTAACAAAATCTTTGTTCTCAGAGTCGCCAGAGCACAGGAGACACTGACCATTCCCCCGGTTCAGTCTCCCCCCGCCTCGCCCAGACGGGTATTCAAAAAACCGTGGGTCATCGCGCTGACGCTGATCGTACTACTCATCCTGCTGTGGTTGATGATGTAAAACCATCATCCCCCCGTATGCCGGACCAGGGTACTCGCCTGGTGGCGCAATGACAGTAGCGTCACCACAATCCCCAGAACAGCGCATATCGCTGCGGCCAGGAAGACGGAAGAGTAGCCTAAAGAAGTCGCCAGCAGCCCGGTAAGCGGCCCCGTCACGCCATAAGAGATGTCCTGAAACGCGGCATAACCGCCAAGCGCAGTGCCGCGCACCTGGGGCGGCACCCGCTTCACGACCTCTACCCCCAGCGCCGGGAAGATAAGCGAACAGCCGCAGCCGGTTAGCGCGGCCCCCGCCAGAGCCACCCAGGCATTTGGCGCCAGCCAAAGCAGCGTCAACCCTATCGCTTCGATCAGCAGCGAAACGGTGGCGACCTTCACGCCGCCAAAACGATCCGGCATCCAGCCAAACAGCACGCGCATCAGCACAAACGCCCCGCCAAACGCGGTTAACGTAAAACCGGCCATCGCCCAGCCATTGCTGGCAAAATAGAGCGAAATGAATGTGCCTATCGCGGCGAAACCCACGCCCTGCAGCCCAAGTCCAATACCTGCCCGCCAGATCATCCCCACAACGCTCCACAGCGACGGGCGCTCGCCACCGTGAGCCGGTATTTTTGGCACCGTACCGTTGATCGCCCATGCGACTAACGGCAACAGCATGGTGACGCAGGCCAGCACAGGGATACCATAATGGCTGTAGATTAACAGTCCCAACGGGGCCCCTGTCGCTAGCGAGCCATATATTGCCATACCATTCCACGACATCACCTTACCGGAACGCGATGGCCCCACCAGCCCCATGCCCCAGCTCAGGTTACCCGTCAGCAGTTGGCTTTCGCCAAACCCAAGAATCAGACGCCCGACAATCAGTATGCCAAACTTCGCCAAAACCGATACCGGCAACAGCGCAGCGCACAGCCAGGCGCCGCCCGCCAGCGCACAGGCCAGCATCCCCTGGAGTACGGAGCGCTTCGCGCCATACTGATCCGCCAGGCGACCGGCATAGCCGCGAGTTAACACGGTTGCCAGAAACTGGATACCTACGGCGATACCCACCATAGTGTTGCCAAAGCCCAGTTCCTGATGGACAAACAAAGGGATCACGGTCAGCGGCAGACCGACGGTCATATAGGTCAGGAAAATGGCAAGCGTGATACGAAATAACGAACCGTTCGCTGAAGAGGAGATTTTGGTTTTCATTACTGCAGACATGCTTTACTCCAGTTCGCAGAGTAAGGCGGGGTAATAGCCACGCCTTCTCCACCTGATTGTCAGGATTAAGGCGCGTTGGATGACGTTAAACGCTTACGCATTATCGGAGAGAATAATGTTGTGGCAGGAGTTTGCCTGCAGACGCAAGGGTCTGTCAACAGGATAAAAAAGGAGCCGACTGGCTCCTTTCAGATTGCTGACAAAGTGCGTTTTTCCGGAATTGCCCGGCGGCGCTTCGCTTGCGCGGGCCTACGAAAAACCCATAACATAATGATATTATTGGTTTTGTATACCAGATAAGGCGATAGCCGCCACCCGGCAGAAATGCGAGCACAATATCTAAATCAGGTTTGTCATCAGCCTCAAAGGAGCCGACTGGCTCCTTTTTCAACGATGGCAGGTTATGCCTTGTATTTGCGCATCACCAGCGTGGCGTTGGTGCCGCCAAAACCGAAGCTGTTAGACATAACCGTCGTCAGCGCACGTTCTGTCGGCTCGGTCACGATGTTCAGCCCTGCAGCCTGCTCGTCCAACTCTTCAATGTTGATGCTCGGGGCGATAAAACCGTGTTCCAGCATCAGCAGCGAGTAGATAGCTTCCTGCACGCCTGCAGCGCCCAGGGAGTGGCCGGTCATCGCTTTTGTGGCGGAGATTGCCGGGCTGTTATCACCGAAGACTTCGCGAATCGCGCCCAGCTCTTTCACATCGCCAACCGGCGTGGAAGTACCGTGAGAGTTCAGATAATCGATAGGAGTATCAACGCCGTGCATCGCCATCTTCATGCAGCGCACCGCGCCTTCGCCGGATGGCGCAACCATATCCGCACCGTCGGACGTTGCGCCGTAACCAACAATTTCAGCATAGATATGCGCACCGCGCGCCAGAGCGTGTTCCAGCTCTTCAACGACAACCATACCGCCGCCGCCGGCGATAACAAAACCGTCACGATGGGTATCATAGGTACGGGAGGCTTTTGCTGGTGTTTGGTTGTACTTGGTGGATAATGCGCCCATCGCGTCGAATTCACAGGCCATTTCCCAGCACAGCTCTTCGCCGCCGCCAGCAAACACGATGTCCTGTTTGCCCAGCTGGATTTGTTCAACCGCATTGCCGATACAGTGAGCGGAAGTCGCACATGCGGAGCTGATGGAGTAGTTCACGCCGTGGATTTTGAAAGGTGTCGCGAGGCAAGCGGACACCGCAGATGCCATCGCTTTGGTCACCACATAAGGCCCCACGGCTTTCAGACCACGCGGACTACGCATTGCGTCAGCGCCGAAAACCTGAGATTTAGAAGAACCGCCAGAACCGGCAATCAGGCCCACACGCGGGTTGTTCTGATAAACCTCGTCTTTCAGGCCAGCATCTTCGATCGCCTGCTGCATGGAGAGATAGGAATAGATAGAGGCATCGTTCATGAAACGAACCACTTTGCGGTCAATCATACCGGCTGTGTCCAGCTTGACGTTACCCCATACGTGGCTACGCATTCCTGAATCTTTAAATTCTTCAGAGAAAGTGATCCCGGAGCGTCCTTCACGCAGAGATGCCAGGACTTCCTGCTGGTTATTACCAATGCTGGAAACGATGCCCAGGCCAGTAATCACTGCACGTTTCATTCAATACCTCTGTAAGTCACACTATATTAAGTTTCGTGTCGCACAATAGCGTACACTTGTACGCCGAACAAGTCCGATCAGACAATTTATGTATAAATTTGCGCCTCCCGGCACACATCGTTAAGATCGTGCTACACCTTGTGATTCGAGTAACTTACGTGAAACAAAACGCTATACAACCTGCCAGGCTGGAATTCAATGCTGAGGGTACACCTGTTTCCCGAGATTTCGACGACGTCTACTTTTCCAATGACAACGGTCTGGAAGAGACACGCTACGTTTTTCTCGGCGCTAACCAGATCAACGAACGTTTTCCCGTTCATCCGCGCCCGTTATTTATTGTCGCCGAAAGCGGATTCGGCACTGGCCTTAACTTCCTCACGCTCTGGCAGGCGTTTGACGTTTTTCACCGCGATAACCCTGACGCTACCCTGCAAAGATTACATTTCATCAGTTTTGAAAAATTTCCTCTGCAAGCGGAAGACCTGCGTCTGGCGCATCAGCGCTGGCCAGAGCTGGTGCCATGGGCGGAACAGCTTCAGGCGCAGTGGCCGTTGCCGATCGCAGGCTGTCATCGCCTGCTGCTGGATAACGGGCGCGTAACCCTCGATTTGTGGTTTGGCGATATCAACGAACTGACCGACGAGCTGGATGATTCACTGAATCAGCAGGTAGATGCATGGTTCCTTGACGGCTTTGCCCCGGCGAAAAACCCGGATATGTGGACGCCGACGCTCTTTTCCGCCATGGCCCGCCTGGCGAGACCTGGCGGCACCCTGGCCACCTTTACCTCCGCCGGTTTTGTTCGTCGTGGGCTACAGGAAGTCGGGTTCAGCATGCGGAAGCGCAAAGGGTTTGGCCGCAAGCGTGAAATGCTTACCGGCGAAATGGCGCAAACGCTGACCTTCCCTTTGCGTACGCCATGGTTCTCCCGTCGCGGAACGGAACTGCGCGAGGCGGCGATTATCGGTGGGGGGATCGCCAGCGCCCTGCTCTCTCTGGCGCTGCTGCGCCGTGGATGGCAGGTTACGTTATATTGCGCCGACAGCGCTCCGGCGGAAGGCGCTTCCGGCAACCGTCAGGGCGCGCTTTATCCGCTGCTAAGCCAACACGATCCGGCGCTGGCCCGTTTTTTTCCGGCGGCGTTTACTTTTGCCCGCCGCCTGTACGACATGCTTCCGGTGCCGTTTGAGCATGACTGGTGCGGTGTTACCCAGTTGGGTTGGGATGAAAAAAGCGCGCAGAAAATTGCCCAGATGCTCACCCTTAACCTGCCCCAGGAAATCGCCGTTGCTGTAAACGCGCAGACTACAGCAGACATCACCGGCGTGGAAACCGGCTGCGGAGGGATAAGCTATCCCGCTGGCGGCTGGCTCTGCCCACAACAGCTAACCGCCGAGATTCTCTCCCTCGCCGCCACCCAGGGATTACGTGTTCACTACAATTTCCCCGTTGAGACTATCAGCGCTGATGGTAACGGCTGGCAATTGAACCAGCGGCAGTACCATGAGATCGTGGTGCTGGCGAATGGCCATCAGGTAACCCGTTTCGTCCAGACGGCGCATCTCCCGATGTATCCGGTTGCCGGGCAGGTCAGCCATATTCCCACCACGGCAGGGTTATCACAATTGCGTCAGGTCCTGTGCTACGACGGCTATCTGACGCCGCAAAATCCGCATAATCAACAGCACTGCATTGGTGCGAGCTATCATCGCGGGGAGACGAATACGGATTTCAGCCCGGAAGATCAGCGACAGAATCGTCAACGCCTGATTGACTGTTTCCCACTGGCAGAATGGGCACAGGAGGTGGATATCAGCGCAAACGAGGCCCGTTGCGCCGTGCGCTGTGCCACGCGCGATCATTTACCAATGGTCGGAAATGTGCCCGATTATGACGCCACCTTACGTGAGTATGCCTCGCTGGTTGAACATCCTGAGCAGGCCGGAGAAGCACCGGTTCACCGCAATCTGTATATGCTGGGGGCTCTGGGTTCACGCGGTTTATGTTCCGCGCCTCTGGCGGCGGAGATTCTGGCGGCGCAAATGAGTGAGGAGCCGTTACCGATGGACAGGGAAACGTTAGCGGCGCTGAATCCAAATCGTTTGTGGGTAAGAAAGCTGCTGAGAGGCAAAGCGGTAAAATAATTGAGGAAAGCTGAATCCGAGCTAAGGCTGAGGCGAACAACACACCGGTATCAGATATTGTGGCCCACATTTACTACGCCGGATGGCGGCTGCGCCTTATTCGGTCGACATGACCTTCTGCATCCGGCGACGTAAGCCCGTGCAGCGCACGCTGCCGGGCAATTCCAAAAGACTGCACTTTGTCAGCAATCTGGCTGAAGCTGTAACTCGCTTAATCGACCAGCATCAAAGCCCGGTCAGGTGAAAACCGGGCTTCGTCAAAAAAGGAACCTACGACCGCACCGCCTGCTGATACAAATTATCCCACATACTCTGCACCAGAATCTGATCCGGTGGAGAAAGCTCCCCCGCGCTGATGGCTTTTTCCAGACTCTGGCTCACCTTACTATGTACTGCTTCCACGCTATGTTCACCCTCACCCTCCAGTTCGGCCACCGCCAGCGTCAGATGGCCGCGCAGATAACCGCCAGCAAACAGTTCATCATCGCTGGCGTGGTCTACCATATTGTCAATTAACGCCAGAATGCGTGATTCAAACTCCGCGATCATCTTCTTTCCTCATTTATCGATAAGTGTGGCCTTAGCGCAGGTCTTCCGGCCACGGGAATTGTTCCGCCGTCAAAGGTGGCGTTTGATAATATTGCTGTAACGCTTTAATGAAACGCGCCGGACGTTCGGGTATCCCCTGCGCCAGATAAATCATGACCTGAGCATGTACCCGCCGCTGAAAAGCAATGCGATCGGGTTCGAAATCCCCCTCCAGGTTGTCACAACTGACGTTGAACGGATAGCCCGCCGCCACGCAAAACAGCCACTCTAGCGCCTGAGGCTTCACCTCAACGTCTTCAAATTTAGACTGGGTCATCGCATCGCGGCCATCCGGGCAGTACCAGTAGCCAAAATCCACCAGCTCACGGCGCGCCTTTCCGGCGATGCACCAGTGCGAAATCTCATGCAGTCCGCTGGCATAAAACCCGTGAGCAAAAACGATGCGGTGGTACGGCGCATCATCATCTGCCGGAAGGTAGATTGGCTCATCGTCGCCTTTAATCAGACGGGTATTAAAATCATCAGCAAAACAGCCGTCGAAAATAGCGATCAGCTGTTCATATTTATGCGTGCTGTTCATTAATGCATTCCCAGCCAATTAAGGATCTCCTGTCCGTGGCTGCTATAAAGAAGTTTTGCACTCATCACCGCCGAGACCACAACGATCATCGGCCTAATCAGCGATTGTCCTTTACTCAGAACCAGCCGTGAGCCCGCTCGGGCTCCAATAAATTGCCCGGCCATCATCACAAAACCCGTCGCCCAGATCACCTTGCCGCCAATAATAAACAGCAGCAGCCCTCCCATGTTAGAGGTCGCATTAAGCAATTTAGCGTGGGCGGTCGATTTCGCCAGATTGAAACCCGCCAGCGAGACAAACGCCAGCGCGTAGAAAGAGCCTGCGCCAGGGCCAAAAAAGCCATCATAAAAACCCACGCAGCCGCCAGCAACCAGCGCAAACGGCAGGCCATACAGACGCCGCTGCCGATCGTTTTCGCCTAATTTTGGCATCAGCAGAAAATAGAGGCCTATACCGATAATCAGAATCGGCAAAATCTGCTTAAGGATATCGGACTGAACGTGCTGAACCAGCAGCGCACCGCTGGTAGAACCGAGAAAAGTCATCAGAATATTGAGCTTCTGATCGGCCAGATTCACCACTTTGCGACGGATAAAATACAGCGAAGCGGACAGCGAGCCGCCGCACGCCTGTAGCTTGTTGGTCGCCAGCGCCTGCGCGGGAGGAAGACCCGCCGCCATCAACGCCGGTACGGTTAACAACCCGCCTCCGCCCGCCAGTGAATCAATAAACCCTGCCATTACCGCCACAAAGAACAGCATGCCCAATACTGTCGGTGACACCATAAAGAGATTGATAAAACTATCCATTAAAGAACATGCTCATCCAGTAGTACCTGGCATGAAGGCGGCAACGGTGGCGGCGTCTTCTTCACAGGAGGGGTTGAGGGGGGTTTTGGGGGTTCAAACCAGCTTTGTAATTCGGCACCGCAACCATCGCCAGCCGGAGGAGGCGCCTGGTCTTCACACTCGTAGCTATCCGCCGGACAACGCAGGCGCACATGCATATGCGCGCGATGCTGGAACCACGGGCGCACTTTGCGTAACCAGCCGCGATCGCTCCCGGCATCAAGACATAGCTGCTGCTTGATCGCCGGGTTAACGAAAATGCGCGTCACTTCGCTATCTTCCGCCGCCATTTTAATCAGTTCACTGATTTGCGGACGCCACAAAGACGGCACCACGTGTTTGCCATCGCGGGCGACCAGATCCAACGCCTGCGGTTTCAGAAGTTGCGCGGAACTCCAGCGCCTCTGCGGAAGCTGGAGAAATATATCGACATCCAGTCCGGACTGGTGGCTGGCATGGCCGCCGTTGAAACGGCCACCGGCTGGCATTCCCATGTCGCCAATCAGCACCGTTCCCATGCCTTTATTGTGAACCTGATTGCTCAGACGCTGAATAAACTGCACGAGATTCGGATGGCCGAAGTAGCGCCGCTGATCGGTACGCATCACCTGATAGCTGCTGGAGTTTAACGGCAGCGCTTGCGCGCCGACGATGCAACCATTAGCGAACGCGCCAATTGACTGCGGCTTGCCGCTGATGGGGTGCGTGATTTTCTGCCACGGCGTCGCGGCCAGGCAGGTAGCGCTGGCCAATAAGGCCAGCAGTGCGATAACGTTTTTTTTCATCGGTTACCAGCGTGGGATTGATGTCGTCACGTCGCCATTTTGCGCGCGCTGACGCATGAAGTGATCCATTAACACAATCGCCAGCATCGCTTCGGCAATGGGTACCGCGCGAATACCGACGCAAGGATCGTGACGCCCTTTGGTGATCATCTCGACCTCTTCGCCAAAGCGGTTAATCGTATGCCCTGGAACGGTAATGCTGGAAGTCGGCTTCAGCGCGATATTGGCAACAATCTGCTGGCCGCTGCTGATACCGCCGAGAACGCCGCCCGCATGGTTGCTCTGGAAACCTGATTTAGTAATTTCATCGCGATTCTCGCTTCCGCGAAGTTTTACCACATCAAAACCATCGCCAATTTCCACGCCCTTGACCGCATTGATACTCATCAGCGCATGCGCAATATCTGCATCCAGGCGGTCAAACACCGGCTCGCCCAGGCCCGGGGGAACGCCATCGGCCACCACGGTCACTTTCGCCCCGATAGAGTCGCCCTCTTTTTTCAGCCCGCGCATCAGTTCATCAAGCGCGGTGATTTTGTCCGGGTCCGCGCAGAAGAACGGGTTCAGCTCAACCTGATCCCACTCTTTTATCGCCAGCGGAATATCCCCCATCTGAGTCAGGCAGCCGCGAATGACGATACCCAATTTCTCAGCGAGAAATTTTTTGGCAATCGCCCCGGCAGCCACACGCATAGCGGTTTCTCGCGCAGAAGAACGACCGCCGCCGCGATAATCGCGCAGGCCATATTTCTGCTCATAGGTGTAATCGGCGTGCCCGGGACGGAAAAGATCCTTAATGGCGCCATAGTCCTGAGAACGCTGGTCGGTATTCTCAATCAGCAGACCAATGCTGGTGCCGGTTGTCACGCCTTCAAACACGCCGGAGAGGATCTTCACCTGATCCGGTTCGCGGCGCTGGGTGGTATAGCGCGACGTTCCCGGACGGCGGCGATCGAGATCGTGCTGGAGATCGGCTTCGGTCAGCGAGATGCCTGGCGGCACGCCGTCAACGATGCAGCCCAGCGCCAGACCGTGCGACTCACCGAAAGTCGTCACGCGAAAGAGTTGTCCAATTGTGTTTCCTGCCATCACGGCTCCATTATTGTCGTTATGTTTGCGTGTTGTTTTAGTCTTTATAGATGCCGAAATGCGCGCGGGCGGCAATCAGCTGCGGTTTGCTCAGCATAAAGACGCCATCGCCGCCATTTTCAAATTCCAGCCAGGTAAATGGAACGTCAGGATACTGCTCCATCAGATGTACCATGCTGTTACCCACTTCACAAATCAGGATACCGTCATCGCTGAGATAATCCGGCGCGCAGGCGAGAATGCGGCGGGTCAACTTCAGGCCGTCGCTACCGGAAGCCAGTCCGAGAACCGGTTCATGGCGATATTCCCCCGGCAGGTCAGACATATCTTCTTCATCAACATAAGGCGGATTGGTGACGATCAGATCGTACTGCACCTTCGGCAGATCGCGGAAGAGATCGGAGCGGATCGGCGTAACGTGATGAATTAAGCCGTGATCTTCCACGTTCTGTTCTGTAACGGCCAGCGCGTCGGGAGAGATATCAACCGCATCGACTTCCGCTTCCGGGAAAGCGTATGCGCAGGCGATAGCGATACAGCCGCTGCCGGTGCACATGTCGAGGATGTGTTGAGGCGAATGGCCAATCAACCCCGCAAACCGGTTATTAATCAGCTCGCCAATCGGTGAACGGGGCACCAGCACGCGCTCATCCACATAAAATTCATGGCCGCAGAACCAGGCTTTGTTGGTCAGATAGGCAACCGGAATGCGCTCGTTAATACGGCGAATGACGCGCTCAACAATACGGTGTTTTTCGCTGGAGGTCAGACGCGCGGTGCGCATATCTTCCGGAATATCAAGGGGCAGATATAGCGACGGCATAACCAGTTGCACCGCTTCATCCCACGGATTATCGGTGCCGTGTCCGTACCAGATATTTGCAGCGCTGAAGCGGCTTACCGCCCAACGCAGCATGTCCTGAATGGTATGAAGCTCATTAACGGCCTCATCAATAAAAATTTTATCCACGCTCTCCCCCAGGGCACGCTCTGCTATAAATTCGGCGGCTAGTTTGCCATGAAGACGGGGATAAATCAGCATTCTTACGTCAGGCTGAAGGGGAAAAATAGGTTTTCCTTGCCTGAATGTACGGCGAGTCGGGTAAACTAACGGCAAAGAAACAATGAGATCAGGTAATGAAAAAGAAAACATCGCTAAGTAAGGAGGATCAGGCATTGTTCCGGCAACTGATGGCCGGTACGCGTCAGATTAAGCAGGACACCATTGTTCACCGCCCGCTGCGCAAGAAGGTGAGTGAAGTAGCGCCAAAGCGTCTGCTCCAGGAGCAGGCAGACAATAGTCACTACTTTTCCGATGAGTTTCAGCCTCTGCTGAATACCGAAGGAGCGGTTAAGTACGTGCGCTCAGACGTCAGCCACTTTGAACTGAAAAAACTACGCCGCGGCGATTATTCGCCGGAGCTGTTTCTCGACCTGCACGGTCTGACCCAGCAACAAGCCAAACAGGAACTGGGAGCGTTGATCGCCGCCTGCCGCCGGGAACATGTGTTCTGCGCCAGCGTGATGCACGGGCATGGCAAGCATATTCTCAAACAGCAAACACCGCTATGGCTGGCGCAGCATCCGCATATTATGGCCTTTCATCAGGCGCCAAAAGAGTACGGCGGGAACGCCGCACTGCTGATACTGATCGAAGTTGAAGAGTGGCAACCACCGGAACTTCCGTAATACATCAGCCCCGGCGGGAATCAGATAGCTTTCGCCATCTTTAAATTGAAGGGACTCACTTGCCAGTTAAATATACCTTTACCGTCATCATCAAGCGTGACGCAGGCAATCGCCGAGGTGGCGAACATCGGCGGCGTTTCTCCCGGGCACAGCTCTGAAACGAGGTAGCCGACGAGCGGCAGGTGAGACACGACCAACGCCGTTGCCACCCCCTCATTTGCCAGCGCCTGAAGATAAGCACTGACGATACCAACATCGCCGCACGGCGTCAGTTCCGGCATGACGTCGACATCTTTTGGCAGACTCATGCACTCCCTGACGATCTCCAGCGTCTGTTCCGCACGCAGGTAGGGACTGACCAGAACCCGCTCAATATCCACTTTTTGGCTTTTCAGCCAGGTTGCCATCTGATGCGACTCATCGCAACCACAGACGGTTAATGGACGAACCGAGTCACTGGCTGCATCGAGGGCAGCGTCGCCGTGACGCATGATAAAAACTTGCATATTGCACCGCTTTTGTTAACCAGAAGCACCGCTGTCTTACCCGCGCAGACAATACACGAGCGACCCGGTGGCCGGGCATTGTGCCTGATCCATTCCACGAATGAAATGCTGTTTTTTACCTCAATGGCGTAAGTATAGTCAACCATTGTTTACAAAATAGACAGAAGACAACATCATCCATTACCGGAATACATAACCGGATTCACCTTCTTTGACCTCAACTTAGCTCGTCCGTTCATTCGCGGGCCAGAAGGTTGCCCCCTGTTTAGCCATATGTAATAAAGTGTCACATGGTGTAAAACGCGGGCCGTACTGTGCGGCGAGGCGCTGCAAAATCGCCACAACCTCTCCTGCGCCCAGCATATCCATATAGCGAAACGGGCCACCAAGAAACGGCGGGAAACCAATGCCAAACACCGCGCCGAGATCGCCGTCACGGGCGCTACGAATAATCTGCTCATCGAAACAACGCGCCGCTTCGTTGAGCATCATCATCACACAACGTTCCGCCACCTGCTGCGCGGACAAGCGCGCCTGTGGAGAAGAGACCCCCAGCAAAGGATAAACAGCCGGGTCGGGCCGTTTTTTGCTTTTACGCCTTTTTGTCTTATAAAGATACAAACCCCGGTTATTTTTTCTACCTTTGCGATCGTCATTCAGAATCGAGCTAATGATGTTTGCTGGCGGGCTAAAACGTTCCCCCCAGGCCGCTTCCAGCACGGGGATAATTTTGGTGCCGGTATCGATTCCCACTTCATCGAGCAACTGAACAGGGCCAACCGGAAAACCGAACTTCACCAGAGCGTTATCGATATGCTCAATCGGTTCACCTTCCGTTAATAAATGCATCGCTTCATTAATATAAGGAGCCAGAATGCGGTTAACATAAAAACCTGCTTTGTCGGCAACAACGATAGGCGTTTTCCCTTGCAGCTTCGCCAGTTTCACCACCGTTGCAATCGTTTGTTGATCGGTACCGGCATGGGGAATCACCTCCACCAGCGGCATTTTTTCTACCGGGCTGAAGAAGTGTAGCCCGATAACTCGCTGCGGCCTGCTCGCCAGAGCCGCAATCTCGCCGATCGGTAATGATGACGTATTCGATGCAAAGATGGTCTCCGCATGACAGTGCTGCTCAACTTCACGCACCATTTTTTGCTTAAGGGAAAGGTCTTCAAATACCGCTTCGATCACCACATCGCGGTGAGCAAATCCCTGGTAATCCAGAGAGCCGGAAATGAGCGCCAACTGACGATCGCGCTCGCTGGCCCGCAGATAGCGGCGGCGAACCTGCTTGTCGAGCAGGTCCCAGCTGTACCTCAGTGCGTGATTAATCCCGCCATGATTAATGTCCTTAATACGTACTGGCAGCCCTCCCCTGCACGCGGTAACCCAGGCGATGCCACCGCCCATTAATCCGCCGCCAAGAACGCCAACGCTACGCAGTTCACCGGGTTCAGCATCCGCGCCGCGATCTTTTTTCAGATCGGTACTGGCGAAAAAAACCGACCGCAGCGCCTGCGATTGTGGCGTCATCGCCAGCTCGCCAAAGGCGCGCGCCTCTTCGCTATATCCGCGATTACTGCCCTGTGCCAGCCCGATCGCCATCACCTGCAAAATACGTTCGGTCGCCGGATAGTTGCCCTGCGTCTTCTGATAGGTTTTTTTTTCTACTAACCGAAACAACAGGCTACGCGCCAGGGGGCCAGCAAGTATGCGCTCGCGCAGCGGAAGATGACGACTTTTCGGCCCCCCTTTCAGCGCCAGCTCCACGGCGGTTTGCAACAAAATAGTCTGCGGCACGACATCATCAACCAGCCCGGCCTTAAGCGCCTGCCGCGGACGAAGCTGCTTTCCGGTCAGAATCATATCGAGCGCACCGCTGAGGCCGATTAATCGCGGTAAACGCTGAGTGCCGCCAGATCCCGGCAGCAGCCCTAGCTGAACTTCAGGCAATCCAAGCCGGGTTTTATCATCGTCGCTACACACTCGCCCGTGGCAGGCCAGCGCCAGCTCAAGACCGCCTCCCAGACAGGCCCCATGAATGGCGGCGATAACCGGAATCGACAGGCCGTGAATCTCGGTCATAATTTGCTGCCCCTCACGGGCCAGCGACTCCGCCTCCTGCGCCGTCATACAGCGGGAAATCATATTAATATCCGCCCCGGCGATAAAATTATCCGGTTTTGCCGAAATAAACACGGCGCCGCGCAGGTCTTTATTGTCACGAATCTGACGGATAATCCGCCGAATCTCACTGATAAACTCGGCTTTCAGGGTATTCATTTTTTCGCCGGGAGCATCAATCGTAATAACGGCGATATTGTCCGGGCGAATCTCAAGCGCAAATGCCGATACGGTTTCCATTATTCGGCCTCCAGAATCATGGCTGAACCGAGTCCGCCCGCCGCGCAGGCAGTGACCAGACCAAACCCGCCTCCGCGACGCCGCAGTTCATGCAGGGTTTGGGTTATCATCCGCGCGCCGGTGGCGGCAAACGGATGACCGTAAGCAATCGACCCGCCAAGGACGTTAAATTTGCGCTCATCCACTTCTCCCGTCGCCTGTGAACGGCCAAGCACTTCGCGGGCAAAGCGTTCGCTGGCCATACAGTGTAAATTGGCCAGCGTTTGCGCGGCGAAGGCTTCGTGCATATCAATCAGCGTTAAATCAGCCAGCGTGAGTCCCGCTCTTTCCAGCGCCAGCGGCGTCGCCCACGCAGGCCCCAGCAGCATATCCTGGCGGACATCGATGGCGGTGAAAGCGTAACTGCGCAAATAGCCCAACGGAATAAGGCTCAGCTCTTTAGCCCGGGACTCGGTCATCAGAAGCACCGCCGCCGCCCCGTCGGTTAATGGCGTACTGTTAGCGGCGGTCACCGTTCCGTGTTTGCGGTCAAAGGCCGGACGTAATTTTTGGTAATCAGACAGTGTTGAATTCTTACGAATATTGTTGTCCTGTTCCAGCGGTTCCCGGAACGGGGGGGTATACGCAGTCATAACTTCTGCTGATAGTTTGCCCTCTTCCCACGCTCTGGCTGCCAACTGGTGCGAACGAAGCGCCAGCTGGTCCTGCTGTTCACGCGTAATTCCCCAGGTTTTCGCCATCTGCTCGGCGGTATCCCCCATCCGCAGCCCGGTAGAATACTCAGCAACCGCTGGCGGCACGGGAAGAAGATCGCGAAAGCGCAGACGGGAAAAGAGCTTCAGACGCTGGCTCAGGGTACGGGCTTTGTTCGCATCAACCAGAGTTCGGGCAAGTTTTTTGCTGACGCCAATCGGCAACACGGAAGAGGAGTCGGCCCCGCCAGCGATACCGGCGCGGATAGTTCCCGCCATCAGGCTTTCCGCAACGTTGGCCACGGCCTGGAAACTGGTCGCACAGGCACGACTGACGCTGTAGGCATCAGTATGTACGCTCATGCCGGTTCCCAGCACAATTTCCCGGGCGATATTCGGCGCTTCCGGCATCTGTACCACCTGGCCAAAGACCAGTTGTTCTATTATTTCCGCGGGAATATTGCTGCGAGCGAGCATTTCGCCAACCACCAGCTTGCCTAAATCAACGGCAGGAATACCGTGGAATGCCGTTGCCTGTCGGGCAAACGGGGTACGTAAGCCGCTGATAATAGCAATACGATCGCCCTGACGGGTGACCAGCGGTAATACCTGACTCATAACATGCCCCTGTTAACTAATAAGACAAAGTGGTCTGACCTGATAACAGTTTTAACCAATATTTTACATTAAGCCAATCGGGGAGGGGAAAAAGTGGGAGCTAAAACACATTGAGCAGGAAAAATAACGCCCCGGTGACGAGGGGCGTGCGGGGGCAGATTAACGCAGGCCGAGCTGGAAAATCAGGGTTTCGGCTTCGCAGCAGAATACAAAGTCGATATCCAGTTTCACACCACCATCCACCTCAGTGAAGGTCGGGGTGATTTTGCACGGCTCGGATTCCACACTACGCGCTCTGGCACTCAATGTCGCGAGAGTTTCTTCTGCTTCGGCACGGTTAGCGAACACGCGGCTCCAGGACGCGGTGCAATCGGTGTTGTCCATAATGGTGCCAACATCCATACAGCAGCAAACCGGGGTTTCATCAGCACTGCATTTACTCATCGTAGATTTCCTCTGTATATGCACTCAAGGTGCCAGACAATGACTGTGTTTATTTTACGCCCGGTGTATGCCCTCCTCCAGTCGTTAATAGCGACAAATGGGATAAGTGACAGAAATCACACTTAAAAATGATCCAAAACAAAAATACCCTACTTTTGGTATGCGCTTTACCGGCAAATTTGCCAGACAGATCTCGTTTCCAATATAACAATTGAAAAAACTTATAAACAAACTTGCAACATCTCATCTGGTCGGACCTATACTCAGCCAACTGGTCTGATTTCTCTGTCGTAAAGCAGACTCTACACTTCGCGCCTCTGTTACCACATGTAACATTGATTTAATAAAAATGACTCTATGAGGTTATGGGCATGAGCCAGAAAACCCGCGTTACCCAATCTGCCCTTGCAGTGGCTGTAGCAATTGTTTCCACCCAGGCCTGGTCAGCGGGCTTTCAGTTAAATGAATTCTCTTCGTCAGGCCTTGGTCGCGCCTATTCAGGCGAAGGCGCAATAGCCGATGATGCGGGAAACGTCAGTCGTAACCCGGCGTTAATCATGATGTTCGACCGGCCGACATTTTCCGCTGGCGCGATTTTTGTCGATCCCGATGTCAACGTTAGCGGCAGTTCAGCGATCGGTAATGACGCCAGCCAGAAGAATATCGCGCCGACCGCATGGGTGCCCAATCTGCACTTTGTCGCGCCAATAAATGAACAGTTTGGCTGGGGGGCATCACTCACATCTAACTACGGTTTATCCACCGAGTTCAACAATGATTTCGCCGCAGGATCAATGGGCGGGACTACCGACCTTGAAACACTTAACCTCAATCTGAGCGGCGCTTATCGCCTTAACAATCACTGGAGTTTTGGTCTGGGCTTCGACGCCGTATACGCTCGGGCAAAATTAGAGCGCTATGCCGGGGATTTACCGGATATTATCGGCACCCAGTTGCCAGAGATAATTGGCCAGCAGGTGGGCGGTATCAGCCGCGACACTCAAATCGCTTATCTGAAGGGCGATGAATGGGGCTTTGGCTGGAATGCAGGGATTTTATATGAGGTCGATAAAAATAACCGCTACGGCTTAACTTATCGTTCTGAAGTCAAAATTGATTTTGACGGGGATTATAAGAGCAGCCTGCCGTCATCCCTTAACGCCATCAATTCCGCCCTGGGGCTGGGTTTGCCCTACGGCACCGGCGGTTCCACTATTGGCGGGTCTCTGACGTTGAACCTGCCTGAAATGTGGGAAATCTCCGGCTATAACCGCGTCGCGCCAAAATGGGCCATTCACTACAGTCTGGCGTATACCAGCTGGAGCCAGTTTCAGGAGCTAAAAGCAACCAAAACCAGCGGTGGAGAAACGTTGTTCTATAAAGACGAAGGCTTTAGAGACTCCTATCGTATCGCTCTGGGGACGACCTATTACTATAACGATAGCTGGACCTTCCGTACCGGTATCGCATTTGATGATAGCCCGGTGCCGGCATCTAACCGATCCATCTCCATTCCGGACCAGGATCGTCTGTGGTTAAGCGCCGGTACGACCTATGCCTTTAATAAAGATGCGTCGGTCGATGTCGGCGTTTCTTATATGCACGGCCAGCATGTCGAATTTGATGAAGGCCCGTATCACTTCAAATCTGAAGGTAAAGCCTGGCTGTACGGTATGAACTTCAACTACCGCTTCTGATCATCTGACGGGACAAAAAGGGTGCGCATGATGCGCACCCTTTTACTTTCGGCAACGGGATTGCTTACTGAGAATCAATGTCTTTAAGATCGCCCTGAATCGCCTGCGCGTTCGGGTTTTCATTCGGCGTCAGTTTGCCGCCGTTGGCAATAAAGTCGTGACGCTGGAAGTAAGCTTCACGCATCATGACATACGGATCGGAAGACTGACGAAGCAATCCGTCGGAATCCAGCAACTGCGCGCGCGTTTCAATCCCCTCAACCATCCATTTACCAATAGACATCGGCCACGTCAGCCAGGAAAGGACCGGGTAGAAATCATCGGCCATATCGCCCCCTTCATCACGAAGAGTAAAACTGCCATAGAATGGCAATTGCATATATGGACCGTAACCAACGCCATAGTGACCCAGTGTACTGCCGAAACGGCTCGGTTCAGTGCGCCGCAGTTTCGGGTTTGCCATCCCAGCCACATCAGCCAGGCCGCCCATTCCAAGAAGCGTGTTCAGGAAGAAACGCGTGAAGTGCACCATCCCGTTATAGGGATCTCCCTTCAGGAAGAAGTTCACCATTATCGCCGGTTCTTCAAGGTTGCTGGTAAAGTTACTCAGGCCGTTACGCGCCGGCTGCGGAACATAGTCACGCCACGCCACGGCGACGGGCCGAAGCACATAGGGATCAACAACATTGTAGTTGAAGTTGAACATGGTGCGGTTAAAACCTTCAAGGGGATCTGAACGCCCCTGCGGTAGATCGCCAGAACCAGAACTGGCGCATCCCACCAGCAATGTAGCGCCAAGCGCAAGCGCCGACAGGCGAAAATTCATAGGTGTCTCCCTGTTAATTTAAGCTATCGCTGGGGGTATCCGGGGACAGCAGCCGCCATCAAGATATCGCCCATAAGCATGTGCCTGCTTTCAGCATAGCCTTCTTTGGCATCATTGTTGCCCCCAGATTCTATACACATTTTGCAATCTCCGTATTGCTAATCTTGTCATTGCGAAGAATTTAGGCGGTTATTCAGCGCCGAATTGCGGAAATCGCTCTACGATTATAATAAAGACAAGTCGCAGAGGAATAATGATGACATCGCGGACTCGCCATGACAGTAAAGAACGGGAAGTTGAAAGCGTTGAAAAACAAAAAGGAGAGGAGATCGAGGTTGATGAAGAGCATCTGCCTTCGCGAGCGATGGCCACGCATGAAGTCATTCGCCAGGAAGGCGAAAAAGAGCTTGAGCGTGATGCGATGGCGCTATTATGGTCAGCCATTGCCGCCGGACTTTCAATGGGCGCCTCACTTCTCGCCAAAGGCATCTTTCATGTGCACTCTGGCGAACTTCCCGGCGGTTTTTTGCTGGAAAATTTCGGTTATTGCTTTGGTTTTGTCATCGTTATCCTTGCTCGCCAGCAGTTATTTACCGAGAACACCGTCACCGCCGTCCTGCCTGTTATGCAGAATCCAACGTTCGGCAATATCGGCCTCTTGTTACGTTTGTGGGGCATTGTGCTCATTGGTAACTTAATCGGCACCGCGATTGCGGCGTGGGCATTCAATGCCATGCCTGTTTTCGATCAACCTACACGTGAAGCCTTCAGCGATATCAGCCTGAAGGTGATGCACAATTCCCCCTTCGAGATGTTCGCCAGCGCGATTATTGCCGGCTGGCTGGTTGCCACTATGGTGTGGATGTTCCCTGCTGCGGGGTCAGCAAAAATTGTCGTCATTATTTTGATGACCTGGCTTATCGCACTTGCAGACACTGCGCATATTGTGGTCGGCAGCGTCGAAATATTTTACCTGGTATTCACTGGGGCGATACCCTGGCAGGAATTTATCTGGCCTTTCGCTCTGCCAACGCTTGCGGGAAATATCTGCGGCGGGACCTTTATTTTCGCCTTACTGAGTCATGCGCAGATCCGTAACGATATGAGCCATGAGAAAAAAGCTCAGACCAAAACAAAAAAGAACAACAAGTGGTGACAGTTTGAGCAGTCAGTGCATAGCTGCTTAACCTGAAAGGGAAAAGACGCTATAATCCCGGCCGCTTCGTCCCCTTAGTTAAATGGATATAACGAGCCCCTCCTAAGGGCTAGTTGCAGGTTCGATTCCTGCAGGGGACACTTTCCACCGTTCACTATTCTCTGTAGTCGTTCGCAGAATTCCCGGCGCTGCAAGGTTTCCATAATATACCCGCATGCCGAAACTCATTAACCGTCACCCAGTGCGGTAGGAAAAAACGGGCCAATAATTAGAAGGCTTATCCAGTGTAATATACCCTAAATTATTCGAGTTGCAGGAAGGCGGCGACGCAGTGAATCCCCGGGAGCGTACTCCAGTACGTGACTGGGGTGAACGAGGAAAGCCAACGCACATGCAACTTGAAGTATGACGGGTATAAACAGTATCGTCCCACATATTTTCCGTTTGCTCATGCTATTTATTACACCATTACTTATGCTGACTGGATTAAGACACGATTGAATGACGCATAACTGAATACACCGACCAGACTTCAAGTTGTATGCGCGTTGACAGTCACTCCCCCCCCTCCCCGGACCTCGCCCTTGCGAGGACAATAAACAGCGTTCACATGCGCTCCTCGCTAATTTCCCCGTGTTCTTTCATGAAGTCGCGATAGCAAGCGAGTTTCATATCGTTTACCCATCTCATGTCTCCCTCATAGGATAAGCGCCAGCCAATCCCCGTGATTTTTGATCTCACGCAATAGTGCTATCGTTATATATGAAAAGATATAGCGATTTTTTAATCTCTTTGTTTCCGGACAGAAACATATGCCATTTTCCCGCCGTACCTTCTTGCAGGCGCTGGGCCTGGCGCTCTATTTGCCAAACATGAAAGGCTGGGCCGCCCCGAACCAAGATTTTCGACTGGGAAACCTCCCCGCGCCTGCAGCTATCCAGCGTATCGTCAGCGCCGGTGCGCCGGCGGATATGCTGCTGCTTGCCGTCGCGCCGGAAAAGCTGCTGGGATTCTCCTCATTTGATTTTTCGCGCTTTCCTCAGTCTCCGTTACCGCCAGAGATTGCCCGCCTGCGCAAACTGGGCCGTCTCGCCGGGCGCGCCAGCACCCTGTCGCTGGAGGCGCTGGTCGCACTTGCGCCCGATCTGATTGTCGACTGCGGCAACGCCGATGAGACCTGGATATCGCAAGCCCGACGGATCGGCGCCCGCAGCGGCATTCCCTGGGTCATCATCAGCGGCACGCTGGCGACATCGGCACAGCAACTGTTAACCCTCGGCGAGATCGTCGGCCAGGAGGCGCGAACTCAGCGGCAGGCGACGCTGGCGCAACGCTTTATTAATGAGGCCCTCGCCTTTTCACATTCATCCCGCGCCGCAACCCGTTTCTACGCCGCCCGCGGCGCAAAGGGGCTGGAAACCGGCCTCGCAGGGTCGCTGCATACCGAGGCGGCGGAACTGCTTGGATTGGTTAACGTCGCCCGCGCCGCTGGACGCACCGGACTAAGTCAGGTATCGCTGGAAAATCTGCTGCAGTGGCAGCCGGACATTATCCTGACCCAGGAGGCGGCGACCTGGCGGCATATTACCCAGGATCCGATCTGGCGGGGCATTGATGCCGTGGCAAAAGGCAATGTCTTGCTACTGGACGGGCTACCCTTCGGCTGGCTGGATGCGCCGCCTGGCGTGAATCGTCTGGCTGGTCTGCGTCGCCTGCACGCCTGGCTGGATCCGAAAATACAAGCCACCCTGCAAACCGATCTTACCCGCTATAGCGAGTTGTTCTGGCATGCGGCGCTCTCTCCTCAACGCTACACGGAGCTGATGAATCCAAGATGAAACCCATTAGCCTGAGCTTCACGTTAGTGGCCGCCGCGCTGGTCACTCTGGGCATCGCATTCTTAACCGGCCCCTGGGATCTCACACCTGCGCGTCTTTGCGAACTGCTTTTCTCTTCTTCTCACGCCAACGCACGCGACAGCATCGTATTCTGGCAAATTCGCGTACCAAGAATTGCCGCCGCGTTGATAATCGGCGCCTCGCTTTCCGCCGCCGGAACCGCCTATCAGGGAATATTTCGTAACCCGCTGGTCTCACCGGATATTCTCGGCGTCGCCGCGGGCGCAGGGCTCGGCGCCTGCTTCGCTATCTGGTGGGGCGGCCCGGCGTGGTTTATCCAGCTCTGCGCATTCTTTGGCGGCCTGGCGGTTGTCGGCGGCGTGATCCTTATTGCCCGCACCGCCACCCGCCACGAACCGGTGCTGACGCTGGTCCTGGTGGGGATCGCTTTAGGCACTCTCTGTGGCGCCGGAATATCGCTTATTAAAATTATCGCCGATCCCTATACCCAGCTCCCGTCGATCACCTTCTGGCTGCTTGGTGGGCTGTCGGATATCACCCTCGGCGATCTGACTTTCGCCGCCCCGCTGATGGTTATTGGCTGTCTGCCTTTATGGCTGCTACGCTGGCGGCTCAATATGCTGACCCTTTCCGATGATGAAGCCCGCGCGCTGGGGATGAATATCGCACGCCTGCGGCTGATTATTGTGTTATGCGCCACGCTCGTCACCGCCAGCGCGGTCGCGATTGCGGGCATCATCGGCTGGGTCGGCCTTATCGTTCCACATATTGGCAGGCTGCTCACCGGAAGTAATCATCAGCGCCTGCTGCCGGTGGCGATGGCGCTGGGAACGATTTTACTCCTGTTAACCGACACCCTTGCCCGCAGCGTGAGTACCACTGAGATCCCGCTCGGTATCCTCACTTCATTTATCGGCGCGCCGTTCTTCCTGGCGCTGCTGCTACACCGGAGCCCGCTATGACGCTACTCGTAGTCGATCACGCCAGCGTTGGCTATGCCCGGCGCACGGTATTGAGCGATGTCTCATTCACCCTGTCCGCCGGGACAATTTGCTGTCTCCTGGGGGCGAACGGCGGCGGTAAAACGACGCTGATGCGCAGTATTCTCGGCCTGCTTGCGCTTCGCGGCGGTGAAATAACGCTTGACGGTATCGCCATCAGGCAGATGTCGCCGCGCGAACGCGCATGCGCGATGGCCTGGGTTCCGCAGGCCCACGAGGGCGCATTTGCTTTCAACGTCATTGATATGGTGCTGATGGGCCGCAGCCCGCACCTGAATACCTTCACCCAACCCACTCCCCGCGATCGCGAGATCGCCCTGACCCAGCTTTCATCACTTGGGATTGCCCATCTCGCCGGACGCAGTTGGTCAACGCTTAGCGGCGGCGAGCGTCAGTTGACGTTAATCGCCCGCGCCCTGGTCCAGCAACCGCGGCTGCTTTTGCTGGACGAGCCCGCGTCAAGCCTCGACTTTGGTCACCAAATCCGGCTCCTTGACGTCCTGCGTCAGCTAAGGCAACACGGGGTTACGCTGCTGATGGCAACGCACCACCCCCTGCACGCGCGGGTTGTCGCCGATCAGGTCATTCGGGTTGAAGCAGACGGTCGCGTCAGCAGCGGCGCACCACAAGAACAACTGCGCGCCAGCGCGCTCGCTGAGCTATACGGCGTGACACCCGCGCAGATCCACCACCACCTGGGTCACTCTTATTTTCAAGGATAATTATGCTCATTGACGATATTGATTTTGCCGAACTCTACCGCCAGCAGCTTAAGCTTGCCGGGCGAACCGAAAAATCCCCCGCGCACTGGGACGCCCGCGCGGAAAAAATGGCCACGGACTGCGCCCGCCCCACCGATAGTTACCTGCTGCAGTTGCTGGAGAAAATCGATTTAACCGGCGCCGATAGCCTGTTTGATATGGGTTGCGGCCCAGGCACCGTCGCACTGGCGCTGGCCGATCAACTGACCCAAGTGCACGGTGTGGATTACAGTCAGGGTATGCTGGAGGTGGCTCAGCGCCGCGCCGCACTTCAGAACATCAACAACGCCCAGTGGCACCGCCGGGCGTGGGAAGCGTCATGGGACGACCTTCCACGTTGTGATATCGCCGTGGCTTCGCGCTCCACGCTGGTCAGCGATATGCACGCCGCCATGGATAAACTTAATCGCCAGGCCAGGCTTCGCGTTTATACGACGCATCTGGTCAGTCCCTGGTTTATGTCGCCCGCTATCCAGCGCGCGCTGGGACGCGATGTGGTTGAGCTGCCGAACTATATCTACGCGCTGAATGTGCTGTATCAGATGGGTATCCATGCGCGCGTCGATTTTATTCGCGGCCCTAACTGTCAACAGGACAATAGCACTTTCGAACGTTTCGAAGAGAACGTGAAGTGGACCCTTGGCACGCTTGACGATGACGAACGCGATCGCCTTCAGCACTGGTATCGCCAGCAGGATCCACAGCAGATCGCGCCGCCGACCCGCGACTGGGCGCTGATCTCCTGGCAATGCAGGAGCGCATCATGATCTATTTTCCCCAGGCTCTTACCGATAGCTGGCTGATGGAAGATATCGGCGGCGGCGATTTGACGACCCGCGCGCTGGCCATTAGCGAACGGCCAGGCGTCATGGTATTTCGCCATCGACAGGGCGGCTGCATAAGCGGCATCGCCCCGGCAACCCAGATGCTACGCAGTCTGGGTTTAACGGTTTCGCAAACGCAGCGTGATGGCACCCGGGTGGCCGCAGGCGATATTTTACTGTGCGCCAATGGCAGCGCCGACGCGCTGCATCAGGGATGGAAAGCGGTACAAAATGTGCTCGAATGGAGCTGCGGCGTTTCGGCTTATATGGCGCAGATGCTGGACATGCTTCATCAGCGTCTGCCCAATGGTCATATTGCCTGCACCCGTAAAGCCATTCCCGGCACGCGACTATTAGGAACGCAGGCGATCGTCGCCGCTGGCGGGCTGATTCATCGCGCGGGCTGCGCGGAAACGCTACTGCTTTTCGCCAACCATCGCCGCTTCCTCAGCAACGGAAACGACTGGCATTCAGCTATCCAGCAGTTGCGGCAAAGTTCGCCGGAAAAAAAGATCGCCGTCGAAGCTGATAACGTCGATGAGGCGATCGCCGCGCTGAACGCCGCGCCGGATGTGTTGCAACTGGATAAGTTTACGCCGCAACAGGCCAGCGACATCGCGCAACAGGCGGCACGCCTCGCGCCGCACTGCACGCTGGCGCTCACCGGCGGCATCACCTTAAGCACGCTTCCCCATTATCTCGATTGTGGAATCGAACTGTTCATCACTTCGGCGCCGTGGTTCGCACAGCCAGCCGACATTCAGGTCAGTATGCAGGTGGAAAGTTCGCAATAAAAATAAATAAGCCAAAATGGAATGATAAAAATGAACGTCAGGAACAATATTATTTATACCGCTCTGGGTTTAGGCATCAGTCAGGCTGCATGTTCAGCAGCCGCGGAGGAGTCAATGACCGTGTGGTCGAGCCCGGCCCCGGCGGCTACGACCACGATTCTCGGGCAAGAGACCATGCAGTCGCTGGATAAGAACGATGTCGCGCATGCGCTCTCAGTCGTACCCGGCGTGGTATTACAAAAAGCAGGTAGCCGTAACGAACTGCAGGTGAAAGTTCGCGGTTTTGACGGTCGTCAGGTACCGGTATTTTTTGACGGTGTACCAATTTATGTCCCTTACGACGGCAATCTCGATCTCGGGCGTTTCCTCACTTCCGACATCGCATCGGTCGAGGTCTCTAAGGGTTACTCTTCTTTGTTGCAAGGGCCGAATCAAATGGGCGGCGCAATAAATATTACCACCCCGCGCCCCGCTAAACCTTTCGAGGCCAGCGTCGGCTATCGCCAGGGCTGGAGCCGCAGCAAAGACAATGCCTTCGATACTCACGCTTCGCTCGCAGCCAGCAACGACCTTGGCTATATCCAGCTTAGCGGCAGTCGTCTCAAGCAGGATTTCCTCGGCCTGCCGCATGGCGTCCGCAATGCCATCGCCGGTGAAAATGGCAAAATGGTCAATTCCGCCAGCGATGACAAGCGCGGCATCATCAAGCTTGGCTTCACGCCGCGTGCCAGTGATGAATACGCGTTCACTTATATTAAACAGGACGGTGAAAAGCAGAACCCACCGTATGCCGGAACCAGCAGCCAGAAATCGCGCTACTGGCAGTGGCCGGAATATGATAAGGAAAGCTACTACTATCAGGGCACGACTCATCTTACCGACGCCTTTACCCTGAAAAGTCGCCTGTACCACGATACCTTCAAAAATACGCTACTGATGTACAACAGCCTTGCGGATCTTAAAAATAAAAAGGGCAACTACAGCCGCTACGACGACTACAGTACCGGCGCGGGCTTACAGCTGTCTGCCGACCTTCGCGATAGTGACCAGCTCTCGCTGGCGGTAAACTGGAAAGATGACGTGCATCGCGAAAAGAGCGCACTAAATGGCCCTTACGATCGCTATCAGGATCGTACCTGGTCGGTTGCTGGCGAATATCAATGGGCCGCCGCCGATGACCTCGATATCGTTGTCGGCGTCAGCTACGACTGGCGTAATAGTCTTGAGGGTAAGAAGCACGAAAATAACGGCAGCGTCACCCATTATGACAGCAACAGGCAAAACGCATTTAACTGGGAAACCATGGCCCGCTACCATTTCGCCAGGCAGGATACCCTCGCGTTGTCCTGGTACGATCGTACCCGTTTCCCGACGCTCAAGGAGCGCTACACCACCTCGAAACCGGCAAAAGACCAGATCGCGTTGGTCAACCCGCACTTGAAACCGGAACGCGCTCGCGGCGTAGACCTCACCTGGAACGGCCATTTTAACGATCGCTGGTCCTACGAAATCAGCACCTGGTACAACCGGGTCAGCGATGCGATTCTGGCGATCAATATTGACGATGACACGGTGCAGAACCAGAACAGCGGCCGCGTTGACTACCGCGGAATCGATGCGGGTATTAAAGGCTCGCCGCTGGCGATGCTGGATGTCGGACTGAGTTACAGCCTGATTCATGCCGACGCCAAACGTCAGGCGGCGGGAAAAGTCACCGATCTGCCAAATCAAACCTTAACCGCCTGGCTGACGCTGAAGCCAACGGAATCGCTACGCGTAACGCTGTCGGAAGAGGCGCGATCGTCCAGCTACAGCAACAGCGATGGTTCCCAGCGGGCAGCAGGTTTCGCCATCACTCACCTGCGCGCGGATTACGCTATTGGCCGCGGCTTTAGCATCAACGCTTCAGTCAACAACCTCTTCGATACCCGCTATTACTACAGCGAAGGATTTATTGAAGAGGGGCGCAACGTCTGGGCCGGTGTGGAATATAAATTTTAAACGCGGTTCCGCGCGGCGGAACCCCCGGGAGTCAATCATGAATACAGATTTTTCGGTCAGGCTACAGGCTATTCTGGGCAATCAGCGCCAGGCTGATGGTTCGCAGCGCAAAATAGTGCTGCGCGGTCGGGTACACCTCAGCAAGCACGGACTGGAAGCAGAGAACGGTATCCAGGAACATTTTTCAGATCCGGACTGCGCGCTGATGCATTACGCGCTGGAACATTACGATTTCTGGCGCGAACGTTACCCGGCGCTGGGTGGCCAGGCGCTCTACACCGGGATCTTCGGCGAGAACTTTTCCACTCGCGGAATGACGGAAAATGATGTCTGCCCGGGAGATGTTTTTCGCCTCGGTAGCGCAGAAATCCAGGTCTCCTGGGGCAGAGTCGCCTGCCAGACTATGGCCGGGCGGCTGCAGGATCCGAATGCACCGACGATCATGCATCGACAGTCGCGCAACGGTTGGTTCTATCGGGTTGTGACGCCGGGGGAAGCCCGTTGCGATGATACCTTTATTCTTATCGATCGCCTCGCCGACGGCTGGCCGCTCAGTCGGGTACAGCGTATGGTGTTTGATAACCAGGGCAGCGATGAAGAGTTACTGGCGCTGTCGGCAATGCCGTTTCTTGCCGCCCCCTGGCGGGCGTTAGCGATGCAGCGCCTGAATAATGAAGCTTGATATTTGCCCTTTGTGTGCCAATTCCACTCGTACAGGCGCGTCACGCGCCTGGTAACCGTTCAATGCTTATGCCAACATGAAAGGTGAAACAGAAGACTTTTATTCAGCCACAGCGCCTGCCTTCATTAAGGTGACGGTCACCGCAACCGGTACGCCGACAGGGAAAAACGAGACGACTCACACTTGCGCGACATAACCGGTCTGATGAGCAATCATAGACAGCACCCCGGATAAATATGGCCACTGATACTGAATGTCGAGGAGAAATCACAACACAATCAGAGAATTAATGACATGCATCATTCACTCAACTCATCGGGCTGGCAATGACGCATTGTTGATTCACCCGGCGCGAATGGTAAAGTCGTCAGCCACCCGGACACCTCTTCAAGACTTAATACATCAGCATAGCGGGCATTAAGATCCAGCAAGGTGAAATCAAGCAATGACTGGCTGCGATCGCCAATCACCTCGCGGGGCACCATCACATGGAACCCCATCTGAAACGCCTCAATGGCGGTAGCGCGAATACTGCCGCTGGCGGTAACGCCCCCCAGAATTATGGTATCGATGCCCTGCTGTTTTAGCCACGCCTCCAGATTATTACCATAAAAGTCAGAGACATAACACGTTGTATGGTTGCGCGAAAAGGGCGCATCCGCCAGCGCCTCATCGATCTGGTTGAGGTAGGCATCTTCTGTCAGCCTGGTAATAAACGGGTATTTTTTCCCCCACAGCCAGGAAAATGCATGTTCAGGACGATAAATTGTGCGAGTAAATATCGTTGGTAGCCCACGCTGCGCCGCAAGCGTCAACAACCGATGCAAGCCTTGTTTATCAAACGGGGTATCAATCGCCAGCGTCGAACCGGAATCCATGTAGGCGTAGGTAACATCCCGCACCAAAATCGCCGCCTTGCTACCAAAGCCTATCTTGTGGGCAAAACCCGTCTGCGTGAAAACCCGCTGAATCTCGTCCGCAAGGTAACGACGCTGACCGCCTGGGGTATAAACGACCTTCAGCCCATAGGTTTTGACCTCCCCGTTTTCTTCCAGTCGACGCAACGTGCTGGCAGAGATCCCCAGCATTTTCGCCGCATCAGAAACCGTCAATAATTTATCGTACATGACATATCTATCCCATTGACCGGAAAAGTAGCTGTATACCAGACCGGTGCGTCCTGTGGTCTCATCGCGTGACGCTTTTCTGACGGAGGCGCCACGCAGTTATCAACCATTATACCTGACAGAGTGGCGGCAGACAGGCATGCCAGTCTGTGATCTGTTGATACAGCATGCCTAAATCCACCAGCGCCTGCTCATTACCGTGACGGGAAACCCACTGTATGCCCATTGGCATTCCCGTTGAGGAAATGCCCACCGGCAGCGCCAACGTCGGTACGCCCGCGTTGGTAAACGGCATATTGTAAGCAGGAGACCCGGTGGCCGCCAGGCCATAGGGGGCCAATGTCGGCGTTGCTGGCGTCATCAAGATATTCACGTCATCGAACAACGCCGCCAGCTCATGGCGATAACGCCTTCTCACCTGCTGCGCCTGCAAGTATTCCTGCGCGGAGATCGCGAGCCCCTGTTGCAGGAATTCCTGCAAATACGCACCAAACAACATCGGCTTCTGTAAGAAGGTGTCCTGATGATACGCTGCGCACTCCGCCTGCATCACAATATGGTGGGCGCGGCAAGCTGCATCGAAGCTTTGCGGAAGCGCAATACGTTTGAGTTTAACACCTCGCCCGGCGAGATCATCCATTGCCTGCAGACAAGCGGCGCCAATTTCATCATCCACATCAGCATAATAGGGATGCTCCACGATCCCCACGCTGTAATCGTGATTTTCACGCAGCTGCAGCGGCGTATAGGGCAAGGAATGCGTAGTGTCATCACGACCATCCGGGCCGGAAAGCGCATTAAACACCAGTACCGTATCCTCAACCGTATGAGTAAAAGCGCCAACGTGATCCAGCGACCAACTGGCGGGGATCACTCCCGCCTTGCTGATACGCCCATAGGTCGCTTTCAGTACCGTCACACCATTGAATGCCGCCGGACGAGACAGCGATCCGGCAGTTTGTGTACCCAATGCCATCAGCGCCATTCGCGCGCCGACGGCGGCAGCCGATCCGCTACTTGATCCACCAGGCGTATGCGCCGGGTTCCAGGCATTGCCCGTCTTCGGCGGTGTGCCCAGATTAGCAAATTCGGTGGTCGTCAGTTTCCCCAGCAACAAAGCGCCCTGACTCTCAAGCCTGTCGATCACGCTTGCGTTTTCCCTGGAGATATGACCTTTCAGTACCTTTGATCCCCCTTCGGTCGGCAAACCGCGGGTATGAAAAATGTCCTTCGCGCCATAAGGAATACCAAACAGCGCAGGCTTGCAGGCAATGGCGTCCATCTGCTGGTCCAGGTCAAGGGCGCGCTGACGCGCCCCCGCTGTATCAAGGTAACGCCACGCGTTGATCTCGCCGTCACGCTGCTCGATACGCGCCAGAAAATGGCTTAACAGCTCGCTCGGAGAAATCTTGCGCGCCGCCAGCTGCCGCCGGGTAGCGGCAATCGTGGCAAAGGGAGAGGTATCCAACACTTTCTTCATCCACTCATGTCCCTGTTATGGTCTGGCAGCAAACTGACCGTCAACGATTTGCGTATAAGGCATATCCTGTGTGATATTGCCGACAAACTTCTGAATATTAATCGCGGTTGTAAATGCTTCAGGAGAAATGACCGCGTTGGCGGGATAGACGTTGCTGTCGATCATCCGCTGTACCGCCGCATCCACCACGCTGCCGTTCAGTCCGGCAAATTCCTCGCGTGCCACCTGTTTGGCAACATCGGGATGCTGATGGATAAACGCCAACGATTCATTGATAGCTTTAACAAAGCGCGCAACCAGTTGCGGATTATCGGCAATCATTTTCTCCGAGGTATTAATGGTGGAGAACGCATACTCCGGGTAGTCACGCGTAAAATCGTAAATCACTTTCAACCCTTGCCCTACCCCCTGATCCGCCTGAGGTTCATACACCACGGCAGCATCCGCGCGGCCCGCTAACAACGGTCCCAGTTCCGAACCATTTTGTACTTCGTTAATTTCCACATCCGTCTTCGGATTCAATCCGTTCTGACCTAGCAAGCGTAACAGCAGCGTATTCGACGTCCCTGGCGCCAGGCCAACGACCACCCGTTTGCCTTTTAAATCCGCCGGTGAAGAGAATTTAAAATCTGGTTTAGCCACAATCCATACTGGCGCACTGTTAGCCACCGCGCTGACGGCTTTGGCCTTGCCCCCTTTTTGTTGAGCGAATCCGACATGCTCCGGGCCATGTACGGAAAATTGCGCTTCACCAGACAGCACCGCCGCCAGCGCCGTTGGTCCTGACCCCGCTGAGCGAATCGACGTGACGTCTATCTGGTTTTTTTCGAAAAATCCCTGGTGTCTGGCAACATAAACCGGCAGATACAGTAAAGAGTGAAATGCTTCGGTCACCAGTACGCGATCGGGCTTCGCATCAGCCGCTGATGCATTGACAGAACAAGCGGTAAACAGCGCCGCGCACACCCATGCAACGATTTTATTCATTTTACTTTCCTTCTTAAGGCGTTAAGGAACTACGGAACGGTACCCCTAGCGATGCGTTTGCTGACGTTCCCAGGGCAGTAACCAGCGTTGTAGTTGAACCACGACCAGATAGAGCACAATGGCAACAATCAGCAACGCAAAGACGCCAACCCACACAACGTTGAGATTGAAAAGGTTGCCGGCAACGAAAATCATTTTCCCCAGGCCGTAATCGGAGGAGATGAACTCACCGCCGATATCGGCAATCAGGGCAAAACCGATGTTTAGTCGAAAAGCCGCGATAATCCACGGCAGGGTCGAAGGCACCACCACCTTACGAAAAATCTGGTTACGGTTAGCCCCCAGGGAACGCATCAGGTTTACCTGGCTATCATCAATTTGGTGTGTGCCTTGCCATGCGGAGAGTAATGCCACGACATAGGTCGCGATAAAGGCCAGCGCAATTTTGGAAAACAGCCCGGAACCAAACCAAATGATGATGATCGGCGCCAAAGCGATCTTCGGCAGGCTGTTGAGTGCAATGAAAAAAGGATCGAGAATACGTGCCAGCATTGGTGTATGCCACAACAAAAGCCCCGAAAATGAACCGAGCAAGCTGCCCAGCACAAATCCCGTTACGGTGGCATATACCGTGACATAGGTATTTTGTAACAGTTCACCATTCGCCACCAGACGTACAAATTCCTGCCAAATCCCCGCTGGCGATCCCATCAGAAAGGCATTTACCACACCGGTATTCACCCCTAGCTGCCACAGAGCGACAATGACGACGAGGAGCAATACCCGGCAACCATTATCCCGCAATAGTGACAGCCAGCGCTTTGTGCGCTGACGTCCCTGGCGTGCGCGATCCGAGGCAGTTTTACCAACAACAACGGCGGATTTACTCATGCATGTTCCCCCAGTTGGATATCCATATCAGCCCAGATGGCATCGAAGAAGGTCTGGAATTGAGGATCTTTACGGGCGCCCATGGCAGAGCCGTGCCGCCTGGCAAGGCCAATATCGTAGGTTTTTTTGTTCCAGGTTGGTCGCTGAGACATCACCGCAATACGATCGGACATGGCAATCGCTTCACCAATATCATGGGTGATCAACACCACGGTTTTTCTGTATTCGTTGAGGATCGTCAGGATTTCCTCTTCCAGTACCAGCCGGGTTTGGTAGTCCAGCGCAGAGAACGGCTCATCAAGCAGAATGATGTCAGGATCAATGACCAGGGTACGGATCAGTGCTGCGCGTTGCCGCATTCCCCCTGAAAGCGTGGCGGGATAAGCGTGGGCAAAATCACCCAGCCCGTATTTATCCAGGTATGTCATTGCCCGTTCATGCCGCTCCTTCTTCGGCATCTCGTTAATTTCCAGACCGAGACAAACGTTATCCAGAATAGTACGCCACGGAAACAGCAGATCCTTTTGCAGCATGTAGCCCACACGCCCTTTACCGGGCATGGCATAGTACGGATCGAACACTTGAATGTCGCCCGCCGTCGGAGGCAACAGCCCCGCGATAATGTTAAACATCGTGGTTTTGCCGCAGCCACTGGGCCCGACAATGCTGATAAATTCCTGGTGATAAATATTGAGGGAAATATCTTTGATAACGTCTACTGCGTTATCGTCATGATCTAAAAACTGCTTTTTTACGCCTTTCATGGCAATCGCTACCGCAGGGGCGGCAGGATCGCCAGAAGGCATTTTTTCTCTTGCTGGTGAAAGGTTCATCTTACACTCCGGACTAACAGTATTTCCGACCCTCAAAAACGCCAGGCCGGATAACAGGGATGTCGATTGCGCGCACTTCACCGTGCAATAACTTGTCAAACTTGTCTAATACGACAAACTTATCAAACTTGTCATTCTTCCCATAATTATCCTTCCGTTCGACCGACATGCTGAGCGTAACCCGGCCAGCCCGGTGCACTGCATCAACTTTTCTTCACCGCCATGCCCGATGCCCCCGGGAGGGCGCAAAAGCGATACGCGACGCAATAACCTCCTTAAGAAGAGGGATATACCGGAGAATAAGCGCTACGCGCATACCATCAGGCCTGCGGGGAGTGGAGATGAACGGGCTATTGGCAGATTCGGCTGCGACAGATGACCTGTACCGCTCAATGCCCAGGCGCTGAAGGTCGTTAGGTAATCATCAGGGAGGAAGAGAAAAAATGGGGGCCAGGCGCCAGAAACGCGCTCTGATTGCCTGCGGAGGAGAATACTTGCGACAATTCCCCCCACTGTGTCGGCGAGACGCTCTCGCGCAGAGACAGTGAGGGGAATAAATTACCGGTTAGACAAACGCTTCAGACCTTCTTTTAAGTCATATTTCAGGTCGTCCATATCTTCCAGACCAATCTGCAGTCGTAGCGTCATCCCCTCCGGTTTCCATGCCGTTGCCGTTCGGTATTCCGCACAATTAAAAGGAATGATGAGACTTTCAAATCCGCCCCAGGAAAACCCCATACAAAAAATGCGCATGTTATCAAGCATGTCATCAACATTATCCTGGTTGAAGCGGGCATTAAGTACAATGGAGAAAAGGCCTGTTGAACCGGTAAAATACTTTTTCCAGTTTTCATGGCCCGGGCAGTCTTCAAACGCCGGATGCAGCACCCTGCTGACTTCTGGTTGACGCTTTAACCAGTCAGCCATTTCCAGACCACGAGCTTCCGCCTCTTTTACCCTCAGATGCATAGTTCGTAACCCACGTAACGCCAGAAAACAGTCTTCAGCACCTGGCAGCATCGCCATCGCATCATACGTTTTACGTAATGCCGGCCAGTGAGAATCATTCGCAGACACTAACCCCATCAGCAAATCGGAATGACCGCTGAGATATTTCGTGCCGGCCTCGACGGACAAATCAATGCCATGCGCATGCGCGTTGAAAAACAGAGGCGTGGCCCAGGTATTATCAATTATCGTGCTGATATTGTGTCGTTTAGCCACCGCGACAATCGCCCCGATGTCCTGCACCTCAAAACTTTGCGATCCCGGACATTCAAGCAGGATTACGCGGGTATTTTCCTGGATGAGCGCTTCGATATCCGTTCCGATCAGGGGATCGTAGTACGTTACGGAAACGCCATATTTCGACAGCAGCGTGTTACAGAAATTGCGGGTTGGTCGGTACACGGAATCCGTCACCAGAATATGATCGCCCGCACTGGTGACAGAGAATAGCGCCAGCGCCAGTGCGCCAAGACCGGATGGAGAAAGAACCGTCCCGGCTGAATCACAAAGCGAGGACCAGGCCATTTCTAAATTTTCAATCGTGGGCGTACCGGATGTGCCGTAAGAAAAGCGGGCTCTTTTATGTCGGATATCATCACAGCTTTTGTAGACCACTGTCGACCCGCGATATACAGGCGCATTGACAAATCCGTTCTGTTCATCAGGGTTTCGTCCCAACATTGCTAGTTGTGTACTCATCTTGAATTTTTTCAGTTCTGCATTGTGTTTCATCAGATAGCCTTCTACTCAAATAATTTGAAAAAAGGTGACAGGCAGAGCAACAGTCCCGTTCCTGAGATAAACAGGACCCGCCAGGAATAATATTTTTTAAGCTGTGGGACTTTAAACACCAGATAGCATGGAATAATACACGAAACAATTCCATAAACCGGCGCCCCTATCTGTTGTAACAGCAGAACAGGAAAGTGTGTGAGTACCCATGCCCATAGCAGAAGAACAATAAAGACTGAAACGCCGATACTCACAGCAGTTTCATTAATTGCCTTTTCATCGATAAACCGGGACAGTACATTGACCACTATTCCTTTCATCGCCTCCTGAAAACCGAGGAAAATGCCAAAAAAGGCCGTCACGATAGCGAAAATATTCAGCAGGATAGACATCACTCTCACCATTTCCCCAGGAATAACTTTTGCAACAATGGCCATTGCGGAAATATTATTTTGAGCTGCCTCAACCGCCTGCTCATGGCTCAGGGAAAAGGTAAACGAAAACGCGAAGAAAAGCACAGAGCAAACGAGTATTCCATAAGCTATCCGACTCGCTCTTAACGCTCGCAGAGTGGCAATTTTAGGATCTGCTTCTACTTTCCTGAACGCGACATTCATCGGACTAAGAATCTGAACAAAAAGGATAGAGAACAATGTAAAAGGCAGCGTCAGAACAGTACCTGTCAGGAGTTCTCCAACAGGCGGCAAATTGCTAATGTTGCGCATATCCCAGTGCGGAATCATTACCATACCTAACAGCACAACCACCGCCAGTTTTACCACCACCATCGGGCCTGAAACTTTGAAAAGTAATTTCTCACCTTGCGCCGCAATGCTTACCAGTAAGGCCAGGACCACCAGCCCATACCACCACTTATCCGACAGCATCTCCGAGGTCACGCCAAATGTCTGGAGATACGATGCACTGTCAAATGTTGCTGCAAGTGAATAGGTTAACATCCCTTTAAGCAACATAATAAAATACGTCACACCGAGGAAAAACCCCCAATTCTTACCTAAATAATAGGTAATAACACCAGAGTAATCTTTACATTCCGGGCTTTGTGATAAAGTTTTAAGGTAAAGTGACTGCATCATATAGAGTGCAGGATAGGCAATCAGAACCGATAAGGAAAAGACCCAAATTCCTTTTAAACCAATCTGTACAGGCAGAAAAATAATCCCACCACCAATGGCCATACCAATACAAAGAATAATCCATCCGACATCATACGTTGTAAAAGGTATTTTCTGTAAAATCATTCCTTCTGAAATATCAGCGTTATTATTCATGATGTTACCATTATGTTAGTTAAACAAGAAACATCTACATTTCTACATAACCACAGCGAATTATTTAGTGCTAATAACAAAACAGGATTTTGTGATCGGAATGGAATAATTATATTATTGTTGAATAACATACAACTCATTAGTGAATTAAAGAGAATAATATCGCCAGGATAAAATAACTTTCTGTTTTGTGATTTCTCAATCATTTAACAACATTGCGTAATTAATGATTTTTGATACACTCAATCACAGGAAAGAGGAGGATCACAATGTGTTAAACTCAGGTACATTAAGTCAGTTAAGCGTCTTTGTGAGGATCGCCGAAACAAGGAGTTTCACCAAAGCCGCCAGAGAACTGGGGCTATCTCGTTCAGCGGTCAGCAAAAGTCTGTCAAAACTCGAAGAACAACTGGGTACCCAGTTAATACAAAGAACAACCAGAAATATCTTTATTACCGAGCACGGTGAGGCCGTTTTTAATCGCGCGATTACTCTGCTGGAAGAATGCGAAGATATGTTTTCAAAAGTTCGTAGTTATTCTGAGCCGGAGGGACATCTGAAGCTATCCTGCTCGGTAGCCTATGGTTCAAAAGTTCTTCCGGATCTGATTACAGCTTATCAGATGAAATATCCCCGTGTGAAATTCCATATTGATTTGAATGACAACATAATCAATTTATCAGAAACCAATTTTGATATGGTATTGAGGATAACCCGGAAACTCACTGAAACGGAATGCCACACTTATATCGGAGAAATTAACTGGATATATTGTTGCTCCCCTCAATATCTCTCCGGAAAACCCGCAATAAAAACGCCCAATGATTTGACCCAACATCGCTGCATCACCAATCTGGTTATGTCCTACCATGATAACTGGGTATTTTCAGGTGGCAACGGAGAGATCATGGTTCCCGTTGATTCAGTTATAACCTCTAATTCCAGCCTGACGTTATTAAGTATATTGCTAAATCATAATGGTGTTTCATGCATTCCAGATTACCTGGCTTCTTTATATATTAAAAAAGGCGCACTGGTTCATATACTGCCAGAGTATCACGCAGGACTTTCTCATTATTTATATGCAATCAGAAAGAGAACAAGATATATTAATCCATTAACAATGACATTCATTGAGCATCTCAAAAAAGAATTAACCACACCAGATAAACGCCCCAATAATGACGTTAATGATTTACCGACAGAAACACGTTTTCTCAGACGTAAAATGGATTAAAAACCTGATTCCCGAAGTAGCGTCTTCCCTGGCGCTGACTGCCATAGTTCATCAGTATGAAATATACTATAAGCTGTAGTTTCAATGTTTTTCTTTAATTGATGATGCACGAAACGTTACATTTTATTCTCCGGGCCATGTGCCTTCACTCATTTTTCCGTTATCCTGAAGCTGAACGCCCCAGATAACTGACAAAACTCAGTTACAAGGAAATCCAGCTGATTGATTTCGGCTGATACTCATCAGGATGGGGAAAACGTGTTTCCTCCTCTTTAGAGCCTATCCCACCAGGCGTTATTGGCGCAGACAGTTTGAACACGGCCAGCGCGGAAGAACCGGAGCGTACACGTAGTACGTGAGGATTCTGAGCACTGCCCAGGTGCAAAATGACAAGCAAAATAGCCCTAATGGGATAGGCTCTTAGCAATAAGCACAGAAGTCCGCAGGCCCAGTTCGCTTATTTTAATTCCGGCCAATACTCTCTGTTAGCCTCAATTAATGCATCGAGTACTTTACGCGCTTTTTTAGCATCAATAATCGTCCGGTTTAACGTCAGCGCCTGGAGAGCTTTGGCATAGGATCCTTCAAACCAGGCTTCCACCGTCAGGCGTTCATAAGCAAATTGCTGTTCGATCATCCCTTTGTAGAACGTCGGGATTTTCCCCACGCCATACGGACGAGGACCGTTGCAGCCGACTTCAGCCGTTAGTTCAACCATGACATCGTCATCCAGGTTCTCGACCAGGCCGTTGTTCGGCACCATAACGATGAATTTCTTTTTCAGGTTAAACGCGATAGCTTCCGCCAGCTCAACGATCATGTCGCCATGCGCGTCATTATGCACAACATGCACATTTCGTGTTGTCCCTTCCGCGACCGCCGTGCGACACTCTTCAAAGACTCTTTTTTCCCGACCATTGATCACTTCATTGGCACGGGTGAAGTTCGGATCGAGTCTGGAGAATTTATACTCCGGATAGAGATAGTATTGCAGATAGGTGTTGGGCAGATAATCCGGGAAATCGCGCAGCATATCCGCCACCAGCGCGTAAGTATCCAGCCACGACTGGTCACGTTGCTCAGCATCAGCCGGTATAAAACCATTCTTCGCGATATAGGCCTTCAACTCAGGAACCAGATCGTAGCCATTTTCGTCGTACAGGTGGGTAAACCAGCCGAAATGATTAAGACCGAAATAGACCGGGTCAAAAGTCCCCGGATCACGCCCTAACAGGCGACCGTATGAACGAAGCAGGTTAACGGGCTGGTCGCAAATATTCAGAATACGGTCATCATCCGGGAAACGTTTGTTGAGCGCATCAGCTACAATTGCCGCCGGGTTGGTGTAGTTCAGGATCCAGGCATTCGGTGAACGGGAGCGAACCTTTTCCACCAGCGCAATCATGTCGCGAATAGAGCGCATACCATAAGCAAACCCACCCGCACCACAGGTCTCCTGGCCAATCACACCCAGGCTCAGCGGAATTTTTTCGTCTTTCTCACGCATGGCATACCCGCCAGTGCGCATCTGGCAAAAGATAAAATCCATATCGCTGAACGCCACATTTTCATCCCCGGTATACATAAACTCCAGCTCCGGGTACTCTTCACGAAACAACACCCTGGCATATTCGCCAATCACCTTCTGGCGATCTTCATTCACATCGAACATCACCAGTTTCTTTAACGGCAGACGCATTTTCAGTTTACATAACGCCTTTAATAAACCCGGCGTCCATGTAGACCCTCCCCCAACCAATACAATATTAAATGCAGTTTTCATATCATTCGTTCTCTTATTGCGTCTGTTGAACAAGTAAATTTTGCTTCACCGCACTGGCGATCCCTTCCACCTGCGGACCGTAAATAACCTGAATATCAGTGTCGGTTGCACGAATAAAACCATTGGCGCCGCTTTGTTTTAAAATGTCTTCGTCAATTTTCTGCATATCTTTAATTTTTACGCGCAAACGCGTGAAGCAGCAGTCGACATTCTGGATATTTTCTCGCCCTCCCAGACCGGCGATAATTTTTGCCGTAACCAGATTATCCTGCGTAGACTCCACGCGATAATGGTTGACCGCCTCATCCTCTTCGCGCCCCGGCGTTCTGGCATTGGTGCGCACAATGATCCATTTGAAGACGAAGTAATAGACCGGAGCCCAAATACATCCCAGTAACAAATCAAACCACCAGAGTGTTTTCGCGCCGCCCAACACGCCAAAAACCATAAAATCAATAAAACCGCCCTGTATATTGCCAATCATCACCTGAAAAAGCTGAGCGCAGGCAAAAGAGAGCCCCGTCATCACGGCATGAAATAAGAACAGCAGCGGCGAGACAAAAATAAAGCTGAATTCCAGGGGTTCGGTGATCCCGGTAGTGAAAGAGGCCAGCGCCCCCGCCATCATTAACGCTTTAACCCGTTGTTTGTGCTCTGGTCGCGCACAGCGATAAATCGCCAGTGCCGCCCCAGGGAGACCAAACATCATCACCGGAATTTTCCCTTGCGCCAGAAAGCGAGTCGCCTCACGCACAATATCATCGGATAGCGCACCAGGATGGGCCAGTGCATAATTGAAGATAGAGAGTGCGCCAATCACGCTTTCATTATTGACATGCACCACGCCACCTATCGGAGTGAAACGAACCGTCTCGTTGAGGATATGGTGCAAACCCGTTGGGATCAGAATACGCTCGGTAAAGGCATAAACAAATGTGCCAAAAGGGCCAGATTCACCAATAAACTGTCCCAGATGGATAATTGCGTTAGCAATGATCGGCCAGACCAACGACATTAACACACCAATAACTGGCAGCACGATAATAGTAATAATAGGAACAAAACGGCGGCCACCAAAATAGGCGATGGCCGCCGGGAGTTTAATCGTATAAAAGCGATTGTGCAGAATAACGGTGACCAGGCCGGCAATAACGCCCCCCAGCACACTCATCTGATAAGAAAAAATACCTAACGTATTGGCGAATTCAGCAGAATACATTACCGCCTGGGTCTGGCTATATCCCTTTTCCATGAAGGCAGCGACAGACGTTGTTTGTGGGGTAAGACCTTGCGCCAACAGGCTGTAATTCACACCGATGTGAAAAGTAATAAATCCAATGACGGCAGCAAATGCGGCCGTCGGTTTTTCATCCCGCGCCAGGCCAATAGCGGCAGCAATCGCAAAAAGTAACGGCAGATTACCAAATAATGCCCCGGCAACTTTACGGATGAAACCGATAATCTGCTGCATCACGTCAGCATGAATAATACCTTCCCCCACGATGCTCGGATTTTGTAATGCCGCTGCCAGGCCGAGAAATATCCCAGCGGCAGCAATCACGGAAATCGGCATCATTAATGCCTTTCCCAGATCCTGTAGAAACTCACCCGGTCGACTCATTGTTATTTTCCTTTAGGGCACTGGCTGAACATGAGACTGAGTATAGCGAGATACAATGTATAGTTGTCTAGCCCACCAAAGTCAAAACGCGGCAAGGATCACAAAGTTAAACCTTTTTATCCGATTACGGACGTACGGCGGTCAGGGTAAAACGGTAGTGTTGCTGGTTATAGTAAATTTCAGAGATCTCGAACGGAATGTCGTCATGAAGGAACGCCAGCGAGGTGGAATGGAGAACCGGTTCATCGCGTTTAATCCCCAGCATGTCGCGCACCTGCTGAGAAGGGAGTTCCGCATGGATCTCTTTTTCCGAGCGCGCAACGGTAAACCCCTTCCGGCTGATATAGGCATATTTAGAGCTATTCAGATCTTCCGCGCTTAAATCGTCGAAGGGTTCGGTAATCATCCACGATTGCTCGAAGACAAATGGAATCTCTCCCAGCAGGCGCAGACGTTGCATAAACCATACGTCGCTGTCAGGAGCAAGACGCAGTTTATCCGCAATATCCCGCGAGGCGGGCTGGCGATCGAGGTAAATCAGGCGGTTTACTACCGGTTCATCCAGACCCAACGTTGCTTCGCTGGAAGAGAGATGCCTGTCGAGTGGCAGAGAAATGCGCACATTTTTACCCGTCTGCACGACAAAGGTTCCCTGACCCCGACGACGCTCCACTTTGCCCTGACGTACCAGGTAATCCACTGCTTTTCGCGCGGTCATTCGGGATATCGCAAACTGCTGGCAAAGTTCACTTTCTGAGGGAATTGCGTCGCCGGGTTTCAGCGAACCGGAAGTAATCTGGCCGATAAGATATTGTTCAAGCTGCAAATAGACGGGTACGGTTGAATATTTATCGATCATTGGCGCAATTCCTTGTTTCACCCAGGTATGGTAGCGACAGCGGAGCAAAGTGACAATGTTTGTGCTTAGTTACGGCGAAATTCCCCGGCAAACGACATTGCCGCTCATCACTCACGCGGAGTGATGCCGGTAAACATCAGGTACATCCGCCGAATACAGGCGTGCTGTCCGCAAGAGCGGCCATATCCAAATTTACCAACTCGCTTCAGGCACCTTCCCTGTCGCAGGGTCCGTTTTTCACTACTCTCTTTTTGGCAGAAAAAAGTCCAAAATCAAATGACTATATATGACATGGAATTCGTGTCGAACAGCGTCGCCAGAATTGAATTTAATACCAAATGAAATTAATGTGTCGCCGAATCACGACACTTATAAGTAACTAAAAATTAATAAAAAAATGGCCCTTGTCTCCCTCATTTTTTAGGCGTACATTAGCGCCATCTGGACCAGTCAGAACACAAAATTTGCAACGACCGCCGACAGGAAAATGTTGCATTGCTGTTAGCGTTGGTTGGGTAAGTAATGAAAATTAAATTCATTTAAGGCGTCTCGTTGAGCGCGCGGAGTGATGAGTCGTGAAATACTTTTTAATGGGCATTTCTTTTATGGTCATCGTTTGGGCCGGTACGTTCGCCCTGATGATCTAACCATAACGGTGTAAAAAAACGGGAGCCAGCAGGCTCCCGTTTTTCTATTCATGGCTTTCAGTCGTCAATTTCGACGCGGGAAGAAGCCCATCGGCGCGGAACATTGATTTAATTCCGCGTACGGCCTGGCGGATACGATCGCGGTTTTCAATTAAAGCAAAGCGCACATGGGTATCGCCATAATCGCCAAAGCCAATACCCGGTGAAACGCAGACTTTGGCGTCCTGCAGCAGCTTTTTCGCAAACTCCAGTGACCCCATCGCCGCATATGGCTCCGGGATCTTAGCCCAGACGTACATCGAAGCCTTCGGACACTCCACCATCCAGCCCGCTTCATGTAGTCCTTTAACCAGTACATCGCGGCGGCGTTTATACTGCTCCGCAATATCGCGAACGCACTGCTGATCGCCTTCCAGCGCAGCAATTGCCGCCACCTGCAGAGGCGTGAAAGTGCCGTAATCGTGATAGCTTTTTATACGCGCCAGCGCGTTAACCAGGGTTTTGTTGCCGACCATAAAGCCAATGCGCCAGCCTGCCATATTGTAGCTTTTCGAAAGCGTAAAGAATTCGACGGCAACATCGCGCGCGCCAGGGACCTGCATAATCGACGGCGCTTTCCAGCCATCGTAAACAATGTCGGCATAGGCCAGATCGTGCACCACCAGCACGTCATAACGCTTCGCCAGGGCGACAACCTTCTCGAAAAACGCCAGCTCAACGCACTGGGACGTGGGGTTGGACGGAAAACCGAGGATCATCATTTTCGGTTTCGGGTAACTTTCACGAATGGCCCGCTCAAGCTCGTTGAAGAAATCCACGCCCTCAACCAGCGGTACCGAACGCACCTGAGCTCCGGCAATGACCGCACCGTAAATATGAATCGGATAGCTCGGATTGGGCACCAGGACGGTATCGCCATGATCCAGGGTAGCCAGCATCAGATGCGCCAGCCCCTCTTTCGAACCAATAGTCACAATCGCTTCCGATTCCGGATCGATATCAACGTTATAACGCTCCTGATACCAGCGTGAAATCGCACGGCGCAGGCGCGGGATACCACGGGAAGTGGAGTAACCGTGGGTGTCGGGCCGCTGGGCAACAGTACAAAGTTTCTCAACGATATGCGGCGGCGTCGCGCCATCAGGGTTACCCATGCTGAAATCGATAATGTCTTCGCCACGGCGACGCGCAGCCATTTTCAGTTCAGCAGTGATATTAAAAACATACGGGGGGAGACGATCGATACGCGTGAAACGGCGTTCAGGACTGAATTCAGCCATAGATTCCTCGGATTAACGTTAGCGCCCGGACCGTCCGAGCGACGCTGCCGCGCTTGCGGCATGTTTAGAAAATAACCCGAAAAAATTCATGCTGTCGAGAGGAGAGATAAAAAATAATTGCCGGTGGCAAAACAGGAATTAAATCGGCTAAATACGGCAGAACGTATCTCAGGATACCTGTGTGCAATGAAAAAAATTAACACATTGATATCTTTTGCTTTACTTAAACGCCCTGTCATCAGCAAACGCTGTTGAATCTCAGTTTGTTGCCGTCAATCCCCTTTTATTTATAGGGTATTTCCCTATTCATACCTGCGGCTGGCCTTCTGCCGCGAGGTTTTCTATCATAGCCCTTTCTTGCGATTAACGCGGCGTATCCATGCACGAAATATTTAACATGCTGCTGGCGGTTTATGACCGCGCAGCACTCATGCTGATTTGCCTCTTTTTTCTTATTCGACTGCGCCTTTTTCGTGAATTGCTGCATAAATCCGCGCATACGCCGAAAGAGCTGTTGGCAGTAACCGCTATCTTCTCCCTGTTCGCCCTGTTCAGCACATGGTCTGGCGTACCGGTGGAAGGATCGCTGGTCAATGTGCGAGTGATTGCCGTGATGTCCAGCGGGATCCTTTTCGGCCCCTGGGTCGGGGCAATTGTGGGTATGATTGCCGGCGTGCATCGCTATCTCATTGATATCGATGGCGTCACCGCCGTACCCTGCTTTATTACCAGTATTGTCGCGGGCCTGCTCTCCGGGTTTATCAGTCGTAAAGTCCCTAAAGCGCAACACTGGAAAGCCGGGATCCTCGCCGGGATGCTGTGCGAGACGTTGACCATGATCCTGGTGGTGCTGTGGGCGCCTTCGCTCTCGCTGGGGATCGACATTGTGTCGAAAATTGGTATCCCGATGATCCTCGGCAGCGTTTGTATCGGCTTTATCATTCTGCTGGTACAGAGCGTTGAGGGTGAAAAAGAGGCCAGCGCGGCGCGTCAGGCAAAACTGGCGCTTGATATCGCCAACAAAACGCTGCCGCTGTTTCGCCACGTGAATAGCGAATCCTTGCGTCAGGTATGCGACATCATCCGCCGTGATATCAATGCCGATGCCGTGGCAATGACCAATACCCAGCATGTTATGGCCTATGTTGGCGTAGGGGAAATTAACTACCGCGATAACGATGACTTTATTAGCCCGACGACGCAACAGGCGATTCGCTATGGAAAAATCATTATTAAAAACAATGATGAAGCCCACAGAACGCCGGAAATACACTCCATGCTGGTCATCCCTCTATGGGAGAAAGGCGTCGTCACCGGTACGCTAAAAATCTATTACTGCCACGCGCACCGCATTACCTCTTCGCTGCAGGAAATGGCGGTTGGCCTGTCGCAAATTATCTCTACTCAACTGGAAGTTTCCCGTGCCGAACAGCTTCGTGAAATGGCTAACAAAGCTGAATTGCGCGCGCTGCAAAGCAAAATCAATCCCCACTTTTTATTTAACGCCCTGAACGCGATTTCGTCGTCGATTCGTCTGAATCCCGACACCGCGCGTCAGTTGATTTTTAATTTGTCGCGCTATTTACGCTATAACATTGAGTTAAAAGATGATGAGCAGATAGATATCAAGAGAGAGCTGTATCAGATCAAGGACTACATCGCCATCGAGCAGGCTCGTTTCGGCGATAAGCTGACGGTGATTTATGATATTGATGATGACGTCAACTGTATGATCCCCAGCCTGCTTATCCAGCCACTGGTGGAGAATGCGATTGTCCATGGGATCCAACCCTGCAAAGGTAAAGGCGTGGTCACCATCGGTATTAATGAGTGCGGAAATCGGGTGCGAATTAGCGTTCGTGATACAGGAAATGGTATTGATCCGGCAGTAGTGGCAAGAGTGGGGGCCGATGAAATGCCAGGTAACAAAATTGGTTTACTGAATGTTCATCACCGGGTCAAACTACTGTACGGCGAAGGCCTGCATATCCGACGTCTGACGCCAGGTACCGAGATTGCTTTCTATGTGCCAAACCAACATGCGCCTTTGGCGGCGACGGAATCCCGGTAGTCATGAGCGGAGATAAAATGAAAGTCATTATTGTTGAAGATGAGATTCTCGCGCAACAAGAGTTGACCTGGTTGATTAACACCCATAGTCAAATGGAAATTGTCGGCACCTTTGATGATGGGCTGGATGTGCTAAAGTTTTTACAGCACAACAAGGTCGATGCTATTTTTCTCGACATCAATATCCCCTCCCTGGATGGCGTTCTGCTGGCGCAAAATATCAGCCAGTTCGCGCATAAACCCTTTATCGTCTTTATCACCGCATGGAAAGAGCATGCGGTGGAGGCCTTTGAACTGGAGGCATTCGATTACATCCTTAAGCCTTACGAAGAGTCGCGCATCATCAATATGCTGAAAAAGCTGACTAACGCCTGGCAGCAGCAACAGCAGACCAGCGTCGGTAGCGGGATGGTCGCCAACCCGACGCGGGAAAACGACACCATCAATTTAATTAAAGATGAACGAATTATCGTCACCAGCATCCACGATATTTACTACGCGGAAGCGCATGAAAAGATGACCTTCGTCTATACCCGGCGGGAATCGTTCGTCATGCCGATGAATATTACAGAGTTTTGCAGCAAACTCCCGCCCGCGCACTTCTTCCGCTGCCATCGCTCGTATTGCGTCAACCTGGATAAAATTCGTGAAATTGAACCCTGGTTTAATAACACCTATATTCTGCGGCTTCGGGATCTCGAGTTTCAGGTTCCGGTCAGCCGCAGCAAAGTGAAAGAGTTTCGCCAGCTCATGCATTTGTAGCGAAATAACCCCGCATCAAAGCCGGCGTCAGAGCACCAGGCCCAACGTCTGACGCAAGTGGGCGCCGGAGCCCAGCAGCCCGGGGTTATCGTGCACAATCAAATACACCGGGATATCCTGCACGAAATCTTTAAAACGGCCCTTATCCTCAAACCCGCCACGGAAACCGGATGCTTTAAAGAAGTCGAGGAAGCGTGGCACGATACCGCCAGCGATATACACGCCGCCAAACGTGCCAAGATTCAGCGCCAGATTACCGCCGAAGCGGCCCATAATGACGCAAAACAATGACAGTGCGCGACGACAATCAATACAGCTATCAGCCAGTGCGCGCTCGGTCACATCCTTAGGCTGCAGGTTTTCCGGCAGACGCCCATCGGATTTAACAATCGCATGATAGAGATTCACCAGCCCCGGGCCGGATAGCACACGTTCAGCAGAAACGTGCCCCAGCTCTTTACGCAACTGCTGCAGAATAATGTCCTCTTCTTCGCTATTCGGCGCGAAATCAACATGGCCGCCCTCACCCGGCAGGCTCACCCAGCGCTTATCCACATGCACCAGATGGGCTACGCCCAGCCCGGTGCCCGCACCATAGACAGCAATAGGTTTACCTTCCACCGGCGCCGTACCGCCAAACTGAATCAGATGTTCCGCTTTCAGCATCGGAATCGCCATCGACACCGCGGTGAAATCGTTAATGATTTCCAGATGCGAGAACCCCAGGCGCTTTTTCATCTCCGCGATGGAAAAGGCCCAGCTGTGGTTAGTCATCGCCACCCAATCCCCGGTGATCGGGCAGGCGATAGCGATGCAGCCGTCCTCCACCTTGACATCATGCTCTGCCAGATAGACCCGAATAACGGCTTCAAGATCTGGATAATCGAGCCCGGAATAGGTCCTGGCGCCGGAGATCTCCCCGTTCGCGATATCACACAATGCCAGACGGGCATTGGTTCCGCCAACATCGCCTACTAAAGCAAATTTTGTCATTCCGTTACGGCTCCGCTAAAGTCAAAATAATTATTTTGGCACACTGTAAATTTATGACGTCTTAACAACAATGACCAACGCATAAGTGCCCCTGGTTTAGCGACATGAGTCACAGTTGAACTGTAATTTGTGAAATATTGTGCAGGGTGCTCTCTGCACAATCACCAGGCTCTGTCTTTACTTTATCGTTTCAGCCTTATTGGTGTCGATGCCCTCGCAGCGTCAAAGCCAACTCAAAAGGATACGTTTCATGTTGCATCCACGTGCCCGAACGATGCTATTGCTATCGATACCTGCAATCATTATTGGTATCGCTTGCGGTCTGGTATTGATTGCCGTGATGAAAATGGCGTCGGTATTACAGAATATTCTGTGGTTCAGCCTGCCCGGAAGCTTAGGTATCCCTGCCAGTAGCCCATTCTGGACGATAGCCCTCCTCACCGCTACCGGCATCGCCGTCGGCCTGTTGGTCCGTTTTAGCCCCGGTCACGCGGGGCCAGACCCGGCAACAGAGTCATTAATTGGCGCCCCCGTCAGCACCAGCGCGCTGCCGGGCGTACTCGCTGCGCTGGTATTAGGCCTTGCCGGTGGCGTTAGCCTCGGACCCGAACATCCGATTATGGTGCTCAATATCGCGCTGGTGGTCGCGACGGGTAGCCGCTTATTCCCGCGCGTCAGCACGCTGGACTGGACGATCCTCGCGGCATCCGGCACGATCGGCGCGCTGTTTGGCGTCCCGGTGGCCGCAGCGCTCATCTTTGCGCAAACGCTGAATAGCGACAACGATGTGCCATTATGGGACAGGTTATTTGCCCCGCTGCTCGCCGCATCAGCGGGTTCTTTAACCACAATGTTATTTTTTCACCCCCGCTTTTCACTGCCCATTCCCGCTTACTCTCGGCTGCACCTCGTAGACATTTTTAGCGGCGCCGTCGTTACGCTTATTGCGATTGCCGTCGGTATGGTCGGCGTCTGGTGCTTGCCGCGTTTACACGCGCTAATGCAAACCCTGAAAAATCCGATACTGGCCCTGGGTATCGGCGGCTTTTTATTGGGGGTACTTGGCGTCATTGGCGGACCTGTCACACTGTTTACAGGCCTGGATGAAATGCACCAGTTGGTTTTTAACCAGACATTAACCGCCAACGATTTACTGCTTATTGCTCTGGTCAAGCTGGCGGCGCTGGTGGTGGCTGCCGCCAGCGGCTTTCGGGGCGGTCGAATATTCCCGGCGGTGTTCGTCGGCGTCGCACTCGGCCTGATGCTGCATACGCATGTGAATGCGGTCCCGGCCGCAATCACCGTCTCCTGCGCGATTCTCGGACTGATGCTGGTGGTGACGCGTGATGGCTGGTTGAGCTTGTTTATGGCCGCCGTCGTGGTGCCGGATGCCACCCTACTCCCGTTACTGTGTATCGTTATGCTTCCGGCCTGGCTGCTACTGGCCGGAAAACCGCTGATGCTCGCCAGACGGCGCAATAACTAAACACGATGATTTCGCTGTTTACGATAGCAGATTTCAGCGCGATACCAGGGCTGCGGATCTCCAGAACGAAACGGGCAAAAAGCGGGCGAACGTTGTCGCCATCTATACGTTAACTTAACAAAACGTGCTCCCACTAACGATTTAAGAGTCCCCCGATGCGACGGAGCTTTACCGCTCCGTAATATCCGGGCAAAGGCCAATAATGGCCCCGATCGTGAAGGAGAAGAGTATGTTCAGGTCACTGATTCTGGCTACGGTGCTACTGGCTTCAGCCCCATGGGCTGTAAATGCCGGGGAAATCACCCTGTTGCCATCAATAAAATTGCAAATCGGCGATCGCGACAATTATGGCCATTACTGGGACGGCCACGGCTGGCGTGACCGAGATTACTGGCGCAGACACTATGAATGGCGCAATAACCGCTGGTATCGCCACGACAATGGCTGGCATCGTGGCTGGGATAAACGCGCGGCTTACGAGCGTGGATATCGTGAAGGCTGGAACGATCGCCATAACCGACACGGCGGCTGGGAAGATGGGCCAGGGGATCGCTGGCATCCTTAATCGCAAAGGCATCCTCTGCCATCTTTCTTACGTCTGAGGTATGTCAGCACTCAGAGGGGAACCAGATGGTTCCCCACTCTATATTTTATCTGTATCGCCGTAAAACCCCGTCCTTCAGGGCAGGGATATAAGGCGTGGTTTTTAAACTAGCCAGGTGTTTCCTGTTGCTCAATGTACTGGCGAATAATGGATATTGGTGCACCACCACAACTCCCTGCGAAATAACTTGGTGTCCAAAGAACCCCTTTGTAGTAATAACGCTGCGCAATGTCAGGACGATCCCGTCGAAGCAATCGACTCGAAACTCCTTTGAGGCTGTTAACCAGATTTGATACTGCGATCTTTGGCGGGTAGTTGATCAGTAAATGCACGTGATCGCATTCTCCGTCCATCTCAACCAACTCAACATCAAAATCAGCACAGACGCTGGCAAAGTAGCTACGCAGTTTTTCAATCGCATCCTGATCAAATATTTTTCGCCTGTATTTTGTGACAAAGACCAAATGAACATGCATCAGGAATACACAATGTCTGCCACGGCGAATATCGGTTTCATTTTTCATAGACCAAAGTATAATAGGTGAAATGAAACGCCTACAAGCTTTTAAATTCCAGTTAAGACCAAATGGTCAGCAGGAGCGTGATATGTTGCGCTTCGCTGGGGCTTGTCGTTTTGTTTTCAATCGGGCGTTAGCACTTCAGAATGAGAATCGCGAAGCAGGGAACAAATACATTCTCTATACAAAGATGGCTTCATGGCTCATTGAGTGGAAATCTGACACAGAGACACAATGGCTGAAAAAAGCCCCATCACAGCCGTTACAGCAATCACTGAAAGACCTTGAGCGAGCCTACAAAAATTTCTTTCAGAAACGGGCTGCTTTCCCCCGCTTCAAAAAACGGGGTCAAAATGACGCATTCCGCTACCCGCAGGGCGTGAAGCTCGATCAGCCCAACAATCGAATATCGTTGCCAAAGTTAGGGTGGATACGCTATCGCAACAGCCGTGAAGTCATTGGTGAAGTGAAAAACGTCACGGTCAGCCAGTCATGCGGCAAATGGTACGTCAGTATCCAGACAGAATACGAAGTGGCTGATCCGGTTCACAACGCAGAGTCAATGGTCGGACTGGATGCCGGAGTCACAAAACTCGCCACACTTTCAGATGGCACGGTATATCAGCCCGTCAACAGCTTTAAAGCAAGCCAGCGTAAGCTGGCAATGCTCCAGCGACAATTAAGCCGCAAAGAAAAGTTCAGCGCAAACTGGCAGAAACAGAAGCGAAAAATCCAGCGTCTTCATTCGCACATTGCCAATATCCGGCGGAACTACCTTCACAAAGTCACCACTGAAATCAGCAAAAATCACGCAATGATCGTCATTGAGGACTTGAAGGTCAGTAACATGTCGAAATCGGCAAAAGGTACGTCAGAACAGCACGGGCGAAACGTCAAAGCCAAATCAGGTTTGAACCGTTCGATACTGGATCAGGGCTGGTACGAAATGCGCCGTCAACTTGAATACAAGCAGCTTTGGCGCGGCGGTCAGGTGTTGGCAGTCCCTCCGGCATATACCAGTCAGCGGTGTGCCTGCTGTGGTCATACAGCGAAAGAAAATCGCCAGTTACAAAGTAAATTTGAGTGCCTTGAATGCGGATATATCGAAAATGCCGATATCAATGGGGCACGTAACATCTTAGCGGCTGGACATGCCGTGCTTGCCTGTGGAGGGAGGGTGCAGTCAGACCGCCCGTTGAAGCAGGAACCCACCGAGGCGAGTCAGGCTACGGTCTGAACGCTGTAGGAATCCTCGCCCTTTAGGGCGGGGAGGATGTCAAGACTAACCAGATATCGTGCCGACAATCAGCCAACCGTTGAGCACCACCACGATCGCGACGATCGTCCATCCCAGCAGTTTCAGCCAACGGGCATTAACTAAGTCGCCCATCAGCTGCGAATTGCTGGTGAAGATAAGCAGCGGCACCAGCGCCAGAGCGATACCGAAACTCAGTAATACCTGGCTCATAACCAGAATGCGTGTCGGATCCAGTCCCATCAGGATGACAATAAATGACGGCAGCATCGTCACCGTCCGGCGAAACCAGAGTGGTATATGGAAGCGGATAAAACCTTGCATGACCACCTGCCCCGCCAGCGTCCCCACCACAGTGGACGACAAACCGGCGGCCATCAGACTAAGGCCAAAGATGGTCGCCGCCGCCTGACTCAACAAAGGTTCCAGAGTCAGGTAAGCCTGATCGAGGTCGGCAATACCGCTGTGGCCGCTGAAATGAAAGGCCGCGGCAGCGGTCGCCATCATCGCCAGGTTAACAAAACCAGCGATAGTCATGGCAACCGCCACATCCCAGCGCGTGGCGTTGTAGCGTTCTTTACGCGTCCCGCCGCGCAAATCCTGAGTTAGCGAAGAATGCAGGTAGATAACATGCGGCATGATCGTCGCCCCCAACACCCCGGCGGCAAGAAAAACCGCTTCCTGGGTCGGCAGCGACGGAATAAGCATCCCCTTCGCCAGCGGCGCCATCGCCGGTTGAGAGAAGATGAGTTCGACCACATATGCCGCGGCGACAAACAGCAGCAGTCCACCGATCGCTTTTTCCAGCGGTTTTTGACCACGACGCTGTAACATCAGAATCAGGAAGGTCGCAATCCCTGTCAATACGGCACCCTGAAGTAATGACACGCCGAACACCATCTTAAATCCAATGGCCGCACCGACAAACTCAGCAAGGTCGGTGGCCATGGCGATGATTTCCGCCTGCACCCAGTAAAACCACACCACCGGACGCGGATAGTGATCACGAATTTGCTCCGCCAGATTTTTACCGGTGGCAATACCCAGCTTTGCCGACATGACCTGAATCAGCATCGCCATCAGATTCGCCCAGACCACAACCCACAGAAGTTGATAACCAAAGCTGGCCCCGGCCTGGATATTGGTGGCGAAATTACCCGGATCGATATAGCCAATGGCAGCAATGAACGCAGGCCCCATCAGGGCGAGCTTAATCTTGCGCGCTGCGCGACCACTGCTATTCTCAACGCGACTGCTTGTCATTTTCTGCCTCTGAAAATATAGCCTTTGCTATGTTTCATGCTATCAAAGTGCGAATGATTATCAAGTTCATTTGTAAAGGTGATAATGATTACTGTGATAGGGGGGAGCAATGGCGGGCCAATAACGGAAAACTGAGGTTGATAAACGTTGCTTTATCTCACCGTCATCAGAATAGTACATCGGTGCAACTTTTAAAACCTTTACGCAACATAACAAAAATCAATGATCGATCACTATTCTTTCCCTTCTTCACATATCCTTGCAATAATGTGCTCTGCATCTCGTTTTCTTTTAAACTGTTACATAAAATGTGCACAGAAATTTAACCTGCCTCATGTTTGGAGCAAATATGGACCGCGTCCTGCATTTTATTCTCGCGATCGTAGTGGTTGCCATTCTGGCCCTGTTGGTCAGCCACAACCGTAATCAGATTCGTGTACGTTACGTCATTCAACTGCTTGTCATTGAAGTGTTACTGGCCTGGTTCTTCCTGAACTCTGATATTGGTCTGGGTTTTGTACAAGGCTTCGCCGGGATGTTTGAAAAACTCCTAGGTTTTGCCAACGAAGGGACAAACTTCGTCTTCGGCAGCATGAACGATAAAGGCCTGGCTTTCTTCTTCCTGAAAGTGTTGTGCCCCATCGTTTTCATCTCCGCGCTGATCGGTATTTTGCAACATATTCGTGTCCTGCCGATTATCATTCGCGCAATTGGCACCGTACTGTCCAAAATCAACGGCATGGGTAAACTGGAATCCTTCAATGCGGTCAGCTCGCTGATTCTGGGCCAGTCGGAAAACTTCATCGCCTATAAAGATATTCTTGGGAAAATGTCCCGCAACCGCATGTACACAATGGCAGCGACAGCGATGTCGACCGTCTCTATGTCTATCGTGGGCGCGTACATGACCATGCTGCAGCCGAAATACGTTGTGGCGGCGCTGGTGCTCAACATGTTCAGTACTTTCATCGTTCTGTCGCTCATTAACCCGTATCGCGTGGACGAAAGTGAAGAAAACCTGCAGATGTCCAATCTCCATGAAGGACAAAGTTTCTTCGAAATGCTGGGCGAGTACATCCTGGCGGGTTTTAAAGTGGCGATTATCGTCGCTGCAATGTTGATCGGTTTCATCGCGCTGATTGCTGCGCTGAACGCCCTGTTCGCCACCGTTACCGGCTGGTTCGGCTACAGTATCTCCTTCCAGGGGATCCTTGGCTACATCTTCTATCCGATCGCATGGGTAATGGGCGTACCTGCGGGCGAAGCGCTGCAGGTAGGGAGTATTATGGCAACCAAACTGGTTTCTAACGAATTCGTCGCGATGATGGATCTGCAGAAAATTGCCGCTACGCTCTCTCCACGTGCGGAAGGCATCCTTTCTATCTTCCTGGTCTCCTTCGCCAACTTCTCCTCTATCGGCATTATCGCGGGGGCAATTAAAGGATTGAACGAGGAACAAGGTAACGTGGTTTCCCGTTTCGGCCTGAAACTGGTCTATGGTTCGACGCTGGTGAGCGTGCTCTCGGCGTCTATCGCCGCCCTGGTGCTGTAATTAGCAACCTGTATTGCGAAGCCGGGCAAGCCCCGGCTTTTTCATACCCGCAATTCACTCAAGGGTTGCGGTTTACCAATCAGATATCCCTGTAAATAATCGACGCCTAATTGCAAAAGCCGGGTTCTCTGCTCCTGGGTTTCGACATACTCCGCAACCACCTTCATATTTTTAGCCTTCGCCATTTCAATAATGGATTTAACCATAATGACATCTAGCGGATCGGTTGCGATATCACGCACAAAGCAACCGTCTATTTTTACAATATCAGCCTGTAAATTTTTCAGGCGCTCATAGTTGGCGTAGCCGGTGCCAAAGTCATCAATAGCGATACTGCAGCCGAAATTTCGTAACTGTTGGATGTTATACATACTGATTTCAATATCAGAAAATACCTGCTCTTCGGTCACCTCAATGGTTATCGTCCCCGGCGCCAGGTTGTAACGTTTAAACAGCATGATAATTTGCGCCGCGCTATCTTGTTGCATCAATGTGTGAGGCAGCAGGTTGACCGAAAAATGCTTACCCGGATAGTGATGCAGGACGCGGCATAACGCTTCCAGCACCTGCATATCAAAACGCTGGCTCAGGTTGAACCGGCTAACCAGTGGAATAAACTGCTGCGGCATGATGATGGCGTTACCGCAGCGCATCCGACAGAGTATCTCGTAATAACCTTCTCCACTTGCATTCTGAATAGGCTGAGCATATAGCAGCAACGAGCCTTTATTAATGGCGTGTTCAACCTGTCTGAGCAGATGAAGCTGTTCGCTTGAGCGCTCGGGAATTTGTCCCTGCCCCATATTCAATGCCCCTACGCGAGAGGTTTCCCCAGCCTGCTCACGCCATCTAATCCTCATCCTCTCGCTACGTGCATAGATATCTGCCATATAAAACAAACAGACAGTAAACGAAATTAACACGGAAAGAACAAATGCTAGTGAATACTCAATGCTTACCCCATGTAAAAAATTCGGATGATAAACAACGAGTAAAAATGCTGATATGGACCATAAAATGCGAATCAGCGTCTGTCCCAGACGCCCAATACCTACGAAGTACAAAATAAAAACAAGAGGAACTAAATAACCTGCAATCAAATCAGAAATATAAGGCGTACAAAGCACAAATAATATGGTGGCCAGGGCAATAAACCAGTACAACGTAAATATTCTATGCCCATACGCCAGACACGGCTGGCAATGATTGCGCCAAAATACACGTGCATATCGCGGACTGATAATCATCCGTAATGGATAATAGAACAGCGCCGTAAAAATTAATCCCGCACTAATCAGACTTTGTATATCGATAATTGTGTAGATTATCGATATATGGCCGAAATAACCAGACATTGCCACTGGAAACGAGAAAAATTGCCCCACCACATACATGCTACCTTTCAACAACAGCGGGGCGAAGAAACCGGCCCAAAAAATCCGCATGCCCCAATGCTTCCCCCTCAGGCCGCTGCGCCAGCGTCTTCCAGACTGAAAGCGAATAATCGCGCAGGAAACAAGAACCGGGATGAGCTGGCAAAACAACAAAATCATCGCCCGCGGTAACGCCAGACCGACAATCAGGGTATTATCGATTGCAAACGTGATAATCAATGGTACAACAGCATACCGACCAAATATAAAAAGGAGTGAATACATGGCGCTCAACGGTAACCACACCAGATAGAGTTGATTCTCACCAAGGAAAATTTGTGGGGAAATAAATCTGGAAAGAGGGATAGTAATAAAACAGATCAATAACGCCAGCAGAGTTCTTTTAATTTTAACAGCAGAATAGTTAATCATTATTGTTGTTATTAACTCGCTCAGCATAACATCTATATGAACAAATATTATGCTGCTTAATAATGGCAGGCAAGATATTAAATCGAGAAAAAATCTGAAATTACCTTTCGCTAAGGGATATGCCTGTTATGGACAAAAAATCATTCGAGATGCATTGGGGGTCCACTGAATGCCTTCCCTGGAGCGGGTATGAGTCAGTAACCGTGGTGAGCGACAAAACTGTCGGAGCAGATCTGAATGCACGGACGACGCCTCTTAAGAGCGCATTTCATGGAGGTGATGCATCACGCAGCGACTAGCAAAGGAGTCATCGTAGGGGGACGCATCCAGGTCAAGTTGCAAGCGCGTTAACGATGAAGCGCTAAGCTTAGCGTATTCATTTATTATGGAATATTTTGCGGAAACCACGGGAGAATTGAAATTTGGTGGAGCTAAGCGGGATCGAACCGCTGACCTCTTGCATGCCATGCAAGCGCTCTCCCAGCTGAGCTATAGCCCCGAAGAAACTCTTTACGAACCAAACCTGATGGGTGCAGGTTTTGGTGGAGCTAAGCGGGATCGAACCGCTGACCTCTTGCATGCCATGCAAGCGCTCTCCCAGCTGAGCTATAGCCCCGTAACGTAAAGCGTGTCGTGTTGACGGGCGGCATAATATGAATTCCTTCGCCAGGTGTCAACGGCAAAATCAACCTCGACCCTTTGATCGCTGAAAAAGCAGACAAACGGCTGACATTGCGAGCATTATCGCAGCCAAAAGCCAAACATGTCACCCTTTCCTCTAAAAGGATGCTATAACATGTACAACTAATTCCCATATATTTACTCAGGAAATAGTATGCTCAAGGAACGAATGACACCTGAAGAAATAGCGCATCTGACTGGTTTCAGTCGGCAAACAATTAACAAATGGGTCCGCAAAGAGGGGTGGCAAACATCTCCGCGCCCTGGCGTGCAAGGCGGAAAGGCGCGTCTCGTACATGTCAATGAACAAGTTCGCGAGTTTATTCGCAGCGCACAACGCGTGGCTGAGAATCCAGTCCCCTATTCTCCCGCCGATAACAATCTGGAATCGCTGCTGCTTACCCTGAGTAAAGAGATGACGCCGGGAGAGCAAAAACAGTTGATGTCGCTGCTGCTTCGTGAAGGGATCAGCGGGTTGCTCAATCGGCTGGGTATTCGCGACCAGTAAGTCACATCATGATGAAACTCAAAGACAAAATGACGGCAGCGGAGCTCGCTAAAGGCCTTAAACTTACCCGACAAACAATCAACCGCTGGGCCAGAGAGCAAAAATGGCGAACAGAAACCATACCAGGCATTAAAGGCGGGCGCGCTCGTCTGATTGTTATCGATCAGGCGGTAATTGATTATCTGGCAAATAGTAAGGAATTCCGGGGATTGACCATTGACAACCAGCTTGCAGAAGCGCCCGTTAACTACTTCGTTAATGATGCAGACGCGGTCAGACGTCAAATCGTCGAAACGCTGCACCTTATGTCCCGGTCAGAACAGTTACAGTTGCGCGATCTTCTGGTGCGCGAGGGGATCAGCGGATTTTTATCCCGGCTTGGTATTACTGGGGCGGAATAATAGCTAAAAAAGCGGCGGGAATAACTCCGCCGCTTTACTGTATCTCTTATCTGAATCAGGACTGCTGGCTTTCACGCCCGGCAATAAAGGCCAGCGCTTTATTAATACGCTCTATGCTACGCGATTTACCGATCGCGTGGACGGTTACATCAAGTGCCGGAGACTGGCCCGCTCCCGTGACGGCTACGCGCAACGGCATACCGACTTTCCCCATACCGACTTCCAGTTCATCCGCCGTCGCCTGGATCGCATGGTGAACATTCTCTGCCGTCCAGTCACTGATGGCGACGAGCTTATCGCGCACCACTTCCAGCGGCTGACGAGCAACCGGTCGCAGATGTTTTTTCGCCGCATCGGCATCAAATTCAGCAAAGTCTTCGTAGAAATAACGGCAGCTTGCCGCCATCTCTTTCAGCGTCTTGCAGCGCTCGCCCAGCAATGTCACCAGCTCAGCCAACTGCGGACCGTTACGGGTATCGATATTTTCCTGCTCAATGTGCCATTGCAGATGCGTCGCCACATATTCCGGCGCCAGCGAATTAATATAGTGATGGTTCAGCCACTGCAGTTTTTCAGTATTGAACGCGCTCGCCGATTTACTCACTGCGCTCAGACTAAACAGTTTGATCATCTCTTCACGCGAAAAAATCTCCTGGTCGCCGCTGGACCATCCCAGACGCACCAGATAATTCAACAGCGCTTCCGGCAAATAGCCATCATCACGATACTGCATTACGCTCACCGCGCCGTGGCGCTTGGAGAGTTTTTTACCGTCATCGCCGTTGATCATAGAGACGTGAGCATAAACCGGCACCGGCGCGTTCAATGCTTTCAGGATATTGATCTGACGCGGAGTATTATTGATATGATCTTCGCCGCGAATCACGTGGGTAATCGCCATATCCCAGTCATCAACCACCACACAGAAGTTGTAGGTCGGGGAACCATCGGTACGACGGATGATCAAATCGTCCAGTTCCTGATTACTGAATTCGATAGGGCCACGGATCTGATCGTCAAAAATAACGGAGCCTTCTTCTGGATTGGCAAAACGCACAACATAAGGCTCGTCATCAGCATGATGTTCGTGACCATGGCGACAACGACCGTCATAACGCGGTTTTTCGCCTTTTGCCATTTGCTCTTCACGCAGCGCGTCCAGACGCGCTTTGGAGCAATAGCATTTATAGGCAGTGCCCGCCTCCAGCATTTCATCAATCACGGCATTGTAGCGATCAAAACGTTTGGTCTGAAAATACGGACCTTCATCCCATTCCAGGTTCAGCCAGTTCATACCATCCATAATGGCTTCAATGGCTTCTGGCGTTGAGCGCTCAAGATCGGTGTCTTCAATACGCAGCACAAACTCACCGCCGTGGTGACGTGCAAAAAGCCAGGAATAGAGAGCAGTACGCGCACCGCCAACATGTAGATAGCCTGTCGGACTAGGCGCGAAACGAGTTTTGATTTTCATGAATTGGCCTTACGTTTGATAAAGATGCCGACACGCGGCAGTGTTCGTTAGATTTTATGGACGAATATTCTAACACCGTGGGCTGATTCCTCAATGTTGTTACCATTTCAACGTCACGCTTTATCTTTTTGTTTATAAATCATGCTCCATAGATGGCATGGCAATCGTTTTGTTTAATTTTACGACGAACAAAAAAATTATTTAGAAAAGGCGTTGACTCATTTTCAACTCTCCCTATAATGCGACTCCACACAGCGGGGGTGATTAGCTCAGCTGGGAGAGCACCTCCCTTACAAGGAGGGGGTCGGCGGTTCGAACCCGTCATCACCCACCAACTACTTCACGTAGTCTCCGCCGTGTAATCCACTATATTTTGCGTTGTGGTCAAGCGGCAACTGAATAACTCTGTTGAACTTACATAAAGTAAGCGATTGGAGTAAATAAAGAAAGTCGATGTAATAACGTGAAAAATGAGGATTAAAGCAAGAAATTGAGAAGTGGGTGATTAGCTCAGCTGGGAGAGCACCTCCCTTACAAGGAGGGGGTCGGCGGTTCGATCCCGTCATCACCCACCACTTTCTCGCCAGCGAAATTTCTTGCAAAATGAAGTACCGAAGTGGGTGATTAGCTCAGCTGGGAGAGCACCTCCCTTACAAGGAGGGGGTCGGCGGTTCGATCCCGTCATCACCCACCACTTCGGGTCGTTAGCTCAGTTGGTAGAGCAGTTGACTTTTAATCAATTGGTCGCAGGTTCGAATCCTGCACGACCCACCAGTGTAAAAAAGCGCCCTAAAGGCGCTTTTTTGCTATCTGTGATAGATAAGATTCGAACCTGCAGCAGGTTCGGGTCGAACGAAGTGAAGACAACGGAGCCGCCCGCGGCGACGGCCCGAAGGGCGAGCAAAGCGAGTCATCCTGCACGACCCACCAGTGTAAAAAAGCGCCCTAAAGGCGCTTTTTTGCTATCAGCGATGTAAAGATTTTTACCTGCCACAGTACACGAGCCGCCCGCGGCAACGATAGGCCCACCTCCCTGTGCTAAACCCGCTAACACGCTATAACCCCCAGACGCTGAAGGCCATAAAAACAGGCTAAAAATTTCAGCAAATTTACGCCTCCAACTACCTCGACAAAAATGCCGAATGTCCCTCCGCCCGAACGTTAATGACCATCACTTTTGCCTCTCCCTTTTGAGAATAAAAACACAACCATTTGATTTTATTAAATTTAAATAATGGCATTGTTTGTGCATTACAAAGCTGAACTTTTTGTTTCTTCGTTAAGGAGCCGACATGAACCGCTTTGTGGTTGCCGATCCTCAGTGGTGCATAGGATGTAACACCTGTCTTGCCGCATGTTCCGAGGTGCATAAAACACAAGGTCTACAACGACATCCAAGACTGGCGATGGTAAAGACGACAACACAAACCGCGCCCATCCTCTGTCGTCACTGTGAGGATGCCCCCTGTAAGCAGGTTTGTCCGGTTAACGCCATCTCCCTTCAGAACGATGCGATTCAACTGAACGAAACACTCTGTATCGGTTGCAAACTTTGCGGTCTGGTATGTCCTTTTGGCGCGATCGTTCCTTCCGGAAGCCGACCAGTAAACGCGCCAGAACAGTTTACGCATCTGGCGCAAGGAGAGCTTAGCGACACACCGGAAAGCACGCCATCTCTGCATCCTTTTTTACGTTGGGAAGCGGGGGTACAGGCCATCGCAGTGAAATGCGATCTCTGTTATTTCCTTCCGGAAGGGCCAGCCTGCGTGCGTGCGTGCGTTACTCATGCCCTGCACCTGGTTACCGACGATCTCTTAAAACAGCAGGTGAAACAGAAGCAGCGTCTTACCGCAGAGTATTTGAACGATGGCGGTGTGGCTTCTCTTTCCTTTACTTCGGAAAAATTGTAATGGATGCTCTGCAATTATTGATGTGGTCACTGACGCTGTATCTCGTTGGCGGGGTAGCGTCACTGTTGCTCTGTGGACGGGATAAAAGCGCCATTAATATGGCTGGCATTTGCGCCATGCTCGGCGGCATTGCCGGCATTGCTGGCGCCGTCACGCAGCTCAAATCCGGCACAACGCTAACCTGGCACGCTGTAACCCCCTTCCCCTTCGCTGAACTCAGCGTGCGCATGGACACGCTTTCTGCCTTTATGGTGCTGGTCATTTCACTGTTGGTTACGGTCTGCGCGCTCTATTCGCTGGCTTATATGCGCGAATACATCGGCAAAGGTGCGGCGGTAATGGGCTTTTTTATGAATCTCTTTATCGCATCAATGGTCGGATTACTGGTGATGGACAACGCGTTCTGGTTCATCGTGCTGTTTGAAATGATGTCGCTGGCCTCCTGGTTTCTGGTCATTGCTGAGCAAGATGAAGAATCTATCCGGGCGGGGATGCTCTACTTCTTTATCGCCCATGCGGGATCTGTGCTCATTATGATCGCCTTTTTCCTGTTCTGGCGGGAGACCGACAGCCTCGATTTTGCCAGCTTCCGCCAAACTTCGCTTTCACCTGGCGTGGCATCCGCCATCTTCTTGTTAGCATTTTTCGGCTTTGGCGCCAAAGCCGGGATGTTGCCGCTGCACAGTTGGCTACCGCGCGCCCACCCCGCGGCACCGTCGCACGCCTCGGCCCTGATGTCCGGCGTGATGGTGAAAATCGGCATTTTCGGTATGCTGAAAGTCGGTATCGATCTGCTGGGACATAGCGGCATCGCGCTCTGGTGGGGCATTGTCGTTCTGGCATTCGGTGCCGTATCCTCGGTACTGGGCGTGTTATACGCCCTGGCGGAGCACGATATCAAACGCCTGCTGGCATGGCATACCGTCGAAAATATCGGCATCATCCTGCTCGGCGTTGGCGTCGGGATGATTGGACTATCGCTGCACTATCCCGTGCTGGCGGCGGTTGGCCTGCTGGGCGCCCTCTTTCATCTGCTTAATCACGCCCTGTTCAAAGGTCTGCTCTTCCTTGGCGCCGGTTCAATTATCTGGCGTCTGCACACCCGCGATATGGAAAAAATGGGTGCGCTGGCGAAGCGAATGCCGTGGACCGCAGGCGCGTTTCTTGTTGGCTGCCTGGCGATTTCAGCCATGCCGCCACTCAACGGATTTATCAGCGAGTGGTACACCTATCAGTCACTCTTCGCGATGACTCGCATTGACGACATCGTGCTGCGTCTCGCTGGCCCTGTCGCCATTGTGATGCTGGCAATCACCGGGGCGCTGGCGGCAATGTGTTTTGTCAAAGTGTACGGTATCAGTTTCTGCGGCGCGCCGCGAAGTGAAGCAGCAGAAAAGGCGCAGGAAGCCCCCTGGCAGATGACCGTAGCCATGTTGATACTCGCTGCGCTATGTGTATTAACCGGTGTTTTCGCCTGTTGGGTCGCGCCGCAAATCATGTCTGTCGTGCTTACCTTTACCACCGTTTCGGCCATACCGGCGACCCAGGGCGTAGCGCTCATTCCAGGTGAAATGCATCAAACCCTGCTGACGCCCTCGGCAATCTTCCTGTTGCTTATCGCCCTGCCCATTTTGCCGGGCCTGTTCTGGCTGGTAAACCGTCCACGCCGTGGCGCCTTCCGCCGCACCGGCGAGGCCTGGGCCTGCGGGTACGGCTGGGAGAGTCTGATGGCGCCTTCCGCTGGCAGTTTTACCCAGCCGTTGCGCGTCATGTTCTCCGCGCTTTACCGAATGCGTAAACAACTCGACCCCAGCGCCTCACTTGCCGGGGGGCTGGCACACATGACCCATGTGGCGCAACACACCGAACCGTTCTGGGATGAATACATCATTCGCCCGATCGTACAGACGACACACAGGCTGGCGCAACGCGTACAGCACTTGCAAAGCGGCGATTTTCGCCTTTATTGCCTGTACGTTGTCGCCACGCTGATTGTTCTACTGTTGGCTATTGCCGTCTGAGGAAACCGCTATGACACATCAACTCTCCGACGGATATCTGGTGATTTTTGCCCTGTTACAGGCGCTTATATTGCTGTTGATCACGCCATTATTCACGGGCATTTCACGGCAAATCCGCGCCAGAATGCATTCTCGTCGTGGACCGGGCATCTGGCAGGACTACCGGGACCTCAACAAACTATTAAAACGCCAGGAGGTGGCTCCGGCCTCTTCGGGTCTGATGTTCCGCCTGATGCCCTGGGTGCTGTTGAGCAGCATGCTGGTTGTCACGATGGCGCTGCCGCTGTTTGTCCAGGCGTCGCCTCTTGCTGGCGGCGGTGACATCATCACGCTGATCTATTTGTTTGCCTTGTTCCGCTTCTTCTTTGCTCTTTCCGGCCTGGACACCGGTAGCCCGTTCTCCGGGATCGGCGCCAGTCGTGAACTGACGCTGGGCATTCTGGTGGAGCCGATGCTAATCCTCGCTTTACTGGTCGTCGCGTTAATCGCAGGGTCAACCCATATCGCCGCCATCAGCACCACGCTGGCGTCAGGCTGGCTTTCGCCTGTCGCGACGATGCTGGCGTTACTGTCCTGCGCGTTCGCCTGTTTTATCGAAATGGGGAAAATTCCCTTTGACGTGGCCGAAGCCGAGCAAGAACTACAGGAAGGGCCGCTGACAGAGTACTCCGGTGCCGGACTAGCGTTAGTGAAGTGGGGAGTGGGCCTCAAACAAGTGGTGATGGCATCGCTATTTATCACCCTGTTTCTGCCATTTGGCAGCGCTGAAACCCTCTCTTTCGGCTCTCTGCTGCTCTCCCTGGTCGTCACGCTCATCAAGCTACTGCTGATTTTTGTGATTGCATCCATCGTAGAAAACTCGTTAGCGCGGGGACGATTTTTACTGACGCATCATGTGACCTGGCTCGGCTTCGGCCTTGCCGCACTGTCGTATGTCTTTTGGTTAACCGGTCTGTAAGGAGCATCGTCATATTATGGAAACTCTTGCTCTGACGACACTGTTGCTGCCTTTCGTCGGCGCACTCGTCGTTTCGCTCTCGCCCCAGCGCCAGGCCGCGAAACTGGGCACGCTGTTCGCCTTGCTGGCGACCCTTAGCATGTTGTGGCTTGAAGCGGTTTTTTATCTGGCAGGGAAAGCGGCTGTCACCATTTCCCTCGCCAGTATTGGCGATGTCGTGCTTTTTGGTCTTACCATCGACAGGCTCAGCACGCTGATCCTGTTTGTTGTCGTGTTTCTGGGGCTGCTGGTCGCCCTCTATTCCACCGGCTATTTAACGGAAAAGAACCGCGAGCATCCGCATGACGGCGGCAACCGGTACTATGCGTTTCTGCTGATTTTTATCGGCGCTATGTCCGGGCTGGTACTCTCGTCAACGATTCTCGGTCAGCTGATATTCTTCGAAATCACCGGCGGCTGCTCCTGGGCGTTGATTGGCTACTATCAGAGCGAGAAAGCGCAACGTTCGGCACTGAAGGCGCTTCTGCTTACCCATATCGCCTCTCTTGGGCTCTATCTTGCTGCCGCCACGCTGTTCCTGCAAACCGGCACCTTCTCGTTAAGCGCATTGAGTGAGCTGCAGGGAAATGCCCGTTATCTGGTATACGGCGGCATTCTTTTCGCCGCGTGGGGGAAATCGGCCCAGTTGCCGTTGCAGGCCTGGTTACCCGACGCGATGGAAGCGCCGACACCGGTCAGCGCCTATCTCCATGCAGCATCGATGGTTAAAGTCGGGGTCTATATCTTCGCGCGAGCCATTCTTGAGGGCGGAAATATCCCGCATCTCATTGGCGGGATCGGCGCGGTGATGGCGCTGGTAACCCTTATTTATGGTTTCCTGATGTATCTCCCCCAGAAAGACATGAAGCGTTTGCTGGCCTGGTCGACAATTACCCAGCTGGCGTATATTTTCCTCGCACTCTCACTGGCAACCTTTGGATCGCGTCTCGCATTTGAAGGCGGGGTTGCCTATATCGTCAACCACGCTTTCGCTAAGAGTCTGTTCTTCCTGGTGGCGGGTTCTCTCAGCTATAGCTGCGGGACACGTCTCCTGCCTCGTCTACGCGGCGTTTTGCATACGTTGCCGCTGGCTGGCGTGGGTTTCTGCGTCGCTGCGCTGGCGATTACCGGCGTGCCCCCGTTCAATGGATTCTTCAGTAAATACCCGCTGTTTGCCGCGGGCTTCACCCTTTCAAACCAGTACTGGCTACTGTTGCCCGCCATGATTCTGGTTTTGATTGAATCTGTCGCCAGCTTTGGCTGGTTTATTTACTGGTTTGGGCGCGTAGTGCCAGGCAAGCCGAGCGACGAGGTTGCCCACGCGTCGCCGCTGCCGCTTTCTATGCGCGTGGTGTTGGTCGTACTGATTGTGATGTCGCTTGCATCCAGCGTCATCGCCGCAGCCTGGCTTCAGTAAGGAGGTGAAGGATGAGCGGAACAATGATTGTTAATAATCTGGCGGGCCTGATGATGCTGACATCGCTGTTGGTCATCAGTGTAAAAAGCCACCGCCTTTCATGTATTTTTTATGCCATCCAGTCATTGGTGCTGGTATCTATCTTCGTCACGTTATCCAGAGTCTTTGCGGCTGAACAATTACTCATGTGGTCCATTGGCGCGTTTATCACCAAAGTGGTCATGGTGCCATTAATTATGGGATTCGCCATGCGCAAATTGACCACGATTAATACGCAACCTGCATTGTTCGGCCCCGCCATTATGGCGTTGCTGGCAGCGCTCATCGTTCTGCTATGCGCTTTCGTCGTTCAGCCGGTGAATTTACCGATGGCGGTTGATCTCAAGCCCGCGCTGGCGGTGGCGTTAGGCCACTTCCTGTTAGGCCTTCTGTGCATCGTCAGCCAGCGCAATATTCTGCGGCAAATCTTTGGCTACTGTCTGATGGAGAACGGTTCCCATCTGGTACTGGCGCTGCTCGCCTGGCGCGCGCCGGAACTGGTGGAGATCGGGATAGCCACCGACGCGATTTTCGCCGTCATTGTGATGGTTCTGCTGGCCAGAAAGATAGGGCGTGTTCACGGCACGCTGGACGTGAACAACCTGACTGCGCTTAAGGGATAATGAAATGAGTCATTCTGTCATCTTCACCTTACTGTTGCTGATACCACTGGTTTTCTCGTTATTGTGCTTTGCCTGCCGGATAATGGGAAATGCCGCTGTCGGGACAGTCACCATCCTGCATGCGGCGGGCATAACACTGCTGCTGATTCTGGCGCTATGGACGGTAAATGAAGCTTTACGTGAAGGCGAAATATTCGCCGCACACCAGTGGCTGCATATTGATAGCCTGAGCGGATTGTTTCTGGCGATTCTCGGCGCGATCGGCTTTCTCACCGGTATTTATTCGATTGGCTATATGCGCCACGAAGTCGCGCATGGTGAGATCTCACCGGTCACGCTCTGCGACTACTACGGATTCTTCCATCTCTTTTTATTTACCATGCTGCTGGTGGTCACCAGTAACAATCTGATTGTCATGTGGGCGGCGATCGAAGCCACGACGCTAAGTTCGGCGTTTCTGGTGGGTATCTATGGGCAACGTTCCTCGCTCGAAGCGGCATGGAAGTACATTATCATCTGTACGGTCGGCGTCGCCTTCGGCCTGTTTGGCACGGTGCTGGTCTACGCCAACGCCGCCAGTTTTATGCCCGACCCTAATCAGGCGATTTTCTGGACGGAAGTCCTTAAAGAGGCGACGCGGCTGAATCCAACGCTGATGCTGCTGGCTTTTGTATTTATTCTGATTGGTTTCGGTACCAAAACCGGGCTGTTCCCGATGCACGCCTGGCTGCCGGATGCCCATAGCGAAGCGCCGAGTCCGGTCAGCGCCTTGCTCTCAGCGGTGTTGCTGAACTGCGCATTACTGGTGCTGATTCGCTACTACATCATTATCTGCCATGCCATCGGCAGCGATTTCCCCAGCAAGCTACTGCTGATATTTGGTCTGCTTTCGGTCGCCGTGGCAGCATTTTTTATCCTCGTGCAGCAGGATATGAAACGTCTGCTGGCCTATTCCAGCGTGGAAAATATGGGGCTGATTGCCGTCGCGCTGGGGATTGGCGGTCCGCTGGGCATTCTGGCGGCCCTGCTCCATACCCTCAACCACAGTCTGGCGAAAACCCTTCTGTTCTGCGGTTCGGGGAACGTACTGCTGAAGTACGGCACCCGCAATCTGGATGTCGTCTGCGGTATGCTGAAGATCATGCCCTTTAGCGCCGTGTTACTTGGCGGCGGCGCGCTGGCGCTGGGAGGAATGCCGCCGTTCAACATTTTCCTCAGTGAATTCATGACCGTCGCGGCGGGCCTCGCCCGCGATCATATCGCCATCACCATTTTGCTGTTGCTGCTGCTGACGCTGGTACTGGCAGGGCTGGTGCGCATGGTGGCGCGGGTGCTGTTTGCCCACCCGCCGGAAGCCGTGAGCCGCGGCGAACTGGGCTGGCTGACCACTGCCCCGATGGCCATTCTGCTGGTCATGATGCTGGTCATGGGGACGCATATTCCACACCCCGTAAGCCAGATTCTGGAAAATGCCTCGGCCATTGTCCTTTCAGGCTCGCATGAACAGCCTGTGCAAATAAACGGCTGGCAAGATTTTATGAATCCCACGACCGCCTCAGTACCGGAGAATAAAAGTGAACTATTTGGACAGCGTTAATTTATCTTCAAACTGCGGCGAAACCTGTCTGGCCGCGGTAAAAGCACAGTTTCCCGGCGCCATACTGGAGGAAGAGCGACAGACGCCAACGCAGGTTACGATTACCGTGAAGACTAACCTGCTGCCGGATGTGGTGCATTATCTCTATTACCAGCATGAAGGTTGGTTGCCTGTTCTGTTTGGCAACGACGAGCGTAGCCTGAACGGACATTACGCCGTGTACTATGCGCTCTCAATTGAAGGAAAAGAAAAGTGCTGGATTGTGGTTAAAGCACTGGTTGATGCCGATAGCCGGGAGTTCCCCTCCGTCACACCGCGCGTCCCGGCCGCCGTTTGGGGGGAGCGGGAAATTCGCGACATGTACGGTCTGATTCCTGTCGGCCTGCCGGATCAACGCCGTCTGGTGTTACCGGATGACTGGCCAGACGATATGCATCCGCTACGTAAAGATGCGATGGATTATCGTCTGCGGCCGGAACCGACCACTGATACGGAAACATATTCTTTCATTAACGATGGCGACAATGACGCACGGATTGTTCCCATCGGTCCGCTGCATATCACGTCTGACGAACCGGGCCATTTTCGGCTGTTCGTTGATGGTGAGCAGATTGTCGATGCGGACTATCGCCTGTTCTATGTCCATCGTGGTATGGAGAAACTTGCTGAAACGCGCATGGGTTACAACGAAGTAACCTTTTTGTCGGATCGCGTATGCGGCATTTGTGGCTTTGCGCATAGCGTGGCCTACGCCACATCTGTGGAAAATGCGCTGGGTATTGAGGTTCCGCAGCGGGCACACACCATTCGCTCCGTCCTGCTGGAGGTGGAGCGACTGCATAGTCATCTGCTCAATCTTGGTCTTTCCTGCCATTTCGTCGGCTTTGATACCGGCTTTATGCAGTTTTTCCGCGTACGAGAGAAATCAATGACCATAGCGGAACTGTTAACCGGTTCACGCAAAACCTACGGACTTAACCTGATTGGCGGAATTCGCCGGGATATTCTGAAAGAACAGCGCCTGAAAACGCTGCAACTGGTCAGAGAGATGCGCGCGGAAGTCACTGAGCTGGTTGAAATGCTATTAGACACGCCAAATATTGAGCAGCGCACGCAGGGGGTTGGTATCCTTGACCGGCAGATCGCCCGTGATTTCAGCCCCGTGGGGCCGTTGATTCGCGGCAGTGGCTTCTCCCGCGATCTGCGATTCGATCACCCCTACGCCGATTACGGCAACCTGCCAAAAACGCTGTTCACCTTCGCTGGCGGCGATGTTTTCTCCAGAGTGATGGTCAGGGTCAAAGAGACCTTTGATTCGATGGCGATGATCGAATTCGCCCTCGACAACTTGCCCAACACGCCGTTGCTCACAGAAGGCTTCAGCTATCGTCCGCACGCCTTCGCGCTTGGCTACGTTGAAGCGCCGCGTGGCGAAGACGTTCACTGGAGTATGCTCGGCGATAATCAGAAACTGTTTCGCTGGCGATGCCGCGCCGCCACCTATGCCAACTGGCCGGTACTGCGCTACATGTTACGCGGAAACACGGTTTCTGACGCGCCGTTGATTATAGGTAGCCTCGATCCCTGCTATTCATGCACTGACCGTGTGACGCTGGTCGACGTTCGTAAACGTCAGTCCAGGACCGTGCCATATAAAGAGATCGAACGTTATGGCCTGGAGCGAAATCGCTCACCGCTAAAGTAAGGACAGAAAAATGCTGAAATTACTGAAAACAATCATGCGGGCCGGCGAACCGACGGTGAAATACCCTTTTGCCCCACTGGAAGTCTGCCCTGGTTTTCGCGGAAAGCCTGAGCTGGATCCGCGCCAGTGTATTGCTTGTGCGGCCTGCACCTCCGCCTGTCCGGCCAATGCTCTGACAATGGAAACGGACGATAAAAATAACACCCGGACCTGGCAACTCTATCTGGGGCGGTGCATTTATTGTGGGCGCTGTGAAGAAGTGTGCCCTACCCGGGCAATACGTCTGTCGGAAAACTTTGAGCTCGCCGTCACCAATAAGACGGATCTCTATACGCGCGCCACCTTCCGTTTGCAGAAATGTACGCGCTGCCAGCGGCCCTTCGCGGCGGAAAAATCTATTGAGATGGCGGTAGAGCTACTGGCGCAACAGCAACATACCCCGGACCTTCTGGAAACGCTGCGTCAACAGGCATGCATTTGCCCGGAATGCCGACGCCATGCCGCGTTATTTCATGGCGGCAGTGAAAATATTTCCTTTGCGATTAAGGAAAAACTATGACGACCTCGTTTGAAACGCATCGCCATCATGTCAGCCAGCCCATCCCCCTGGATGACCAGGCGCAGAAAATGAAACAGCTGCTTCTGCAGGACATTCGCCGCTCAGCGTATGTTTATCGGGTGGATTGCGGCGGTTGCAACGGCTGTGAAATTGAAATTTTCTCAGCCATTACGCCGCTGTTTGATGCCGAACGCTTTGGGATCAAAGTCGTCGCGTCGCCGCGCCATGCCGATATTCTGCTGTTTACCGGCGCGGTAACGCGCGCCATGCGCATGCCTGCGCTGCGGGCGTATCATTCGGCGCCGGACCATAAGATATGCCTCTCCTACGGTGCCTGCGGCGTCGGTGGCGGTATTTTCCACGATCTTTATTGCGTGTGGGGAGGCAGCGACACAATCGTGCCTATCGATGTGTGGATTCCGGGCTGCCCTCCGACGCCTGCCGCCACGATTCATGGTTTTGCGGTCGCGCTTGGCCTGCTTCAGCAAAAGATCCATGCGGTCGATTATCTGGAGGCCGCCGCCGAATCCCCCCAACTCCTGTGGCCGCACATTCCTCCCGCACAGCGTGTTGCCGTAGAACGCGAAGCCAGACGTCTTGCGGGATACCGTCAGGGAAGGGAAATATGCGATCGGCTTTTCACGGTACTTACCCGCGATCCCACCGGAAAGCAGGTTGAACACTGGCTCCGGGAAGCGAACGATCCGCGACTGAATGATATTGTCCATCAATTATTACTGACGGTTCGGGGGGGATATGACGGAAAACAGCGGTGAGATCGTCTTCTGGACGCTGCGGAAAAAGTTTATCGACAGCAGTGTCTCCATGCCAGAGAAAAGTCGTCAGGTTATGTATTACTCACTGGCGATTGGCCATCATGTCGGCGTGATTGATTGTCTCAATGTAGCGCTGCGTTGCCCTCTGCAGGAATACCGTGAATGGATTGACTTGTTAAGTGATGAGCAGGCGCGGCGAAAAATGGCTGGCGTCTTAACCTTTGGGGAAATTGTAATTGATGCGTCGCACACCGCCATGCTGACTCACGCCTTCGCGACGCTGGCTGACGATGGCGCGGCCCCCTGGAAATCGCTGAGTATCCAGTTTATTCATTTGTTGGATGATATTGTTCGCGAACCCGCCATTTATCTGATGGCAAAAAAGATCTCGTGAGAAGGATAACATTACAAAATGAAGGGATAGGCTATAGTATTATAAGGCCAGGATAATCAATCTAACGCGCCATCGTTACGTGGAATGTCCCTTCATTAAAAAGGACTCTTGATGACTATGTTTGACGAGGCAACTCCTGCCCCGCCTGAAGAGATACCGCAAGATAATCTCATCAATGCACTGTTACAGTTTTTGACTCAGCAGAATGATAAGGCGTCTCTGTTGCGCGCTTTCATTCCGCTCCCGCCCTCTTTTCGTACTGTACAGCTTATTGAGCTCCACATTATTGGCAGCGAGATTTGGTATCGTTGCTTTGATGACGGAAGCGACGAGACGGCAACAGAAGCCTGGCAAGGTGACTACGCAGACTGTTCGCGACATGTGGTGCAGCCTGACAATGCCCTGATGATAGAACTGCGTTTCATTTGTATCACTGGCGACCCGTTCTCACCCCAGGATATCATGCTGTTCAACTGGCTAACGCGCATCATCACGCCCGTTCTCGCCGCGATGATTGAACAAACCAAACAGCGGGTAACGCTACAGGCAGTGGCGAAAGAGCGCGATCATCACCGGGTGCTGGTCGATATCACCAATTCTGTTCTGTCCCATCTCGATCTGGAAGAACTTGTCGCCGACATCGGCAACGAAATTCATCATTTCTTTGGCACAACATCCGTGAGTCTGGTTTTGCGTGATAGCCGACAGGCGGATAAGTTCCATGTGTGGTGCACCCACTTTTCAGATTCGGAGCCTGAGTACACGCAATATCATCTGCCTGGCAGCAGCGAGATTCTCATGCAAACGCTGCGTGAGAACCAGCATCGCTTACTTCATCTTGCTGAAGATCCGGCCCTGTGGCAACGGGACGCTTTGCTGGAGAAAATCGCGGAACGGGGCCTGGAAGCCGCAGTGATACTCCCAATGACCTTCGGCAATCGTACGCCAGGCATACTGTTCCTGGCACATACTTCAGCCAGTGTATTTAGCAAAGAAAATTGTGAATTACTGCAGCATATTGCCGATCGCATCGCTATTGCTGTCGATAATGCCAACGCCTGGCGCAATATGACAGAGCTGAAGGAAAGTCTTAAACAGGAGAATCGCCAGCTCAGCGAGCAGTTATTTTCCAGCCAGGGGATGGGCGATATTATTTATAAAAGCCGGGCTATGGACGAGCTGCTACAGCAGGTCGAAATTGTGGCGCAAAGCGACAGCACGGTTCTCATCTGCGGAGAAACCGGAACCGGCAAAGAAGTTATCGCCCGCGCCGTACATCAGTTAAGTCTGCGGCGCGATAAACCACTGGTGAAAATTAACTGCGCCGCCATCCCCGCCAGCCTGCTGGAAAGTGAATTATTTGGCCACGATAAAGGGGCTTTTACCGGCGCAATTAACACCCATCGCGGTCGTTTTGAGATTGCCGATGGGGGTACGCTGTTTCTTGATGAGATCGGCGACCTTCCATTAGAGCTACAGCCCAAATTATTGCGCGTATTACAGGAAAGGGAAATTGAGCGCCTCGGCAGCAATAAAACTATTCCGGTTAATGTCAGAGTCATTGCCGCCACCAATCGTGACTTATGGCAAATGGTTGAAGACAGGGAGTTTCGCAGCGATCTTTTTTATCGGCTTAATGTCTTCCCTCTGGAATTACCGCCGTTGCGCGAGCGGCCGGAAGATATTCCTCTGCTGGCGAAATATTTTACGCAAAAAATGGCGAAACGGATGAATCGTACCATTGATAGCATCTCCTCCGAAACGCTCCAGCAACTGATGTCATGGGACTGGCCTGGTAATATACGGGAGCTGGAAAACGTTATTGAACGCGCCGTGTTGCTCACTCGCGGCACCACCCTGAATTTACATCTTAATACCCCGCAAACTCACCTGTTGCCGTCTTTAAGTCATGACGTTCAGCCGCGAGGTTCAATGGCGCAAATGTTAAATCCCGCCGCGCCGGAAACCGATGAAGAGGAACGCCAGCGAATTATCCAGGTGCTCAGGGAGACGAATGGTATTGTCGCCGGGCCGCGCGGCGCGGCAACCCGCCTGGGGATGAAGCGCACGACCCTGTTGTCGCGGATGCAGCGTCTGGGCATTGCCGCACGGGAAGTACTCTAGCGGTTGTAAAGTGAAATGGATCACATATTAGCACCGAATGACGAAGGCATTCTGGTACGCACTATGCATATATGAAGGTAATCATGCATGTCTTAATGTAATCCAGGAGCCTTCGATGAAGAATGATATTTCTTTCGATTTGCGCATGCCCGCAGAAATGGCAAAAGTCGCGGAACAGGCCGGTGTCTATAAAGTTTCCAAGAGAAAAGATCTTGCATTTTTTCTGGCTATAACCGCGGGAGTCTTTATTTCTATTGCCTTTGTTTTTTATATCACGGTAACCACGGGGGCAACGCCGGCAACATCATTAACAAAACTCGCCGGTGGCCTCTGTTTTACACTCGGTCTGATTCTGGTTGTCGTATGTGGTGCCGATCTTTTTACGTCGACAGTAATGACGGTCATGGCGAAAGCCAGCGGCTTAATTAGCTGGCGGCAGTTAATTGTGAACTGGATTATTGTTTATTTCGGCAATCTTGTCGGGGCGCTCTTTTTTGTTTTGTTGATCTGGTTTTCCGGACAAGCCATGAGCAGCAATGGCTTATGGGGGCTCAATGTTCTGCAAACCGCCGATCATAAAATGCACCATACCTTTATTGAGGCGGTCTGCCTGGGGACGTTGTGTAATTTAATGGTTTGCCTTGCCGTCTGGATGAGTTATTCCGGCCACTCTCTGACGGACAAAATCGTCGCAATGTTGTTGCCTATCGGCATGTTTGTCGCCAGTGGCTTTGAGCACAGTATTGCCAATATGTTTATCATCCCGCTGGCGATCGTGATTCGCGACTTTTCCCCCGATCAATTCTGGAGTATGACGCAGACCACAGCGGATAATTTCCCGATGCTGACGGTGCATAATTTTATTATCGATAATTTAATCCCGGTAACCATCGGCAATATTATCGGCGGCGGCGTTCTGGTCAGTATTACCTACTGGATAATCTATTTGCGCGAACAGAAACATGAACATTAATCTATCGCCCCCGCGAGGCGCCTTATTCTGAAGTCAGGCGCCCGCGTCTGAAAAATACGATTCAAAGTCCGGACAACCGTTCGGACTTCAGATGGATATCTCAGTCTGCGAGTCCGTCGGGAGCGTTTTGCGTCTGCCCAGGCCGGGTAACGCGCTCATTTCCCTCGCCCGCGGCATACGGCATTCAATTCGTCAGCACTGAGACCATTTTCTCCAGAGCGGGGGTCACCTGCTGGTGGTCATATACGATGTATAAATCGGCCGGAATACGCTCCTCCAGTGGACGAAACACGACGCCAGGCCATTGCATCTGCGCATAGCTATCGGCGATCAGTGTGATACCCATTCCCATGCTGATCATCGCCAGAACCGTTTGCGGCTCCATCACTTCGCGGACAATCATCGGCAAAAATCCCGCCCGCTGACATACGCGTTGCAAAAACGTCCAGTCGGTATGTATTGACGGCATAGTGACAAAATATTCGTTACGCAGCAACGCAAGAGGGATCTCCTCAAGCACGGTAAGTGAGTGCTCTTCCGGCATTGCAACCAGAAAAGAGGATTCATGCAAACGCTGGCTGGTAAACCCTGGAGAAGGCTCTATTGCCATTCGCCAGATCCCGGCGTCCAGCTCCCGTCGTTCCAGCATCGCCATCTGCATAGCAGGCATGTTCTCTCTAAAAAGGACTTCAACATTCGGATTTTCCTGCAAAAAATGGCGCATCGCCAGGCGCATGTTTCCCCACATTGCCGTGCCGATCACACCTAATTCTATCCGCCCCGCTTCACCCCTCCCAATCTGCTCCACTCGCGCCAGGGCCTGGTTCGCGTTGGTAAGCAGACGGCGGGATTCCTCCATCAGAATTTTTCCGGCATGCGTCAACGCCACGCTGCGGGAATGACGAACAAACAACGGCGTACCGAGGTGCTGTTCCAGATCTTTAATATGAATACTCAGCGGAGGCTGCGACATATTCAGGCGGGCGGCCGCTCGTCCAAAATGCAGCTCTTCTGCGACAGCAAGAAAGTAGCGCAATAACTTCAGATCGATACGATGCGTGCGTTCCATATGTAATGCGTTCCTGAGCGGAAGAGAATACGCAAAGTTACCACATGGCATCATAGAAAATGAAACGGCGGGGAAATGACCCCGCCACCGGAAAGCTACGGCGCCATTTCTTTCTTCGTCAACGCCTCAGGCTCATGCCGCTCTCGGAAAAATAGCGCAAAAAGAACCGCCACCGCCAACGCATAGGCCGCAAACACCAGCCAGATGGTCTGCCAGTCCTTCACGCCATCGACAGAGAAATAATCCACCGCCATGCCGCTCAGAATTGACCCCAGCCACGCGCCGAAACCGTTCACCATTGTCATAAACAGCCCTTGCGCGCTGGCACGAATGTCTGGACTGACGCTCTGCTCCACGAACACCGATCCCGAAATATTAAAGAAATCAAATGCGCACCCGTAGACGATCATCGACATCAGCAGTAGCACAAAACCGAGCGGAGAAGGATCGCCAAAAGCAAAGAAACCGAAGCGCAACGTCCACGCCAGCATACTCATCAGCATCACTGTTTTAATGCCAAAGCGCTTAAGAAAGAACGGAATAGTGAGAATAAAACCGACTTCCGCCATCTGCGAAACCGAAAGCAAAATAGAGGGATACTTCACCACAAAACTATCTGCAAACGCCGGATAGCGGGCAAAATCATGCAGGAACGGGTTACCAAAGACATTCGTAATTTGCAACACCGCCCCCAGCATCATAGCGAACAGGAAGAAAATCGCCATTCGCGCATTTTTAAACAGCACCAGGGCATCCAGCCCCAGTTTACTGGCAAACGTTGCCGCCGATTTTTTCCCGGCAACAGGGATTTTTGGTAGCGTAAACGCATACATCGCCAGAAATAACGAAGCGCCAGAGGCGATATACAGTTGCGCGCTGCTCAGTTCCAGTCCCATCAGGCTCACCGTCCACATCGCGACAATAAAACCCATGGTGCCAAATACGCGAACTGGTGGAAATGCGGTCACCGGATCCTGGCCAGACTGCGCCAGACAAGCGTAGGAGACACTGTTGGACAACGAGATCGTCGGCATATAGGCCATCGCGTTAATGAGCATCACCCAAAACATCGTCTCCGGGTCGGTAACGGTCGTCGCATAAAGCAACACCCCGGCGCAGACCAGATGGCAGAGCATATAGGCGCGTTCCGCACGTAACCATTTGTCGGCAATGATCCCCATAACGCCCGGCATAATAATCGCTGCCAGTCCCTTGGAACTATAAATCATACCGACATTCGCCCCGGTGAAATGCAGGGTGTTGATCATGTAAGAACCCAGAGTTACCAGCCAGCTTCCCCAGATAAAATACTGCAAAAACGACATGAGCTTTAAGCGAGATACGATACCCATTTTCCGTTCCTTGCCCTTAAAGTAAAACTCCGCAAATGGGAGCAATATTATTGGTGTTATGGTTTATTCAGACCAGTTTGCGCAGGAAGCCGCAGATCAGGTTGATAAAGTTCTGCCGGGAAAGTTCTGCCGCCGCCAGGGTTTGCGCATGAGATAATTTCACATCCCCCAGACCTTCAGCCAGATTGGTGATTGCCGCGACGGCCACCACTTTCAACCCGCAATGACGGGCCGTAATCACTTCCGGTACCACGGACATCCCCACCACGTCGCCGCCAATAATCTGCATCATGCGAATCTCTGCCGCGGTTTCAAAATTAGGCCCCGAATAAGAAACAAACACACCTTCGGTAAGCGGAAAACCTTCTTCGGCCGCAACACGCTGCAAAATGGCGCGATAATCCGCGTCATAGGCATTGGCCATAGAAAAGAAACGCTCGCCGAAGCGTTCATCATTCAGGCCAACCATTGGCGTCCCCGGCATGGTGTTAATGTGATCGCTTAACGCCACCAGACTGCCGGGCCCGGTTTCCGGGCGTAAAGAGCCCGCCGCGTTAGTGCAGAACAGCAATTCACACCCCAGAAGTTTTAGCGTCCGGATGGCATCGGTCATCACCGTCATGCCGCGCCCTTCATAGAAATGCCCGCGACCTTTCATACATGCGACAGGAACGCCAGCCAAATAGCCGAGTACCAGTTCACCTGCATGTCCATGCACGGTACTGACAGGGAATCCCGGCAGCTTCTCGTAAGAAATCGCCACGGCATCGTCAATTTGTTCTGCCAGCGCCCCGAGGCCTGAGCCAAGAATAAACGCGACCCGCGGCGTAAAATCTGGCTTATAGCCGCGAATAATGTCTGCGCTATACCACGGGTTCTGTGAGAAAAGAGAATGGCTCATGAAATGTCCTTAAAAACTGAAAAATTGATCTGGCACCAGATTGTTATAACGATGCTACGCAATCGATTACCAATACAGTTTTCCAGGACGTTCAATACCTAAAAGCTATTGATTTTATATCTGATACAAGGGGTCATGCTCGCGCAACGCGGTTAATTGGCCGGCCTGATGTCGGACCACCTCCCACAACGCTTCTGCCGCGGTAGATAACGAGCGATTTTTACGTCGTGCCAGCATCAGTTGCCGCTCAACCACCGGCGTAAGCCGTTTCACCTGTAACTGACTGCCTTGCGGAAGCGGCAGAGCTAACGCTGGCAATATGCTGATACCTATCCCCGACTCAACCATGGGAAACAGCGTTGCCGGGTGGCCAATCTCCTGCACAATATTTGCCTCAACCGAAAATCGCGCAAGCGCGGTATCAATAAGCGGACGGCTACCTGATGCATAATCCTGTAACACCAGTCGCTGATGCTGTAGCGCCTGCCAGCTCACCGAGTCACGAGAAGAAAAAGAGTGATCCCGACGGCAAAGCAACAAGAAAGGCTCCGCGAGAACCGTCTCACACTGTAGATCAGTGACAGCGCCGGGATCGATCACAATGCCAAAATCCACCTCGCCCTGACGAATGCTCTCCAGCACCCACTGCTGAGGGCGATCGTGCAGAACGAAATCGATCTCCGGATAATACTGATTACTATAGGCAATGCACTGCGGGATCAGATGCGCAGAAATGGTCTGACTGGCCGCAACCCGGACGGTTCCCGTCAGTTGCTGTCCGACACGGCCCGCTTCGCGCAACGTACTGTTCAGTTCATCTAGCAGACGTTCAAGCCTGACGGCCAGTTGCTGACCGGCCTCCGTGAGTACCACTTCCCGGGTCGTTCGATCGAGCAAACGCACGCCGGTGCGATGCTCCAGGTCTTTAACACTATGGCTGACCGCCGACTGACTGAGACCGATATTCTCCCCCGCCCGACTAAAGCTTTTAGCGCGTGCGACGGCCACAAACACTCTTAATTGACGTAGCGAGTAATTCATTTCTTTTTTTCATGAATAGATGCAATAAATCAATTTTATTTCTCAAACTAAAGAAAGCACAATAGCGGCATCGATTTTCAGGAGCGTTTATGAAATTTTTCCGCATTATTGATCCATTCACTCTCACGTTAGTCACCGTGGTCCTGCTGGCCTCCTTTTTCCCTGCCCGCGGTGGGTTTGTTCCCTTCTTCGAGCATTTGACCACCGCCGCCATTGCCCTGTTATTTTTTATGCATGGTGCGAAACTCTCTCGTGAGGCGATTGTTGCCGGAGGAAGCCACTGGCGCCTGCATCTCTGGGTAATATGCAGCACGTTTATCGTATTCCCTGTGCTCGGCGTACTGTTCGCAAAGTGGGCCCCCATCAACGTTGATCCGGCGCTGTACACCGGTTTTATTTATCTGTGTATTCTGCCCGCGACCGTCCAGTCGGCGATTGCGTTTACTTCGCTGGCTGGCGGTAACGTCGCGGCTGCCGTGTGCTCGGCTTCGGCCTCAAGCCTGCTGGGGATTTTTATTTCGCCCTTGCTGGTCGGTCTGTTGATGAATCTGCACGGCGCAGGCGGAAGTCTGGAGCAGGTCGGAAAAATTATGCTACAACTGCTTCTGCCGTTTGTGCTGGGGCATCTTTCTCGTCCCTGGATTGGCGACTGGGTGGCAAAACATAAAAAGTGGATCTCAAAAACCGACCAGACGTCCATTCTGCTGGTTGTTTATTCGGCCTTCAGCGAAGCGGTCGTTAACGGTATCTGGCATAAAGTCGGTATCGGATCGCTGCTGTTTATCGTCATTGTATGCCTGGTACTTCTGGCCATTGTGATTACGATTAACGTCGTTGTCGCGCGTAAATGCGGCTTCAATAAGGCGGATGAAATTACCATTGTGTTCTGCGGGTCGAAAAAGAGCCTGGCAAACGGGATCCCGATGGCCAATATTCTCTTCCCGACCTCAATACTGGGGATAATGGTGCTGCCGCTGATGATCTTCCATCAGATTCAGTTAATGGTGTGCGCCGTTCTGGCGAGGCGCTATAAACGCCAGAACGAAGCATTACAGGCACAGGAAAAGACCCGCGCCTCCGAGGCTTAACGAGGACGCTTCAGGGGCTGAACCAGGTCGGTCAGCCCCTCCGTTTTAATCAGCAACGTCAACGCCATCAGCTCGCCAAGATGCCCGGCGGGAAATTGATCTTTACGGGCAAACCACAGCAAATACTCTTCCGGCACATCAATTAAACGACGTCCTTTGTATTTACCAAACGGCATTTCCGTGTTGGCAATCTCAATAAGCCGGGCTTTATCCACGCGATTCTCCAAGCAGGCGCAGCATTTCGGCTTCATCAATCACCGTAATCCCCAGTTCCTGCGCTTTGACCAGTTTAGACCCCGCGGCTTCCCCGGCGATGACCAGATCAGTTTTCTTCGACACGCTGCCCGCGACCTTCGCGCCCAACGCAACGAGCTGCGCTTTCGCATCGTCCCGCGACAGCTGGCTCAGACTGCCCGTCAGAACCACCGTTTTACCGGCAAATGGGCTATCAATCTCTTCGGCGTTGACCACGACAGGTGCGGGCCAGCGGACGCCTTCTTTACGCAATTGCGCAATAACGTCACGGTTGCTCTCTTCAGCAAAGAAATTACGCACATGCGTAGCGACAACAATCCCCACATCGGGCACTTTTTGCAGGTCGTCAATGGAAGCCTGTTCCAGTGCCTCAATGGTGGCGAAATGCGCGGCTAAACTTGCTGCCGTGGCCTCCCCAACTTCACGGATACCTAGCGCATAAAGAAAACGGGCAAACGTGGTTTCTTTGGATTTTTCCAGTGCGTCCACGACATTTTGCGCGGATTTCGGCCCCATGCGATCCAGCCCGGTGAGTTTACCCGGCGTCAACCGGAAAAGATCGGCCGACGTATGCACGTACTCTTTCTCAACCAGTTGATCGATGATCTTATCGCCCATACCATCGACATCTAACGCACGACGAGAGACAAAATGCTTGAGAGACTCTTTACGCTGCGCGCCACAGATCAGACCGCCTGTACAGCGAGTAACGGCTTCACCCTCAACGCGCTCAACATCGGAGTGGCACACCGGGCAATGGGTGGGAAATACAATCTCGCGCGTCCCTTCCGGGCGTTCCGAGAGAACCACATTGACCACCTGGGGGATAACATCCCCGGCCCGGCGAATAACCACCTTGTCACCAATTCGTAGCCCCAGACGTTCGATTTCGTCCGCATTATGCAGCGTCGCATTGCTGACTAACACCCCGGCGACATGGACCGGCTCCAGACGCGCAACGGGCGTAATGGCGCCGGTACGCCCAACCTGAAACTCAACATCGCGTACGAAGGTCATCTGTTCCTGCGCCGGAAACTTAAACGCCACCGCCCAACGCGGCGCGCGGGCCACAAAGCCCAACTGTTCCTGCAATTCCAGTGAATCAACTTTGATAACCACGCCATCAATATCAAACCCCAAACTCGGCCGATCTTCTTCCACTTTGCGATAGTAAGTAAGCACGTCTTCTGGCGTGTGACAGAGCGTTACGCGATCGCTGACCGGCAATCCCCAGGCTTTAAATTGCTGTAAACGCGCTGAATGGCTCTCCGGCAACACGCCGCCTTCCAGCACACCCACGCCATAGCAAAAGAATGTAAGTGGTCGCTTCGCCGTAATGCGCGGATCGAGCTGACGTAAAGAACCGGCAGCCGCGTTACGTGGGTTAGCGAACACTTTCCCGCCGGTTCGGCGAGCCTCTTCATTGATTTTTTCGAATCCAGCCTGAGGGAGAAAAACTTCACCGCGAACTTCCAGCCGCTGTGGGATATTGTCGCCCCTCAGCTTCAGCGGGATAGCGCGAATAGTACGCACGTTGGACGTAATGTCCTCCCCGGTTGTTCCGTCGCCGCGAGTCGCCGCCTGTACCAGTATGCCGTTTTCATACAGAATACTGACGGCCAGGCCATCCAGTTTTAGCTCACAGCAATAGACAAGATCGTCGGTGTTTTTCAGGCGATCCTGAACGCGCTTATTAAACGCGAGGAAGCTCTCTTCATCAAAAACGTTATCCAGCGACAGCATCGGGACTTCATGACGAATCTGGCTAAATGAGGCCAGCGGTTCGGCGCCGACGCGCTGGGTTGGCGAGTCCGGCGTAATCAGTTCAGGATGTTGCGCTTCCAGCTCACGCAGCTCACGCATTAAGCGGTCATATTCAGCATCAGGAATTTCCGGTGCATCCATGACGTGGTACAGATATTCATGATGGCGAAGCGTGGTTCGCAGTTCAGTCAGTTTTTGTTCATTCGATTCCATATCACACCATCAATGATAAAAAACCCCCGACGGGCGGGGGTTCAGGCTCAGCAGACGAAACGCAGGAAGATGAATCAGGCGTTAGCCTCTTTCACTTCACGGATGCGGTCCTGGTATTCACGCAGTTTTTGCGGCGTCATCATGCGACGCTGATCATCCAGCACCACGCCGCCGACTTCATCAGCGATGTATTGGGCGGACTGTAGCATCAGTTTAAAGTTTTGCAGTTCATCGCCAAAGGACGGAACCTGCATAAAGATCGTCACCCCGGGGGTTAGCATATCCGCCATACTATCCGGATTAAAAGTCCCTGGTTTGACCATATTCGCGAGACTAAACAGAACCTGCCCGCTGCCATCCGGGCTTAAATGACGATGGAAAATGTCCATATCACCAAATGTAAAGCCAGCCTGCTGGATGCTGTTGAGCAACAGCTCGCCATTAAGCTGCGAACCATGATGCGCGGCGACGTTCATCACAATCACCGTCTCCTTGCGCTCTTTTGGCTTTGGCGCCGCCGGCGGTGGTTCAGGCGCCTGCGGTTCAGGCGCGGGTTGCGACGGAGGTGCGGCCACCGGCTGGGCAGCAGATTGTTGCGCCGACTGTGGCCGGGGCACAGGTTGTTGTACCGGCTGCGGTTGTTGTACCGGCTGAGGTTGCGTCACCGACTGCGGCTGCTGAACCGGCGCCTGAGTATGAACAACTGGCTGGTGATGTGGCTGCGGCGGATGCGGCTGCTGCGGTGCGCGAACAGGCTCTTCCTGGCGCACTGGCTGCGGTTGCGCCTGACGCTCATAGGGAGGCTGATACTGGTGCTGCCGCGGCTGACGGGGTGCTTCATGCTCCCCATGAGCGCTATTCGGCGCATGATTGGCTCGATGAACCCGAACTTCACCTACACCTTCAATATCATCATCATCAAAGTCATCGCCTTCCAGCGCTTCTTCGTCGCGAGACTTCATACGTTTAAGTGGACGATCGCGAAACATCGAGGAGCGCTCTTTACGGCTGGTCCAGAAACCGTGTACCAGTAAAGCGATTATAGCGATCGCGCCAACAATGATTAATATCAGACGCAAATCCTGCATCATTATATTCTCTGTTGTTCTAACACCTTGCCACCACGGCAAACATTTACTCACTAAGAGTATTTGGCGATTACACCAAGTGCAAGTGCGTCAGGAACTTTCACTACATAAAGATGAACTAAATCGTGCTTTTTGCTGTTTTTTCGAACATTTCCTAACTGGTTATTATCCGTTAACCCGATAAAATAGCCCGGCATTCAGCCCGGATGTTAAAAAAGGAGCATTACCTGACTATGGTTTCATCATCCGTAACGGCCCCACGTAGTGGCGTTTACTATTTCTCACAAGGCTGGAAACTAATCAGGTTGCCGGGGATCCGTCAATACGTGTTCCTCCCTTTACTCGTCAATATTGTTCTGATGGGCGGCGCATTCTGGTGGTTGTTCAATCGTCTGGGTCATTGGATCCCTTCGCTGATGAACCATGTGCCAGACTGGCTGCACTGGCTCAACTATCTGTTATGGCCAATCGCGGTCATTTCAATCCTGCTGGTTTTTGGCTACTTTTTCTCCACGATTGCCAACTGGATTGCCGCACCCTTCAGCGGCCTGCTGGCCGAACAGCTTGAAGCCCGCCTCACCGGCGCAACACCTCCGGATGTGGGGGTTTTCGGCATAATGAAAGACGTGCCGCGTATTATGAAACGGGAATGGCAAAAATTCGCCTGGTATCTGCCACGCGCGATCGTACTGTTACTCCTCTACTTCATTCCCGGCATCGGCCAGACTGTTGCCCCGGTATTGTGGTTCCTGTTCAGCGCATGGATGCTGGCCATTCAGTACTGCGATTACCCGTTTGATAACCATAAAGTGCCGTTTAAAACCATGCGTGAAGCGCTGCGTACCCGCAAAGTGACCAATATGCAATTTGGCGCCTTAACCAGCTTGTTTACCATGATCCCGGTATTAAATCTGGTCATCCTGCCGGTAGCCATTTGCGGCGCAACGGCTATGTGGGTCGATTGCTATCGCGACAAACACGCCATGTGGAAGTAACACTGTCTTTATTCGGAGCGGCTTATATCGCTCCTTATTACTTCTGGCTTGCCATTATTTCTCTTCCGAATATAGATATGCTAAATCCTTACTTCCGCATATTCTTTAAGCGGGTATGCTGAAGCTGTACTCCCAAATTTCATACAGTTAAGGACGGGCCATGAGTAAGATTTTTGAAGACAACTCCCTGACTATCGGTCATACGCCGCTGGTACGACTGAACCGCATCGGTAACGGGCGCATTCTGGCAAAAGTAGAATCTCGTAACCCAAGCTTTAGCGTTAAATGCCGCATCGGTGCCAATATGATTTGGGATGCCGAAAAACGCGGCGTGCTGAAACCTGGCATTGAGCTGGTCGAGCCGACCAGCGGTAACACCGGTATCGCCCTGGCCTATGTCGCTGCCGCGCGCGGTTATAAGCTCACGCTGACGATGCCGGAAACCATGAGCATCGAACGTCGCAAGTTGCTGAAAGCGCTGGGCGCCAATCTGGTTCTGACCGAAGGCGCGAAAGGCATGAAAGGCGCCATCCAGAAAGCCGAAGAGATCGTCGCCAGCAATCCGGAAAAATACCTCCTGCTTCAGCAGTTCAGCAATCCGGCAAACCCGGAAATTCATGAAAAAACCACCGGCCCGGAAATCTGGGAAGATACTGACGGCCAGGTCGATGTATTCATCTCCGGTGTCGGCACTGGCGGCACGCTGACCGGCGTAAGCCGTTATATCAAAGGCACGAAAGGCAAAAAAGATCTGATTACCGTTGCAGTTGAACCGACCGATTCTCCGGTTATCACCCAGGCGCTGGCCGGTGAAGAACTGAAACCTGGGCCACATAAAATTCAGGGTATCGGTGCCGGCTTTATCCCGGGCAACCTGGATTTGAAGCTGGTTGATAAAGTGGTTACGATTACCAACGAAGAGGCGATTTCCACCGCGCGTCGCCTGATGGAAGAAGAAGGTATTCTGGCCGGCATCTCCTCTGGCGCTGCCGTTGCCGCGGCACTGAAGCTACAGGAAGATGAATCCTTTACCAATAAGAATATTGTGGTTATCCTACCTTCCTCAGGTGAACGTTATTTAAGCACCGCATTGTTTGCCGATCTTTTCACTGAGAAAGAACTGCAACAGTAATGCCAGCTTGTTAATATTGTGTAAAAAAGCACCTTTTCAGGTGCTTTTTTGTGGCACAGGTCAAACTTTTACCCCTCCTGGCATTGATTCACTTCGTTGGGTCTGGTATTTAACCAGCACATTTATTTTGATGCGCGAAATTATTCCGATTTGGATTTCCGTAGGCTGAATCGATTTTATGATTTGGTTCAAGTCTTCCTTTAGCGGCATAATGTTTAATGACATGTAGATGTCAACGGCCTGAAGGTTTCCACAGCAATACTCTGCTCCTGGTGCCTGAGCCGGACATGTGATGCCGGCGCTAACGATACAGGCTAAAGTTTAGCCGTTAAGCTAAACTTTAGGTCCACAACACTAAACCTATAAGTTGGGGAAATATAATGTTCCAGCAAGAAGTTACTATTACCGCTCCGAACGGTCTGCACACCCGCCCTGCCGCTCAGTTTGTTAAAGAAGCTAAAGGCTTCACTTCTGAGATCACTGTAACCTCCAACGGCAAAAGCGCCAGCGCCAAAAGCTTGTTCAAACTGCAGACTCTGGGTCTGACTCAGGGGACTGTTGTGACTCTCTCTGCCGAAGGCGAAGATGAGCAAAAAGCCGTTGAGCATCTGGTAAAACTGATGGCTGAGCTCGAATAAGTTCACGGGTTCTTTTTAATATCAGTCACAAGTAAGGTAGGGTTATGATTTCAGGCATTTTAGCATCCCCGGGTATCGCTTTCGGCAAGGCGCTTCTGCTGAAAGAAGATGAAATTGTCATCGACCGGAAAAAAATTTCTGCCGATAAGGTTGATCAGGAAGTTGAACGTTTTCTGAGTGGCCGCGCCAGAGCCTCCGCCCAGCTGGAGGCTATCAAAACCAAAGCTGGTGAAACTTTCGGTGAAGAAAAAGAAGCCATCTTCGAAGGGCACATCATGCTGCTGGAAGATGAGGAGCTGGAGCAGGAAATCATAGCCCTGATTAAAGATAAGAACATGACGGCTGACGCAGCTGCGCATGAAGTTATCGAAGGTCAGGCTTCTGCACTGGAAGAGCTGGATGATGAATACCTGAAAGAGCGTGCGGCTGACGTACGTGATATCGGTAAGCGCCTGTTGCGCAATATTCTTGGTCTGGCGATCATTGATTTGAGCGCGATTCAGGACGAAGTGATCCTGGTTGCCGCCGATCTTACGCCGTCAGAAACCGCACAGCTAAACCTGGACAAAGTGCTGGGCTTTATCACTGATGCAGGCGGTCGTACTTCCCACACCTCCATCATGGCGCGTTCCCTTGAACTGCCAGCCATCGTGGGCACTGGTAACGTGACAGCGCAGGTGAAAAACGGCGACTATCTGATCCTCGACGCGGTGAATAATCAGGTTCTGGTTAACCCAGACAACGAAAAAATCGAAGAGCTGCGCAATCTGCAGTCTCAGGTCGCGGAAGAAAAAGCAGAGCTCGCTAAGCTGAAAGACCTGCCGGCGATTACCCTTGACGGCCATCAGGTTGAAGTCTGCGCCAACATCGGTACCGTTCGTGACGTCGAAGGCGCGGAGCGTAACGGCGCGGAAGGCGTTGGTTTGTATCGTACCGAATTCCTGTTCATGGATCGCGATTCGCTGCCAACGGAAGAAGAACAGTTTTCCGCTTACAAAGCGGTTGCCGAAGCGTGCGGCTCACAGGCCGTTATCGTTCGCACCATGGACATCGGCGGCGACAAAGAGCTGCCGTACATGAATTTCCCGAAAGAAGAGAACCCGTTCCTCGGCTGGCGCGCCGTGCGTATCGCAATGGATCGCAAAGAGATTCTGCGCGATCAGGTGCGCGCAATTCTGCGAGCCTCTGCTTTCGGTAAACTGCGCATCATGTTCCCGATGATCATCTCTGTTGAAGAAGTGCGCGCACTGAAAAAAGAGATTGAGTCCTACAAACAGGAACTGCGCGGCGAAGGTAAAGCTTTTGATGAAGCAATTGAAATTGGCGTCATGGTAGAAACCCCTGCCGCGGCGACCATTGCTCATCACTTAGCCAAAGAAGTTGATTTCTTTAGTATCGGTACCAATGATTTAACGCAGTATACTCTGGCGGTTGACCGTGGTAATGATATGATTTCACATCTTTACCAGCCAATGTCGCCGTCTGTACTGACGCTGATTAAGCAAGTTATTGATGCTTCTCATGCTGAAGGCAAATGGACTGGCATGTGCGGTGAGCTTGCGGGCGATGAACGTGCTACACTTCTGTTGCTGGGGATGGGGCTGGACGAGTTCTCTATGAGCGCCATTTCTATCCCGCGCATTAAGAAGATTATCCGTAACACGAACTTCGAAGATGCGAAGGTATTAGCAGAGCAAGCTCTTGCTCAACCGACAACGGACGAGTTAATGACGCTGGTTAACAAGTTCATTGAAGAAAAAACAATCTGCTAATCCACGAGATGCGGCCCAAATTACTGCTTAGGAGAAGATCATGGGTTTGTTCGATAAATTGAAATCTCTGGTTTCTGATGACAAAAAAGACACCGGAACTATTGAGATTGTTGCTCCGCTCTCTGGCGAGATCGTCAACATCGAAGACGTGCCGGATGTCGTTTTTGCGGAAAAAATTGTGGGTGATGGCATTGCAATCAAACCTACTGGCAACAAAATGGTTGCTCCGGTAGATGGCACCATCGGTAAAATTTTTGAAACTAACCATGCGTTCTCAATCGAATCTGATAGCGGCATTGAACTGTTCGTTCACTTTGGTATTGATACCGTTGAACTGAAAGGTGAAGGTTTCAAACGCATTGCTGAAGAAGGCCAGCGAGTGAAAGTCGGCGATACAGTTATCGAATTCGATCTGCCGCTGCTGGAAGAAAAAGCCAAATCAACGCTGACCCCGGTTGTTATCTCCAACATGGACGAGATCAAAGAGCTGATCAAACTGTCCGGTAGCGTGACCGTCGGTGAAACCCCGGTTATCCGCATCAAGAAGTAATTCTTATCGCAGAAAAATGGCGCCTTCAAGGGCGCCATTTTTTATCACACTCTGTTTTCTCACGCCACGGTATCGCCATTTTCTGTATCCTTTCCCTGCGGAGGAAGAATAAGTTCATCACAACCTTGTTCCTCGGTCCAGGTCATTACCGCCAGTACCCGTCGCGCAGCGGTATGAACCGCATCATGTAATGAGATCCCGCAAACCAGACCGCTCACCAACTCTGCACAGAACAGGTCACCAGTTCCTTTCAGGTCGGTTTCCACCCGTGGATGCGCCACCACCTCAACCGCTTCAGCGCTGACCACCATCACGTTGATTGTCGAGCTGTCCATTCCCGGCGCGCTGGTAATCACCACCCATTTCAGTGACTCGGATAACAGGCTCCGGGCGGCAACAACCGCTTCCTGTTGATTCGCGCAAGGAAGCCCGCTCAGCATCTCCAGCTCAAACAGGTTTGGCGTAATCCCCTGCGCCAGCGGCAGTAAATGGCTGCGATAGGCTTCCGGGATCTCAGCCTTCACGTAGATACCGCTATCCACATCGCCAATGACCGGATCGACCAGAATACATACTTCAGGGTGGCGTTTGCGGATTCGACGTAACCATTGCGCGAGCCGCGCAATCTGTACCGCACTTCCCATATAGCCGGTCGTCACCGCCTTGAGCTCGCGAAGGGCATCACGCTCTTCCAGCGCCTTTAAATAACCGACAAACCACTCTTCCGGGATCACGCCACCATACCAGGTATCATAATGCGGAGTATTGCTGAACAACACGGTCGGTACCGCCACTACCCGCAGCCCATGCTGCTTGATTGCCGGTATTGCGATACTGTTTCCCACACTACCGTAAACGACCTGCGATTGAACGGCCACGATATCAGCCTGTTGCGCCCGGCTTTTATCGCTAAAGAGCACCGATTGTATTTCGTCTTCTTGCTCCATCCTTTTCTCCCCCACTGGACAGCTTGTCATCCCCTGATTATCATTTGTCCTATGCTAAAATTCATTTTGTCATAGGTCAATAATGATTGGCGGGAAAACAGCCAGTGAAATCTTCGACAACATCCGTCACCTTGTACAAAATGGTGAACTCAAACCAGGGGATGTTTTACCGCCAGTGCGCGACCTGGCGATCGACCTGGCGGTCAATCGCAACACCGTCGCTGCCGCCTATAAGCGACTGGTGACTTCAGGATTGGCTACGGGTCAGGGACGCAATGGTACAGCCATCAAGGCACCGACTCCTCTTCCTGCCCTTGAAGGTGGCGATCCGTCTTCTCCGCTCAAGGATATCTCCAGCGGGAACCCCGACCCTGCCCGCCTGGCGCACATCAAGAACTACTTTGACGCTATCGCAGAGGCGCCGCGTCTGTATGGCGATGCGGCAGTTGAACCACAACTGGCAGCCTGGGCCCGGAACTGGATGAACAACGATCTGGGGATAGACGCCGCGATTAATCTTACCAACGGCGCTATTGATGCGTTTGAACGGTTGCTGTGCGCTCTGCTGCTTCCGGGAGATAGTGTGGCCATCGAAGACCCTTGCTTTCTCAGTAGTATCAATATGCTGCGCTATACCGGCTTTCACCCCTCCCCCGTTCCGGTCGATAGTAAAGGCATGCAGCCAGACGCACTTGAGAAGGCGCTGAGCAACGGCGCCCGGGCGGTGATGATTACCCCCCGGGCGCATAATCCGACCGGCTGTAGCCTCAACGCAACCCGCGCCCGCAAGATACGCCAGATACTCGCCCGTTACCCGCAGGTTCTGGTAATTATTGATGACCATTTCGCGCTGTTATCCGCCACCCCCTGGTACTCACCGCTTCCCCCGGAAACGAAGCGCTGGGCGCTGGTGCGCTCGCTATCGAAAACACTGGGGCCGGACATGCGTCTGGCTATTGTCGCCAGCGATGCTGAGACTTCGGCGACGCTACGCCTTAGGCTCAATTCCGGCAGCCAATGGGTCAGCCATTTATTGCAGGATCTGGTGCTGGCCTGCCTGAACGATGAGATCTTTATGGCATCCCTGGCGACCAGTCGGCGCCACTACCGTCAGCAACATGAAAAACTCATTGCCGCGCTGGTAAAGTGCGGGATCACCCACCTGACGCCAGGGGATGGGCTGAATTTTTGGTTCCCGCTGGAGAAGCCGAGCCAACAGGCGGCGCTTCGCCTGGCGCATGCAGGCTGGCGGGTTCGCGAAGGGGAAGCTTTCGGTATTGGCGCACCATCCCACGGGCTACGGCTTTCGCTTGCAACGCTGAATGATGATGAAATTCACAAACTTGCCAATGACTTATACCAGGTAACAGGCGATATCCCGTAACAGCTCATAATGTCGTCGTTGCGTCCAAACGGGTCACTTGTGTTCAAGCCTGATACGCAGAGAACGAATCTGAGGAGCGCGAGCCTCCATGCTGACGACGCAGACATCGGTGATACCGCTCAGCCCGACGGCTTAAATCCCCGCGCCCTGGCTGAAATGCTCTTCACCAAAGACGCCGGTAGAAAGGTAGCGATCGCCGCGATCGCAAACGATCGCCACCACCACGGCGCCGGGATTTTCCCGCGCAATACGTAAGGCGCCGGCTACCGCGCCACCTGAGCTCACGCCGCAAAAAATACCTTCCTTCACCGCCAGCATCCGCATGGTGTTTTCTGCATCCCGTTGATGAATATCCAGCACCGCATCCACCAGTTGCGCGTTAAAAATACCCGGCATATATTCAGCAGGCCAGCGGCGGATCCCCGGAATGCTGCTGCCTTCTTCCGGCTGTAACCCGATGATGCTGACCTTTTTATCCTGCTCACGCAGAAAGCGTGAAACACCCGTAATCGTACCGGTGGTGCCCATGCTGGAAACAAAATGCGTAATACGCCCGTAAGTCTGTTGCCAAATTTCCGGCCCGGTGGTGGTGTAGTGCGCGTACGGGTTATCGGGATTATTAAACTGATCGAGCAACTTACCTTCCCCACGCCGGGCCATCTCCAGCGCCAGATCGCGCGCCCCTTCCATCCCCTGCTCTTTGCTGACCAGAATCAGCTCAGCGCCATAGGCGCGCATCGCCGCGCGGCGCTCCTGGCTCATGTTGTCCGGCATCAGCAGTTTCATCTGGTAGCCTTTGAGCGCGGCGATCATCGCCAGCGCAATGCCGGTATTGCCGCTGGTCGCTTCAATCAGCACATCGCCAGGCTTAATCTCTCCGCGTTTTTCCGCTTCGACGATCATCGACAGCGCCGCCCGGTCTTTCACTGACCCGGCAGGGTTATTGCCTTCCAGCTTGACCCAAATTTCACTGCCGTTATCCGGCGCCATCCGCTGCAATTTCACCAGAGGCGTATTGCCAATTGTTTGTTCTAATGTGTTCACTTCTCTGTCCAGTAAAAAGCCCGGTGGCGCTTCGCTTACCGGGCCTACGCAGATCATATTGTAGGCCGGGTCAGCGCAGCGCCACCCGGCAAAACTACATGATATTAACCTATCAGGCTGATTCCGCCAGAGCAAGCTCTTCACGCGGCTCAATGCGCTCATCGCCGTTGTACAAACGGGCGTTCCGCAAGCCGACAAACAGGCGCTCCCCACGATACGGAGCGTCATTATCCTGCAGTACCACGGTTAACGGTTGGTCATACCACCCAAGCGGCTGAACGACGAGTTGGGTATAGTGCCCTTTGGGACTGGCTTCCAGCACCTGTACCGGCAAGGGTGAATCCAGGCTGGTACGGCGGCTGATATCCACTTCCCACGGGCGCAGGAACAGGTCGACCGGCCCCTGGTACGCGGGAGTATAGCCTAACGGCCAGCGATGTGCGCCGACATGAAACTGACCGCCGCGAATTGTGCCCTTCAGGCGATTAACCTCGCCCATAAACTCCAGCACAAAACGGGTGGAAGGTTCACGCCACACCTGCTCCGGCGCATCGGCCTGCTCGATATTCCCCTGACTCATCACCACAACGCGGTCAGCGACTTCCATCGCCTCTTCCTGGTCGTGCGTCACAAATACGCTGGTAAACTTCAACTCTTCATGCAACTGACGCAACCAGCGTCGCAACTCTTTACGTACCTGAGCATCCAGCGCGCCGAAGGGTTCATCCAGCAGCAGAATTTGCGGTTCGACCGCCAGCGCACGCGCTAACGCTACGCGCTGCTTCTGCCCGCCAGAGAGCTGGGCCGGATAGCGATCGGCCAGGTGCGCCAGTTGGACCATTTCCAGCAACTGAGTGACTTTGGCCTTGATTCCGGCTGCATTTGGCCGTTCACGACGCGGCAGCACCGTCAGACCAAAGGCGATATTGTCAAACACCGTCATATGACGAAACAGCGCATAGTGCTGGAACACAAAACCCACTTTACGGTCGCGGGCATGTACCCGGCTGACGTCAGTTCCATGAAAACGAATATGACCGCTGGACTGATTCTCCAGCCCGGCGATGATGCGCAGCAGCGTGGTTTTACCAGAGCCTGACGGCCCCAGTAGCGCAACCATCTGCCCGGAAGGAATATCCAGCGAGATATCATTCAGCACCTGGGTGCGACCAAAAGACTTCTTAATATTGGCAATCTCAATGCTCATGATTTTCCTCCTGTTGCGCGCGTTTTTCCTGATTTTCCAGGCGCCATTGCAACATACTCTTCAAAAACAGGGTAATAATCGCCATCAGCGTCAGCAGCGCGGCGGCGGTAAAGGAGCCGACGGTATTGTAATCCTGCTCCAGTAATTCAATCTGTAATGGCAGTGACAAGGTTTCACCGCGAATCGAGCCTGAAACCACCGAAACCGCGCCGAATTCACCGATCGCCCGGGCGTTGGTCAGCACCACACCATAAAGCAGCGCCCAGCGGATATTTGGCAACGTAACCCGACAGAACATCTGCCAGCCTGATGCGCCAAGCAGAATCGCCGCTTCATCTTCATTACTGCCCTGACTCATCATCACCGGCACCAGCTCACGAACCACAAACGGGCAGGTCACGAAAATGCTCGCCAGCACCATACCCGGCCAGGCAAACATGATCTGCAGATTATGCTCGTCAAGCCAGCCGCCAAGCGGACCGTTAGAACCGTAAAACAGCAAATATACCAACCCCGCCACCACCGGCGAGACGGCAAACGGAATATCCAGCAGCGTCAGCAACAGCTGACGCCCCGGAAAAGTAAAACGCGTCACCAGCCACGCCAGCAATGTGCCAAATACCAGATTTACCGGCACGGTAATTAAGGCGATCATCACCGTCAGCCAGATAGCATTCAGCATGTCCGGGTCGGCAAGGTTTTGCAGCACCGGCATCAGACCTTTGCTAAAGGCCTGCACGAAGATATAGACCATCGGCACGATCAGAATGAAAGCGGACACCAACATTCCGATACCAATCAGAAACCATTTTCCCCAGTTAATGCGGGGTGCGTCATAGCGCTTCAATTGAGTCACTTCCGCCATTAATGACCTACCACACGTCGACCAAAGCGACTTTGCAGGGTGTTAATCGAGAACAGCAGCAACAACGACGCCGCAAGGATCACCGAGGCAATCGCGCTGGCCGCCGGATAGTCAAACTCCTGCAAACGAACAAAAATCATCAGCGAGGTCACTTCCGTTTTCCACGCGATGTTGCCGGCGATAAAGATCACCGCGCCAAACTCCCCCAGACTACGAGTAAAGGACAGCGCAATACCAGCCAACAGCGCGGGAGAAAGCTCCGGCAGGACGACTTTGCGAAAGCTTTGCCAGCGCGTCGCGCCCAGGGTTTCCGCCGCTTCTTCATACTCCGGCCCGAGCTCTTCCAGTACAGGTTGTACCGTCCGAACCACAAACGGGATACTGGTAAAAGCCATCGCGACCGCGATCCCCAGCCAGGTATAGGTCACTTTGATATCAAACTTCGCCAGCCATTCGCCGTAAAAACCGTTGACCGAAAACAGCGATGCCAGGGTCAGGCCCGCCACCGCTGTCGGTAGCGCAAACGGCAGATCCATCAGCGCATCCAGCAGCGTGCGGCCCGGAAATCGGTAGCGCGTGAGGACCCATGCCATCAGCAGACCAAATACGCCGTTAAAAATCGACGCCGCAAAGGCCGATAGCAAGGTCACTTTATATGCCGCCACAACCTGGGGATTGGTGATCACATCCCAGTATTGGCTCAGGGTCATTTGCGCCAGTTGCATTACCAGCGCGCTCAACGGCAACAGCAGAATCAAGCAAACAAACAGCAGGCTGGTACCAAGACTCAGAGTAAAGCCCGGCAGCACACGCTTTGTCGCAACAGCAAACATTAATTACGCCCCGCAGCCAGCAGTTTGTCCAGTTCACCACCGCTGGCAAAGTGGGTTTTCATCACTTCTGGCCAGGAACCAAACTGGTCTTCCACGCGGAACAGTTTGATCTGCGGGAATTTATCTTTCAGTTTCCCCATGACTTCCGGGTTGTTCACGCGGTAGTAAAAACGGGTAATGATGGCCTGCGCCTGCGGGCTGTAGAGCCAGTTCAGATAGGCTTTAGCCGCTTTTTCAGTCCCGTTGGCCTTCACATTTTTGTCTATCCAGGCCACCGGGAATTCAGCAAGAATATTGGTTTCAGGAATAACGACCTCGAATCCTTGATCCTGGTACTGTTTACGGATGTTATTCACTTCTGATTCAAAGCTAATCAGCACGTCGCCGAGTCCGCGTTCGGCAAAAGTGGTTGTGGCGCCGCGACCGCCGGTATCAAAGACTTCGACATTTTTCAGGAATTGCGTCATGAACTGTTCGGTTTTCGCTTTATCGCCACCGTCCGCTTTATCCGCTGCACCCCACGCAGCTAAATAGGTATAACGCGCGTTACCTGACGTTTTCGGATTCGGAAAAATTAACTTAACGTCGGGACGCACCAGATCATTCCAGCTGTGGATATTTTTCGGATTCCCTTTGCGAACCAGAAATCCCATTGTCGAGTAAAACGGCGAACTGTTATTCGGCAGGCGGCTTTGCCAGTCGGCCGGGATCAGTTTGCCTTTGTCATGCAGAATTTGTACGTCAGTCACCTGGTTATAGGTCACCACATCGGCCTTCAACCCTTGCAGGATCGCCAGCGCCTGTTTTGATGACCCGGCATGAGATTGTTTAATCGTCAGCTTATCGCCGCCGTTATCTTTCGCCCACTGCTGTTCAAACTGCGGGTTAAGGGCGGCAAATAGCTCGCGGGAAACGTCATATGAGCTGTTGAGCAGTTCCGTCGCCTGCGCCTGCGCAACCAACAGCACAGAAGCCGCCAGCGCCAGATATCCTTTTTTCAGTGAATTTATCGCCATTGCGCACCCTTATAAATTTGATGACTTTCTTATAGTCATAATATTTATAACAGGTACGAAAGGAGTAACGGTTTTATATACCGTTTGGCGATTTGGAAGTCGAAAAGAGAATAAGAGAACCGCAACGTTTTTCTGAATCGTGCATCCAGAATCAGGATAGCGTTCTGACAGACGCTGGCAAGCTGGCACAGTACCCGATGGCGGCAAGAGTTCTACGCTTCCGGAATAATACGTTTGCGCATTATGAGAAGGCGGTGATAGCGAGGATATGTGAAGCGCGACGCACTGATACCCTTACCCCGGCCCTCTCTCAGCCTGTGGGGAGAGGGCCAGGATAAGGGGGAATTTACAGCGCCAGCAGCCTGTCCAGCGACGGCGCGAAATAGTACCCGCCAGTGACGGGCTTAGTGAAACGTAACATCGCGTCACGCTTACCATCGGTATCGCCAAACATACTCAGCAGTTGTTGCTCGATGTTGTACAGGCGCGCGCAGTAAGCGCAGAAGTAAAGGCCGTGGGTACCGCTGGCGGTGCCATACGGCAGGCTCTGACGAACAATCTTCAGCCCTTTACCCTCTTCCTTCAGATCCACGCGGCTCAGATGAGAAGTTGCCGGACGCGCATCGCCGTCAATCTCTTCATTGGCTTCTTTGGTGCGGCCAATCATCATTTCCTGATCGGGAATACTCATACGATTAAGCTGGTTAAGATTATGCTCCCAGCGCTGCACCAGAACATAGCTGCCGCCCGCATCCACGCCATCGTTGATTATCGCCACTTCACGGCGCGTCTCTTCGCCAGCCGGGTTTTCCGTACCATCGACAAAGCCGCTCAGATCGCGCTCTTCAATCCAGCGGAAACCATGAACTTCTTCTTTAACGTCCACCACTGCGCCAAACGCCGCCATTGCCGCCTGGGCAACAGAGAAGTTCACCTCATGCTGTGCGGAAAGAATGTGGATCAGCAGATCGTACTGCGTGGACGGGGCCAGCCCCTTGCCGTAGCCCGGGAACGCTTTTAACTCTTCGCCCCCCACGCCGCCGCTCAACTGGCGCCAGATGTTATGGCCGAAAGCCACGACCGCGCCCAGCTTAGCGTCCGGGTATGTTGCCTGAAAGGTCGCTAATTTATCGGCAAAAACCTTACTGCTTTTCCGCAGGGCATCAAGGTCACCTTTGACATTGGCTTCAATCCAAATCGCCGCGCGGCAATGTTCCGGCAAAATGCCACTCTGAACCTGAGACATCGCTCCTCCTGAAATTATACAGCCACCACACGGTGGCCTTTTTAAGGCGCTATTGTACCCGTTTTTTCAGGGAGCCGAATCACTTCAGATCAAATTAGCGGCGCCAGATAATTTCACTCACCTTCCAGTTTTTCAGCGTATCGTCGGCAGGCATTAGCGCGTCAGGGCCACTCCAGCTACCGGTAAAAACATAGCTAATATGTTGGCTATCCCTGGCTTTACACTCCACTACGCTGCCGCTGTCGTTATGGCCTTGCTGACAGTTACCAAAAGCTTTGCTGTAGATAGCACTGAACGGCGTACCAATTTTCACCCCACTGGCGGTTGCGATACGGCTATCACGTACGTTAATACGGCTGAGGGTACCGTTGTCGCCATTGATGGTCAGCGCCACTTTGCCATCTTTTAACGCTTCGAAGTAGCGCACAATCCTGCCATTATCCATTTTCATACCGCTGCGCAGATGATAACCGCTACCGATCGCATCACTGATAGCCTGCTCGCTTAGTGGCGTTGCCGCTGTCAGATTACCGACGCCCTGCTCAGTCACTTCCGTCGAAGAACCAAACCAGTTCCACGGATAAGCCGCCGACCAGTTGACCGCGCTCATCGTTGAGCAGCCGGTTAAAGCCAGCGGTAATGCGCAGAGAAGTATACGTAGCGATGTCATGACTCAGTCCTTTCTGATTAATTCAACGCAAGTTGGAGTACGCGATCGGCAAAAAGTGCCGTTAAAGCTGTTCTTCATGGAAACAGGCTTTCAGGCGCCGGTTACTTAACAGCCACCACAACGCATAAAGATCCGCCGCCAGCAGGACGCTGGTCACTGCCGAAGGCGATTCGCCGCCCACCCACAATAGCGGTTGCCAGACCAGCAGCAATAGCTGAGAGATCACCAGAAGCCAACGCATTAATGGCCAGAAGCGGGGAAAGCGCTGACGGTATCCGCTGATAATAAACGCCATAACCGCCGGGATGCCGGGCAGCAATCCCAGCCAAAAGTTATCGTGGTCCGGATAAAACAGATTCAGCAACGCATCCCCCTGCTGACGCGATGCGCCGGCCATCAGAAATAGCACCCATGTTCGGGCCTGCAACAACAGCACGCACCAAAAAAGGAACGGTAAGCGCAGGCGACCGTGGGAATCAAAATCGGCGGGGGTATACTCAATATTCTTCATCTTCAATCAAACGCTTACCGAGGCACAGCACGTCAGAATGCTCATAGCCAAGGCGCTCGTACATCCCCAGAACCATCTCGTTATCTTCGCGCACCATAATGTTAATTTTCGGGCAACCACGCGCGATCAGCTTTTTTTCCAGCCGATTCAACAGGGCATTAGCAATACCGCGACCACGGTATTCAGGGTGAACGCCAAGATAATAAGCAGATCCGCGATGACCGTCATAGCCGCCCATCACCGTACCAACCACCTCACCATTAACCTCGGCAACCAGAAACAGGCTGGCATCGTGGTTCAGCTTACGTTCAATATCCATTTCCGGATCGTTCCACGGCCGCAGAAGATCGCAACGCTCCCACAGGGTTATCACCTCTTCAAAATCTTGCTGGCGAAAAACGCGTATCTCCATGGTATTGCCCACCATTGACGGTTAAAAACTGAGATTATGGCGCGATTGCGCCGGATAGCCAATATCAGGCGCAATGCGTCTCAAAAAATGGCATAATGTGACTTTGTCATGTATTGAAATGAAAAGTAAAACAATTCTTATTTGGAATGGTCGTAACGGAAAACACGATACGATATAACATTGATTACCACTTGTTTGCAATTCAGGCCGAATGAGCACTTTTAAACCATTAAAAATACTTGCTTCGCGCCGCCAGGTACTGAAAGCCGGGCTGGCAGCAATCACGCTTTCAGGGATCGCCTCTCCGGCCAGCGCGAAAGAACAGCCATTGAAGACAGCCAATGGTCACAGCAAACCCGCCGCGAAGAAAAAGGGCGCTAAACGTATCGTCATGCTCGATCCCGGCCATGGCGGCATTGATACCGGCGCTATTGGTCATAACGGTTCAGAAGAGAAACACGTTGTTCTGGCGATCGCGAAAAACGTGCGCAGCATTTTACGCAGCAACGGTATTGACGCGCGGCTTACGCGAACTGACGATACCTTTATCCCGCTATATGACCGCGTAGAGATCGCCCATAAGCATGGCGCCGATCTTTTCATGTCGATTCACGCCGACGGTTTTACCAATCCGAGCGCGGCAGGAGCCTCTGTTTTCGCCCTGTCCAACCGTGGAGCCAGTAGCGCGATGGCGAAGTATCTCTCCGATCGGGAAAACCGCGCCGACGAAGTCGCGGGCAAAAAAACGACAGACAGGGACCACCTTCTGCAGCAGGTACTGTTCGATCTGGTCCAGACTGACACCATCAAAAACAGCCTGACGCTCGGTTCGTATGTTCTGAAAAAAATTAAGCCGGTGCATAAGTTGCACAGCCGTAATACCGAGCAGGCGGCGTTCGTGGTGCTAAAATCGCCCTCGATCCCTTCCGTGCTGGTAGAAACGTCGTTTATTACCAATCCGAACGAAGAAAAGCTGTTAGGGACCACCGCGTTCCGCCACAAAATCGCCACGGCAATTGCTAACGGCATTATGAGTTATTTCCACTGGTTCGATAACCAGAAAGCCCATTCGAAGAGACGTTAATGAAACCCGACGCCCATCAGGTCAAAGCCTTCCTGCTTCAGTTGCAGGACGTCATCTGCCAGAAGCTAAGTACGACCGACGGAAGCAATTTTGTTGAAGATAACTGGCAGCGGGAAGCTGGCGGCGGTGGACGCAGTCGGGTACTGCGCGATGGCGGTATCTTTGAACAGGCAGGCGTTAACTTTTCGCACGTACACGGCGATGCGATGCCGGCGTCCGCTACCGCTCATCGACCTGAGCTGGCGGGTCGCAGCTTCGAAGCGATGGGCGTGTCGCTGGTGGTGCATCCGCTCAATCCCTATATTCCCACCAGCCATGCCAACGTGCGTTTTTTTATCGCCGAGAAACCCGGCGCGGAGCCGGTCTGGTGGTTTGGCGGCGGGTTCGATTTAACGCCATATTATGGTTTTGAGGAAGACGCCGTTCACTGGCACCGCACGGCGCGGGATTTGTGCCAGCCTTTCGGCGAAGCGGTTTATCCGCGTTATAAAAAATGGTGCGACGACTACTTCTTTCTCAAACACCGTAATGAACAGCGCGGCATCGGCGGGATCTTCTTCGATGATCTGAATACGCCAGATTTCGACAGTTGCTTCCGTTTTATGCAGGCGGTAGGAAAAGGCTATACCGACGCGTATCTGCCGATTGTCGGGCGGCGCAAGGAAATGCTCTGGGGTCAACGTGAGCGTGATTTTCAACTCTACCGCCGCGGACGCTACGTCGAGTTCAATCTGGTATGGGACCGCGGCACCCTGTTTGGCCTGCAAACCGGCGGGCGCACAGAGTCGATTCTGATGTCGATGCCGCCGCTGGTGCGCTGGGAATATGACTGGCGGCCAGAAGAAGGCAGCCCGGAAGCGGCGCTGAGCGAATTTATTCAGGTACGCGACTGGGTGTGAACCCGTATGGGTGACATTTATCTGGCCTGCACGACTCGTCTTGTAGATACGGTTATGACTCAGAATGTTGCAAAGTGAGTTCTTCTGAAATCGCCCGGGCCGCTTCCCTGGCCGGGCCGACAATAGATGCATAACTTGATCATATTGTTGGCTTCACGGCGCGGGAAGAGCGTCAGCCACCACCCGACTATACCCTAAATTATTCGAGTTGCAGGAAGGCGGCGACGCAGTGAATCCCCAGGAGCGTACTCCAGTACGTGACTGGGGTAGCCTACGCACATGCAACTTGAAGTATGACGGGTATAAAACACCAGTACGGTATCTGAACCGGTTTATTATCAGTCTCCGGCTATTTTTTTGTCGATAAAAAAGCGCGGGAGAATTCCCGCGCCTGAATGAATTAAATAGAGATTACAACGGCTGTGTTTGCGCTTCCACGACCGCCAGCGCCACCATATTAACAATACGACGAACAGAAGCGATCGGTGTTAATACGTGAACCGGTTTGGCTACGCCCATTAACACCGGTCCAACCGTCACACCTTCGGAACTGGAGACCCGTAGTAAGTTGTAACTAATACGCGCTGCCTCCATATTCGGCATCACCAGAATATTGGCAGAGCCTTTCAGCGGACTGTCCGGCATCCGGTCATTACGAATGCTTTCCACCAGCGCGGCATCGCCGTGCATTTCCCCGTCAATCATCAGATCGGGCGCGCGGGTTTTGATCAGTTCCAGCGCTGCACGCATTTTGCCGGACGATGGGCATCGGGACGAACCGAAGTTAGAGTGCGACAGAAGCGCCACTTTCGGCTCAATCCCGAAGCGACGCACGGTTTCCGCCGCCATCACGGTGATTTCCGCCAGTTCTTCCGGTGTCGGATCGTCATTGACGTAGGTGTCGGCAATAAAAGTGTTGCCGCTTGGCAGCAGCAATGCGTTCATCGCGCCCGCCGCATGGGTGCCTTCACGGTAGCCAAACACCTCTTTTACCACGCTGAAATGCTCATGGTAATCACCGATAGTGCCGCAAATCATGGCATCCGCTTCACCACGATGCACCATGATCGCGCCGATCACCGTGGTGTTGCTGATAACCGCTCTCTGCGCCTGCTCCTGCGTGATGCCGCGACGCTTCATAATCTGGTAATACTCGTTCCAGTACTCTTTAAAGCGCGGATCGGATTCATTGTTGACGATCTCAAAGTCAATGCCTGATTTGATCTGCAGCCCCAGCTTCTGGATGCGCATTTCGATCACTCCCGGACGACCAATCAGGATCGGTTTCGCCAGCCCCAGAGTGACCAGCTCCTGGGTTGCGTGCAGCACCCGGCTATCTTCCCCTTCCGCCAGCACCACGCGCTTCGGCGCTTTGCGCGCCTGCGAGAAAATCGGTTTCATAAACAGATTGGTTTTGTAAACAAACTCGGTCAGCTTATCGATATAAGCGTCAAAGTCGGCAATCGGACGCTTCGCCACGCCGGAATCCATCGCCGCTTTCGCCACCGCAGGGGCGATCTTGACAATCAGACGCGGATCGAACGGTTTCGGAATAATGTACTCCGGGCCGAAGCTCAGATCCTGATCGCCATAGGCGGAGGCCACCACTTCGCTCTGTTCGGCATGGGCCAGTTCGGCAATGGCGCGAACAGCTGCCAGCTTCATCTCTTCGTTGATCGCGGTTGCGCCAACGTCCAGCGCCCCACGGAAGATGAACGGGAAACACAGCACGTTGTTAACCTGGTTCGGGTAATCAGAACGACCGGTACAGATAATGGCGTCGGCACGCACTTCCTTCGCCAGCGGCGGCAGAATTTCCGGCTCCGGATTGGCCAGCGCCAGAATCATTGGCGCACGAGCCATTTTTTTCACCATCTCCTGCGTCAGCACCCGCGGCCCGGAACAACCAAGGAAAATATCCGCCCCGTCAATCACATCATCCAGCGTGCGCTTACCGCTATCTTCCACCGCATAGGCCGCTTTGGTTTCCACCATATTCGCCTCGCGGCCTTTGTAGATCACGCCTTTCGAGTCGCAGACCACGATGTTGTGTTTCTGCATCCCCAGCGCCACCAGCAGGTTCATACAGGCAATCGCCGCCGCGCCCGCGCCGGAGACCACCATCCGCACGTCAGAGATATTTTTTTCCACCACCCGCAGGCCGTTAAGAATAGCGGCGGTGCTGATAATCGCGGTTCCATGTTGATCGTCATGGAAGACCGGAATATTCATGCGTTCGCGTAGCTTGCGCTCAATGTAGAAGCATTCCGGCGCTTTAATATCTTCGAGGTTAATCCCGCCAAACGTCGGCTCCAGCGCCGCGACAACATTGATAAATTTGTCCGGGTCCAGTTCATCAACCTCAATATCGAAAACATCAATACCGGCGAATTTCTTAAACAGAACACCTTTCCCTTCCATCACCGGTTTACCGGCCAGGGCGCCGATATGGCCCAACCCCAGCACTGCCGTACCATTAGAGACCACCGCCACAAGGTTGCCACGCGCGGTATATTTATAGGCCGCCAGCGGATCTTTCTCGATTTCAAGACAGGGTGCAGCGACGCCCGGCGAGTAGGCCAGCGCCAAATCGCGCTGGGTCGCAAGGGGCTTGGTCGGGGAAACCTGGATTTTTCCGGGAACCGGGAATTCATGGAAATCAAGGGCGCTTTGTTTTAACTGCTCATCCATTTTATCGTTCCTTTCACGTATCGATCGTAGGGAGGGTGAAACGTAATAGCGTACCTGGTGTTCACCCTAAAGGGTGACCCAGTATCTCGCCTGACGGCGTCGCAAACTTTGAACACCGCCAAACTCTCGCCATAACAACGTTATATTTGTTATAGATTTATAATGTGTATGTAACTTGCCCTTGAAAGCAAGGATGGCCCTGTCTGCTATGCTTTTTAGTTATGCAACTCATCGTCCTCTCTATCCTAAATCAATAAAAACTCATGCAACGTATTGTTTCAGGAGTACATTATGTCCCGTAGAGAACTTGCTAACGCCATCCGCGCCCTCAGTATGGATGCGGTCCAGAAAGCCAACTCAGGCCATCCCGGCGCGCCAATGGGAATGGCGGATATCGCCGAGGTATTGTGGAACGATTTTCTTAAACACAATCCGCAGAATCCTCACTGGTACGATCGCGACCGTTTTATTCTCTCCAACGGTCATGCTTCCATGCTGCTCTATAGCCTGCTGCACCTGACCGGTTATGCGCTGTCGATAGAGGAACTCAAACACTTTCGCCAGCTACATTCGAAAACCCCCGGTCATCCGGAGTATGGCTATACGCCTGGCGTCGAAACCACCACCGGTCCGCTGGGCCAGGGGCTCGCCAACGCCGTGGGAATGGCGATTGCCGAACGCACGCTCGCTGCCCAGTTCAACCGTCCTGGGCATGAGGTAGTCGATCATTTCACTTACGTGTTTATGGGCGATGGTTGCCTGATGGAGGGGATTTCTCACGAAGCCAGTTCACTGGCGGGCACCCTGGGGTTAGGGAAACTCATTGGCTTCTACGACCATAACGGCATCTCTATTGATGGTAAAACCGCAGGCTGGTTTACCGATGATACCGCCGCGCGATTCAACGCCTACCACTGGCACGTCATCGGCGATATTGACGGCCACGATCCACAGGCAGTCAAACAGGCCATTGTTGAAGCGCAGGGCGTTAAGGATAAGCCCTCGCTGATTATCTGCCGCACCATTATTGGCTTTGGCTCACCGAATAAAGCCGGTTCCGAAGAGTCACATGGCGCCGCATTAGGGGAAAAAGAGGTCGCTCTGGCCCGCGAGAAACTGGGTTGGAAATATCCGCCGTTTGACATTCCCAAAGAAATCTATCAGGGCTGGGATGCCCGTCCGCGTGGCGAAAAGGCCGAACAGGCGTGGAACGCAAAATTCGCCGATTATCAACAACAATATCCGGAACTGGCAGCGGAACTCACCCGCAGGATGAGCGGCAAGCTTCCGGAAAACTGGACGGAAGTCACTCAGCATTATATCGCCGGATTGCAGGCGGAACCGGCGAAAATCGCCAGCCGAAAAGCCTCACAAAACGCGCTGAACGCATACGGCCCCATCCTGCCTGAACTGCTGGGCGGTTCGGCGGATCTCGCGCCCAGCAACCTGACCATCTGGTCCGGTTCGCAGTCAATTAAAGAAGAGCCCGCAGGCAACTATATCCACTATGGCGTACGTGAATTCGGCATGACCGCTATTGCTAACGGCATCGCGTTACACGGCGGCTTTATCCCCTACACCTCCACGTTCCTGATGTTTGTCGAGTATGCCCGCAATGCGGCGCGGATGGCGGCGCTGATGAAAGCGCGACAAATCATGATTTATACCCATGACTCTATCGGTCTTGGCGAAGATGGCCCGACTCATCAGGCGGTTGAGCAACTGGCCAGCCTGCGACTGACGCCCAACTTCAGCACCTGGCGACCATGCGATCAGGTCGAAACAGCCGTCGCATGGCAGGCAGCAGTAGCAAGACACTGCGGCCCGACGGCGCTGATCCTCTCAAGGCAAAACCTGGCGCAAATGGCGCGGACGCCGGAACAAGTACAGAATATCGCCCGCGGCGGTTATGTACTGAAAGATGCCGGAGGTAAACCAGACCTGATCCTGATAGCGACCGGTTCAGAAGTAGAGATAACGGTGCTGGCGGCAGAAAAACTGCTCGCCCGGGGAGTGAATGTCCGTGTGGTATCCCTGCCATCGACCGACGTGTTCGATGCTCAGGACGAAACCTATCGGGAATCGGTATTGCCAGCAGACGTCGACGCCCGCGTCGCCGTCGAGGCCGGAATCGCCGACTACTGGTATAAATACGTGGGGCTAAAAGGAAAAATCGTCGGTATGACCAGTTATGGCGAATCAGCACCCGCGGACAAGCTCTTCCCTCACTTCGGCTTTACCGTTGAGCATATTGTTAATGTGGCAAATGAGATACTCAACGGGTAACCCACAGCGTGGGCCAGGCATCTGGCCCCTGCCAGTTATCGCACCGCGGCTGCTGCGCATAACGTACGAGATTAAATCGCTGACCATCGTAACGCCAGCGAGTTTGTGTGCCACAATCGCCGGACGCGCGCCCTTTATCCAGCGTCACCAGTTCCTGACGCTGGTCATCATAGCTGGCATTAACCAGCTCAATGTCGCGCGCGGCATCGCCGGGCGGCTGAAACGGCAACGCCAGATGGAGCGGACGCGCAATGAATGGCCGCTGACGCGAAACCAGCCAGGCCAGCCAAATGGTGTTGTAAGCGCCCGCTTCACAACTGGTCATCAGTAGAACATTGTCATCGGTCAATGCGCTAACCCGTACTTCGCGGCGAAAAGGGTCCAGTGAACAAGCGCTACTGTTCATCTTCTCGTTGCCGTAATCCATCAGATCGTTAAGTTCATCGCGACTGAGGGGTGACTGCGCCATATCGACTTTTCCCACCGCGCGTAAAGCGGGCGCGGGCGGAACGCTAAACGACAGAGCCTCTCCCTTACCTACCCACGCGGTTTCATTCCCCACACGCTTTTGTCGGCTGTCAATGAACAATAAAGCGGCTTTCAGCCCTTGCAGAGAAATACTCTGCAGGCCATTCTCCAGGGTAATGGCCTGCGCGTCCTGCACCTGCTGCAGGAAAGCATCAATGGTGAGGCTATCGTCGGTTTTAAGCAGTTTATCGGTGATCTGCCACTGTTTATCGCTGAGGATCAATGGATGGCCGTCAAGCTGGAGACGCGGTGCGATCGGTGCCAGCGCCGAGACGGGGTTGCCCACGCCGCCAAGTTCAATACGCAGACTGGCGTTAGTCGTCGCCCCGGCGCTACGACTGACCGTCATAACCAGACCATAGTGCAGCCCGACGTTGCGGGCGATGCAGAAATTCTGATTATTGCAGGTCACCAGCCAGTCGCTGAATAGCTGTTGGGCAGGTGCCGCCCGCACCTGCGACATCGGCAGCAAACCGAAGAGCAGAAAAAGAATAACCCGATACAACATGAGCGGCACAACCCCGGTGAAAACGCGATAAACAGCGGCCATGTTCACCAGCGGCAAGGTTTTACTCAATCAGATTTATCAGATATCCCGCGTCATCAGCCCGGATGTTTGCAAATATTGCAGGAGGATCACCGCTTTGCCATCGCGAATCTCCCCGTTCGCGACCATCTCCAGCGCCTGGCTAAAAGGCAGTTCCAGCACCTCAATATCTTCATCATCAACGCCGCCACCGCCGTTTGCCCGTTGGGCATCGCTGTATTCGGCGATAAAGAAATGGATAAGCTCGGTGACGCCGCCTGGAGACATATACAGCTCAAACAGTTTACGCACTTCCCCAACCTCGAAACCGGTCTCTTCAATGGCCTCTTTGCGCACACAGACTTCCGGCTCGTCATTATCCAGTAGCCCGGCACAGGTTTCGATCAGCATGCCATCCTGATTACCGTTTACCCAGGTGGCGACGCGGAACTGGCGTACCAGCACGACACTCTGCTTACGCCGGTTATACAGCATGATGGTGGCGCCGTTTCCGCGATCGTAAACCTCACGCTTATGGCGCACCACGCTGCCATCGCTGCGCGTGAGTTCATAGGTCATATTGCGTAAAACAAACCAGTTTTCGGAGAGGATTTTATCTTTGATGACGTTGATATTGAGTGACATACAGGCCCCACAGCATAGAATGACGTCGTCATACTACGCCGCGGGACCCGCTTTGTCGTTAGTGAAGCGGATTCGATTTCACACCGAGGAAATCCATTATCCCCTGCGCAGCATGGCGTCCTTCCGCCATCGCCGTCACCACAAGGTCAGCGCCGCGCACGGCATCCCCCCCGGCAAACACCTTACGATGGGTAGTCTGATAACGATAGCGGCTTTCAACGCTGGCTTTAATCCGACCGCGACTATCAAGCTGTACGCCGATCGACTCCAGCCAGGGCATGCCGTGTGGATGGAAACCAAAAGCCATGATCACCACATCGGCAGGCATCACGAACTCGCTTCCCGGGATCGGCGACGGACGGCGACGCCCCTGAGCATCCGGCTCGCCAAGTTGGGTACGCAGGAAGCGTACGCCGTTAACGTGGCCTTCCGCATCCAGTTCCAGCGTCACTGGCTGGACGTTAAACTCAAACATCGCCCCCTCTTCACGCGCGTTTTTAACCTCTTTCTTCGAGCCCGGCATGTTGGCTTCATCGCGACGATAGGCGCAGGTGACCTGTTTCGCGCCGTGGCGCAGCGAAGTCCGCACACAGTCCATCGCCGTATCGCCGCCGCCCAGCACGACAACATTCAGCCCCTCGGTGTTGATGTAAGGCTCATCCTGCAGCTCAGCAAGCCCCATCACCTGCCGGGTGTTGGCAATCAGGAATGGCAACGCATCATACACGCCTGGCGCGTCTTCATTTGGCAGATCCGCTTTCATTGAACGGTAGGTTCCGGTGCCGATAAACACCGCATCGTAGTCGTCAAGCAGCGTGGTCAACGGGAGATCTTTGCCTATCTCGCAGTTAAGCTCAAAGCGCACGCCCATCTGGGTAAAGATTTCACGCCGCCGGGCAAGGAGCGATTTATCCAGCTTAAACGCCGGAATACCAAAGGTCAGCAAGCCGCCGATTTCCGGGTGGCGATCAAACACCACTGGCCGAACGCCGTTGCGCACCAGATTATCAGCGCAGGCAAGCCCGGCGGGGCCGGCGCCGATAATCGCCACTCGCCTGCCGCTTTCAACCACCTGCGAGAGATCCGGCCGCCAGCCGCTGGCCAGCGCCTGGTCGGAAATATAGCGTTCAATGTTGCCGATAGTGACCGAACCGTACTCATCGCGCAGCGTACAGGCCCCTTCGCACAGGCGATCCTGCGGGCAGACACGGCCAGTAATTTCCGGCAGACAGTTGGTCTGATGAGAAAGCTCCACCGCGGCGGAGATATCGCCCGCTTTGACGCGCTCAATCCACTGCGGAATATGGTTATGCAGCGGACAGGTCCATTCGCAAATACTGTGTTCGCCGCACTTCAGGCAGCGTTCCGCCTCACGGCTGGCCTGTCCGGCGCTAAACGGGAGATATATTTCGGCGAAATTAGCTTTACGCGCCTCAGCAGACAGTTTATCGGCCTCGCCACGCGGCGGCGTGGCGGCCATGCGCGCCGCTTTTCCGCCAGAGCGCAGTGGGACCGCCGCGCCGGAATGGCTGTGCCACGGCTGAGCGTCCATCCGCGCCGCGCGTTGCCGGCGCTGTTTCGCCAGATTCAGCAGCGTGTCGTCCGTCGCCAGCTGCAGTGCCTCGGCCGGGCAATTCTGTACGCAAGCAGGCCCCTCTTCACGACCGCTGCACAAATCGCATTTGTGTGCTGTCGCCTTGACGCTTCCCGCCTTTACCGGCGTAAGGACGATTTGCATCACACCAAACGGACAGGCGACCATACAGGATTTACAACCAATGCATTTCTCCTGATTAACCTGGACACTGCCGTTAAGCTGGCTGATGGCGCCATTTGGACAACTGCGGGCACAGGGAGCCCCTTCACAATGATGACATGTTACTGCGTTACGCTTTTGCTCGCCTTTGATAACCGTGATACGCGGCAAAAAACGCTGCGGGGTCAATACATGCTGCTCATCGTTGTGCGCCATAACGCAGGCAACTTCACAAGCCTTGCATCCGATGCACTTATGACTATCGCTTAAAATAAAGTGGTTCATGACATCCTTCAGTATTAGTGGTGAATAACCCCTCAATTCGCATGCCTATCTATTAACCGACAAGGCGGTACCGGAACAATGTACATTTGCCCAGGATGGCGATTTTTTGGTAATAACCCGAGTTGGATCAATTTTTTTGACTTAAATGAAATTGCGTTTTATTTATTCAGGTAATAATTGCTTACGCCAGAGAAGCTGCGGCGACGGGAAGAACGTGGAAATATTGATAAAGGTAGAGAGAGAAGGACGATTCTTTACGCTACCAGAAACGGCGCACGATAACTTACACGTTCTCCTTGCTTTCTCCACAGTTGTCTGAGAGCTTGCCGCTAGAGTGTCACAGGCTGCGCAATAACAAAAAAATGCACACAATGAGGTCCTGATTCTGATGGCGAATTTTTTTATCGATCGCCCCATTTTTGCGTGGGTTCTGGCCATCCTTTTATGCCTGACCGGAACGCTTGCAATCTTATCGCTTCCCGTTGAGCAATATCCCGAACTGGCCCCGCCTAACGTGCGGATCACCGCGAACTATCCCGGCGCTTCAGCACAGACGCTGGAAAATACCGTCACCCAGGTTATCGAACAAAACATGACGGGCCTTGACAACCTGATGTATATGTCATCGCAAAGCAGCGGTTCCGGCCAGGCCACGATTACGCTAAGTTTTACCGCCGGCACCGACCCGGATGAAGCCGTCCAGCAGGTACAAAACCAGTTGCAATCGGCAATGCGCAAGCTCCCCCAGGCCGTACAAAACCAGGGCGTGACGGTGAGAAAAACCGGGGACACCAACATTCTGACCCTTGCTTTCGTCTCCACCGACGGCAGTATGGATAAACAAGACATCGCCGACTACGTCGCCAGTAATATTCAGGAGCCGCTCAGTCGCGTGAACGGCGTCGGCGATATCGACGCTTACGGTTCGCAGTACGCGATGCGCATCTGGCTCGATCCGGCCAAACTCAATAGTTTTCAGATGACGGCGAGCGATGTCACTGACGCCATTTCCGCGCAAAATGCGCAAATCGCTGTCGGTCAACTGGGCGGCACGCCATCGGTGGATAAGCAGGCGCTGAACGCCACCATTAATTCGCAATCGCTGTTACAAACCCCGGAGCAGTTCCGCAATATCACGTTACGAGTGAATCCGGATGGTTCCGAAGTCACCCTTGGCGACGTGGCTACCGTCGAAATGGGCGCGGAGAAATATGATTATCTCAGTCGCTACAACCGCCAGGCGGCCTCCGGCCTGGGGATCAAGCTGGCTTCCGGCGCTAACGAAATGGCAACCGCCGAGCGCGTTATCGATCGCCTGAACGAACTATCGCAATACTTCCCGCACGGCCTGCAATACAAAGTCGCTTACGAGACGACGTCTTTCGTCAAAGCATCCATTACTGACGTCGTCAAAACGCTGCTTGAGGCCATCGTACTGGTGTTCCTCGTGATGTATCTGTTCCTGCAAAACTTCCGCGCCACGCTTATCCCGACAATTGCCGTACCGGTGGTGCTGATGGGCACCTTCGCCATCCTCTATGTCTGCGGTTACAGTATCAACACCTTAACCATGTTCGCCATGGTGCTGGCAATCGGTCTGTTGGTGGATGATGCCATCGTGGTGGTGGAAAACGTCGAACGTATCATGAGCGAGGAGGGCCTCTCGCCGCGCGAAGCGACGCGTAAATCGATGGGGCAGATCCAGGGCGCGCTGGTTGGCATCGCGATGGTCCTGTCGGCGGTATTTGTGCCAATGGCCTTTTTCGACGGCACAACCGGCGCGATCTATCGTCAGTTCTCAATTACCATTGTTTCAGCGATGGTACTGTCTGTTCTGGTGGCGATGATTCTGACGCCCGCCCTGTGCGCCACCTTACTGAAGCCGATTCACCGCGGAGACGATCACGGGAAACGGGGCTTCTTCGGCGGGTTTAACCGCCTATTTAACCGCAACGCCAGCCGCTACGAATCCGCAGTGGCGAAAATTCTTCATCGTTCGCTGCGCTGGATAATGATCTACATTCTGCTGCTGGGCGGCATGGTCTTTCTGTTTCTGCATCTGCCGACGTCGTTCCTGCCGCAGGAGGACCGTGGAATGTTTATCACTTCAGTACAGTTGCCTGGCGGCTCGACCCAGCAACAAACGCTGAAAGTGGTGCAGAAGGTAGAAGATTATTTCCTGAAAAAGGAGAAAGCGAACGTTGAATCGGTGTTCGCAACAATCGGCGCCGGCCCCGGTGGCAACGGCCAGAACGTGGCGCGAATGTTCATACGCCTGAAAGACTGGAACCAGCGCGATCCGACGAGCGGTTCCTCTTTCGCCATCATCGAACGCGCAACGAAAGCGTTTAACAAGATTAAAGAGGCTCGCGTCTTTGCCAGCAGCCCACCGGCTATCAGCGGACTCGGCAGTTCAGCCGGTTTCGATATGGAACTGGAGGACCACGCGGGCAACGGGCACGATGCGCTGATGGCCGCCCGCGATACTCTGCTGGAACTGGCCGCGCAAAATAAACAGCTAACCCGCGTACGCCACAACGGCCTCGACGATAGCCCACAATTGCAGATCGATATCGATCAACGTAAAGCTCAGGCGCTGGGCCTTTCCATCGACGATATCAACGACACGCTGCAAACCGCATGGGGTTCAAGCTACGTCAATGACTTTATGGATCGTGGGCGCGTAAAGAAAGTCTATGTCCAGGCGGCTGCGCCGTATCGCATGCTACCAGACGATATCAATCTATGGTACGTGCGCAACAGTAGCGGCACAATGGTCCCCTTCTCCGCCTTCGCCACCTCCCACTGGGAGACCGGTTCGCCGCGCCTGGAGCGCTACAACGGCTACTCGGCGGTAGAAATCATCGGCGAAGCCGCGCCCGGTGTCAGTACCGGCACCGCCATGACGATTATGGAAAAACTGGCTCAGCAGTTGCCGAACGGTTTTGGCCTTGAATGGACGGCGATGTCCTTGCAGGAACGTCTCTCCGGCGCGCAGGCGCCGGCCCTGTATGCGATTTCTCTGCTGGTGGTGTTCTTATGCCTGGCGGCGCTGTATGAAAGCTGGTCGGTGCCGTTCTCGGTGATGCTGGTGGTGCCGCTGGGGGTTATTGGCGCGCTACTGGCAACCTGGGCGCGCGGGCTCGACAACGATGTCTACTTCCAGGTGGGCCTGTTGACGGTTATCGGCCTGTCGGCCAAAAACGCTATTCTTATCGTCGAGTTTGCCAATGAGTTAAACCAAAAAGGCGAGGATCTGCTTACCGCGACGTTATCGGCCTGCCGTCAGCGTCTGAGGCCAATTCTGATGACCTCGCTGGCGTTTATCTTCGGCGTACTGCCAATGGCCATCAGCACCGGTGCGGGTTCCGGCAGCCAGCATGCCGTCGGCACCGGTGTTATGGGGGGCATGCTCTCTTCCACCCTACTGGCTATCTTCTTCGTGCCGCTGTTCTTCACGCTTGTGCGACGCCGTTTTCCGCTCAAGGAACGGCCACAATAGCAGAAGCGATGGTGACAGTTTTCACCGGGGCAAATAACAGAAAAGGCGACATATGGTGTCGCCTTTTTCATGTGGCCGCTTCAACTGCATTATTATCCTGCTCGTGGAATCGCCCTGCTCTCATTGTGGAAACTTATTTACGAAGCATACCTTCGATAAAATCTTTCCAGTTCCCCAGTTCATGCTCAATCATACTAACCTCTCTTATTATTATGGGTAATTTTATGCAAATTTGTTGTTAATGAAAAGTTTATTTTTGCTATCGCTCTCATTGCTTTACTATCGTCTCCGACATGTTCCCCTTTCATTCGTAAGTACTATGAGCCTATTTGTGGCGGTTTAATGTGACCAATAGCAACATTCAGCAACATTCATTCATCTGCTCAATCCGCCAGCCCTGACCCCGGGTCGGGATAAGCACAAACGAGAGGTTAAAAAACAGACGAAAAATATTACATTCAAACTATCCTGCGGGAAAAAAAGATATTTATTACAGTCATTCGCGTATTATTTAGGGTATCTATTCGGAGTATCTCAATCCAAAGATTAAGAGCCTATCCCACCAGGCGTTATTGGCGCAGACAGTTTGAACACGGCCAGCGCGGAAGAACCGGAGCGTACACGTAGTACGTGAGGATTCTGAGCACTGCCCAGGTTCAAAATGACAAGCAAAATAGCCCTAATGGGACAGGCTCTAATTCAAAGAGAAAGGTTTAATCATGCTAACCCTGTACGGAATTAAAAACTGCGACACCATAAAAAAGGCCCGCCGCTGGCTGGACGCCCATCAGCTTGAATATCGCTTTCATGATTATCGTGCTGATGGCCTGAGTCGCGAATTAGTCGACACCTTTATCGCCGAACTCGGCTGGGAAGCCCTGCTCAACACCCGAGGGACCACCTGGCGCAAACTGGATGAAACGGTTCGCGCCAGTATCAATAACGCCGACGCCGCAGCGGATCTGATGCTGGAAATGCCGGCAATCATCAAGCGCCCATTGCTCTGTGCGCCTGGTAAGCCTATGCTGCTGGGTTTCAGTGAATCAAGTTATCAGCAGTTTAACGAGGTGTAGTCTATGTCTTGCCCGGTCATTGAGCTTGCTCAGCAGCTTATTCGCCGCCCTTCCCTCAGCCCCGATGACGCGGGGTGTCAGGCATTAATGATTGAACGTCTGCGGGCGATTGGCTTTACCGTCGAACCGATGGATTTCGGCGATACTCAAAATTTCTGGGCCTGGCGTGGGCACGGAGAGACGCTGGCCTTCGCCGGCCACACCGATGTTGTTCCCTCAGGTGACGCTGACCGCTGGATTAACCCACCGTTCGAGCCGACCATTCGTGACGGCATGCTGTTTGGCCGCGGCGCGGCGGATATGAAAGGTTCTCTGGCCGCGATGGTGGTTTCCGCCGAACGTTTTGTCGCTCATCACCCTGACCATAAAGGCCGTCTGGCGTTTCTGATCACTTCTGATGAAGAGGCCAGCGCGAAAAATGGCACCGTCAAGGTCGTTGAAGCGCTGATGGCACGCAACGAACGCCTGGATTACTGCCTCGTCGGCGAACCGTCCAGCACCGAAGTCGTCGGCGATGTGGTCAAAAATGGCCGTCGCGGTTCGCTGACCTGTAACCTGACCATTCACGGCGTTCAGGGGCACGTTGCCTATCCGCATCTCGCCGATAACCCGGTACACCGCGCTGCGCCGATGCTGGCTGAACTGGTGAACATTGAGTGGGATCAAGGCAACGAATTTTTCCCGCCAACCAGTATGCAAATCGCTAATGTGCGCTCAGGAACCGGCAGCAACAATGTGATTCCCGGCGATATGTTTGTGCAGTTCAACTTCCGTTTTAGCACCGAGCTCACCGACGAAATGATTAAAGCGCGCGTCGTGGCCCTGCTGGAGAAGCACGCGCTACGTTACAGCGTTGAGTGGTGGCTTTCAGGCCAGCCATTCCTGACCAGCCGCGGTAAGCTGGTGGATGCCGTCGTAAACGCCATTGAGCACTATAATGAAATAAAGCCGCAGTTGCTGACTAATGGCGGCACTTCCGACGGGCGCTTTATCGCGCGCATGGGCGCGCAGGTGGTTGAACTGGGGCCTGTGAATGCCACCATTCATAAAATCAATGAGTGCGTAAATGCCGCCGACCTCCAGCTGCTGGCGCGGATGTATCAACGCATTATGGAACAACTGATCGCCTGAGGGCATTGCCGGAAAAGGAGTAGCGCATGGAGTGGCTCATCAAACACTGGTGGATCCTGGTATTAGTCTTTTTAGTGGGGGTGATCATCAACGTGATTAAAGATCTTAACCGCGTTGACCACAAAAAATTTCTCAACAATAAGCCGGATTTGCCGCCGCATCGTGACTTCAACGACAAGTGGGACGATGATGACGACTGGCCTAAAAACGACCAGTCAAAGAAATAAGCGTATTGTTCAGCCTGACCAGCCACGCTTTTTAAACATTAACCCCGGTATCTGTTTTTCACTACCGGGGTTTTTATTACAGCAGTTCGATAATATCGTCGTCCTGCGGCTTGCCGCCGCTGAGCGCTTCGTCGAAATAGTGCTTCGGTACGGTAAAACGCAGATGATCGAGGGCAAACTGCATGCTTTGCTCATTAATCGCGTGTCCCAGCCCCTCAACAATATCCAGCGTCACGTCACCGCCTGCCTGCTGTAACGCCTCCTGTCCCGCTACCGCCCATGCCAGATCGATGACACGATCCTCGCCGCCGTGAATCAGGTGGATGGTCGTGGCCGTGCTCGCCGACTCGGGCATCGTCGCATAGCGACCATTAAAGGCAATCACCCGCGAGGCCAGACCCGGCTCCGCCTTAATACTTTCGAGGGACATAATCGCGCCCTGCGAGAAGCCGATCAGCGCCGTCGCCTGCGGGCTGACGCCGCTTTGCTGCTGCCAGTAGCGAACCGTGTCAATAAAGGTCGGCATAATGGCATCCACGCGCTGCTGGCGGTTATCTTCAGTAACGCCCTGCACGGAAAACCACTGGCGCCCCGGCGGCGGCCCGCACGGCTCTGCGCCGCCGATGCTGACAATCAGCGCATCAGGAAAGAGCGGGGCAAACCAGCTACCGATTTGCCCCATGGCAACCGGGTTATCGCCGACGCCATGAAACAGCAGCAGCAGTTGCTGTGCAGGTGTCGCAGGGCTTTGAACAATAAAATGATCGTGTTTCATGGCTGTCTCCTTAATGTCTGCAAGGAAGTTTACGCCACAGGCGGAATATGACCATGTCATTTAACTGAAGGAGTTAGTTAAAAAAATTGCAGAATTGTCACCTGCTGGCGCAGGGCATCGGCACGGGTTGCGTTAAGGCTGGATAACGCCTGGGCCGCCTCTTCCCGTAGCCTGACCAGCAGGGCTTTGCGCCCGGATATCTGTAGCGCCCGGCACAGCGTCGACTCGTCCTGCCGCCGCAGACGCGCCCGCAGCGCCGGTAGCGGTAAATCAACCTGCATAAGCAGGCGGTTCAGGCTGCCCGCCGACGCCAGCAACGGACGATGGGCAAAAGCAAAGCCCGCCACCTCCAGCCAGTCCTCCTCCGTAAGGATAGTCGCTTCCTGCATTGTCAGCGGAAAAGCGCCATCCCGCCAGTCACGTAGCCAGTACTCGTCGCGCAACAGTCGCTGCGCTTCCTTATTAACCAGTTGGTGACCCGACTCGCTGAGGGGATAGAGCGCCATCGCGGTATAACAGCCGCTGCTGGCTTCCCGGTGGGTTCCTAAACGTACCAGCGTAAAACCGCAACGCTGCCAGAAACGCCATAGCTCCGGCGTGTAACCAAAACTGACGGAAAGATAATCCCGGTCCGCCGCCAGAGATATCGCCCGGGCCACCAGCCGTTGCCCCAGTCCCTCACGCTGGCGGGCCGGATGCACGGCAATACGGCTGATACGCAGCCCGGTCAACGTTGCCGCCAGCGGACTGCCGCCGTGCGCCGCCAGCGACTGGGCAACCAGATTACCACGCGGTCGACGGAACCCGGCCCACACAGCCTGGCTAAGCGAGGGCTCAAGCCCGCCCTCTTCCACCAGCCACAGCGCCCCGGCAACGCGGTCGCCGCTGCGGGCGCAGACAAAATGCTGTCCTGGCGCATCCATCATACGCCGCAGATCCAGCGGAGAGGTACGATAATGCGCGCCGGAGAGCAACTGGTACATCGCTTCCGGTAGCCCGGGATATTGCCGCCAGAGGGCCTGATCGACGCTTTCCAGCATCACATCGCCAATTGGCTGCTGGCAGAAAGTCTCGTCGCCAAACAGCAGCAGTTGCGCAATCATCGCTTCCAGCGGGCAGCCTGCCGCCCAACGGACAGGCGTCGTCAAACTGAACTGCCGCAAATGCGTAAAACTGGCGCAAAACTTAAGCAGAAAGCCGCGTCCGGTACCTTCATACCCCTGCACGGTCGTGGTCAACAGCGTTCGCGGAAAGCGGGCGATAAGCTGGCGCAACTGCGGGCCAGGAATGGCGGCGGCCTCGTCGACAATCAGCCATGAAGCATTGCATTCTGACGCCAGTAATGCATCGGGAGCCATAAAACGAAAATCCCCCCCGGCGAAAGCCGCCATCACATCGGTTGCTCCACGTGCAGGCGCCGTAACAATGGCATCGCCCGCCAGTTGGCGAATAAGCATTCCGGCGAGAGCGGACTTTCCTCGCCCGCGTTCTGCGATCAGCGCGGCAATACCGGGGGAAAAATCGGCCAGTTCGGCAAGAACGGTGGCCTGCTCCGCCTGCGGATGACCATCAGCAGGATGCCATGCGACGCGCGCTGAAAAGTCCGGCACAACCAGTTTGTGTCCCTGCCGCCAGAGAATGGACTCACTATCGGCAATAATTTGCTGACAGAAGCGGTAGACAAAATTCGGCGCAACCACAGGCAGGAGAGTGTCGCTCCAGCGCAAAGAATCCGCATCTGGCCGCATGGCCCACTGCGTGAAATCAGGCGTCAGCAGGATCAGCCAGCTTCCGGCGCGCAGCGTACCGGCGAGCGCAGCCAGCGCCGCGACATCAAAGCCCTCGCGGGCATCAAAAAAGGCATGCTGAAATTCGCGTCCCAGCAGGGATTTCAGCGTTCCAGGTGAGGTGTACGGTGCCGGCATCGGCTGCGGGCCGACCCACAGACCGTCACCGGCCAGCGCCGTTCGCAGTATTTGCGCCTGACGCAAAGTCCAGGCATCATCGCCGCTGAGGACCAGCAGACGACGGATGCCTTCACGCGCCATTTGTGTGGTCAGATGAAGCAGTTCATCCATGACGGGCCGAGGTTATAACGTACTGCCAAATGTATTGCACTGCGCCGGGTCACCGCTGTCAAAACCGCGCTTAAACCAGGTATAGCGCTGCTGTGACGTCCCGTGGGTAAAGCTGTCCGGCACCACGCGCCCCTGGCTCTGCTGCTGCAAGCGGTCATCGCCAATCGCCTCTGCGGCGTTCAGCGCCTCCTGCAGATCGCCGGCCTCCAGTAAATCCTGCTTCTGCATATTGTAGCCCCAGACGCCCGCAAAACAGTCCGCCTGTAGCTCCATTTTTACCGACAGGCGATTGGCTTCCGCCTGTGAAGCATTCTGCTGTAGCTGGCGCACTTTCGATTCAATCCCCAGCAGCTTTTGCACATGATGGCCCACTTCATGGGCGATAACGTAACCCTGGGCGAAATCGCCGCCCGCGCCGAGCCTGGTTTTCATGTCATCGTAGAACGACAGATCGATATAAACAGTGCTGTCTGCGGGACAGTAAAATGGCCCCATCACCGACTGGCCAGTACCGCAGCCGGTTGGCGTCGAACCGCGATACATCACCAGCCTCGGTTGCCGATACTGATTGCCCATATCGTTAAAAATCGCGCCCCAGGTATCTTCCGTATCCGCCAGAACCACTTTCGTAAATGTCGCGGCTTCGTCATCCTGCGGGCTGATGGAGCGTTGGTTGGTGGTCTGCTGCTGAGAGAGCGGTTCGCCGGTCAACATACCGGTTAAATCTACGCCGTAATAGCCCGCCACCAGAATAATAATCAGCAGCACAATGCCGCCTTTCCCGCTGGGAAGACGAAAACCCCCGCCCCCGCCCATTGACGAACCAGATTGACCACGGCGATCTTCAACATTGTCGCTTTCGCGACGTCCTTGCCAACGCATAACTACCTCTATCTTCTTCTATAAATTACTCCTACGATCGTAGGCGGTTATGAACGGGATTACCACTGGAAATATGTCGGAGGGCATGTCCCCGGCCACACGTTATCTGACCGGAATACGGAGAGTTATTGTCGACCTGATGAGCATAACGTCATCAGTGACATGCCGGATGGCGACGTAAACGGTGCATCCGGCATGGAGAGCGAGGCCTGTCAGCCCGGCAGAGAGGAAGGCTTAATCCAGTTTGACACCTAAACGGTGCGCCACTTCTTCGTAGGCTTCAATCAGACCGCCAAGGCTCTGGCGGAAGCGGTCTTTATCCATTTTATCCATGGTCTTTTTATCCCACAGGCGGCTGCCGTCCGGAGAGAATTCGTCACCCAGCACCACTTCACCTTTGAACAGACCAAACTCCAGCTTGAAGTCCACCAGGATCAGGCCTGCGTCGTCGAACAGCTTTTTCAGCACATCGTTAGCTTTATAGGTCAGTTCCCGCATCCGGGCCAGGTTCTCTTTGCTCACCCAGCCAAAGGTTTCGCAGTAGGATTCGTTGACCATTGGGTCATGCATGGCGTCGTTTTTCAGGAACAGATCGAACAACGGCGGATTCAGTTCAATACCTTCTTCAATCCCTAAGCGTTTTACCAGAGAACCGGCAGCGCGGTTACGCACCACGCACTCCACCGGCACCATATCCAGCTTTTTAACCAGACATTCGGTATCGGACAGCAGCGCTTCCATCTGGGTCGGGATACCCGCTTCCGCCAGCTTGCTCATAATGAAATGGTTGAACTTGTTGTTCACCATGCCTTTACGATCAAACTGCTCAATGCGAGCGCCATCCCCTGCTGACGTATCGTTACGGAATTCGAGTATCAACAGATCCGGATTTTCGGTGCTGTATACCGTTTTCGCTTTACCACGATACAACTCAGCTTGCTTTTTCATCTTTCACCACTCCAGTGATATTAAGCCCAAAAAATACATTCCCGCCTGTACACAACATCATTCAAAGCGCATTGAGGCGGCAACTGAGCGAATCCCCGGTCATTAACATAAGCAAGTGACTGGGGTGAACGAAGGCAACCAACAACGACGCAATTTGAAGGATGATGCGCATACGCACACGTTTGCGTCACTATACATTAAAAAGGGCCGGATTGCTCCAGCCCTGTTTATTACTTACTGAATGCCGCCTGGAATACGGCGACCAGCGCATCATTTTGCGACTGCGTCAACGTATGCCCTTTCGGATCGATAAACTGCAGACTGCTGCGGTTATCGAGATCCCCGACCTGCAGTTTATAATCGCCGGATACCAGCTGCGGGTCGCGAGCCCCCAGATCGGTCCAGCCGCTGTCAGATAGCGGTTTGTAAGTCACAGAAAGACTGCCCTGAGAACGGGAGCTGTCGGTTACCTTCATCCCCACTTTTCCCAGCGCGCCCGGCAGACGTTGCCAAACCAGGTTAAACGGCGCACGCACCACCAGCATCGGCAGGCCGGTGTCATCAGCCGCGCTCTGCACGTCGAAAGTCGCTCCGGCATTTTTCTGCGCGGCGTTCTGTGCGTTGGTGGCGTTCAGATCCAGCCCCTCGGAAATGACGTTCAGCATCGCGGTGCTGTAGCGCTGCAGCGACGCCGGATCGGCAACGGGTTTACCCGCTTGCTCCAGGTTCACCAGCTTCACGATCACTGCCTGCTGATAGCCCTGCTGCTTCACTGAGATTTGATAGCGACCACGGTACTGCTGATCTTCATCAAGGCGATTCCAGTCGACCCAGTCGGTATTCAGCGTCTGGCTGGCATCATCACGCTTAGCAATAGTGTAGTTTTTCGCCTGCACGATGCTTGCCACCTGTGCCCACAACGAACCGCTGCGGCCATTTTCCACCATCAGCGTCGCGGTATCCCCCTTAAACTGGGTGCTCGCGCCGCTGAGCAGGGCCAGAGGCTGAGCAGGCGGACGGATGTCCAGCGCTTTACCTGTGTTACCGGTGCTGGTCGCAACCGGAATGTTATAATCACCCACCTGAACCGGCAGGATCATGCCTGCTGGCGCATGAAGTTCACTGAGCGGCGTTGCCTGCAAATAGGCCTCATCGCCGCTCACCTGGCGCTTATAGCGCGAATCAGAACTACAGGCCGCGAGGAGTAGAACCAGCGAAACACCCGCAACCTTCGCCAGGCGCGACTTCTGTACTGAGTAAGCCATCAAATCTCCCTAAACTTTACAGCAAACCGGCATGCTTCAACGCGGCGGTGACAGCCTTAATACCATTTTCGGTAATTGGTGTCATCGGCAGACGTAGCGTATCGGTCGCCACAAGACCCAATGCCTTACAGGCCCATTTGGCCGGGATAGGATTGGGTTCGACAAATAATTTGGTATGCAACGGCATCAGACGCTGGTTAATCGCACGCGCTTCAGCAAATTGACCCGCCAGCGCCAGTCGGCACATTTCGGCCATTTCACGCGCCGCAACGTTTGCCGTTACGGAAATCACGCCATGACCACCAAGCTGCATAAAGTCCATTCCGGTCGCGTCATCGCCGCTCAACAGAATAAAGTCATCTGAAACCAGCTCTTTGATCTGATGAACACGCGTTAAGTTCCCCGTTGCTTCCTTAATACCGATAATATTTTTGATTTCCGCCAGACGGCCAACGGTTTCCGGTAACATATCGCACCCCGTACGGGACGGCACATTATACAGAATTTGCGGCAAATCAGTATGTTCGGCAATCGCTTTAAAATGCTGGAACACCCCTTCCTGAGTCGGGCGGTTGTAATAAGGCGTTACCGTCAGACAACCTACCACACCGCTATCGTTAAAACGTTTAGTCAGACTAATCGCCTCGGCGGTGGCATTCGCACCGGTACCGGCAATCACCGGAATACGCCCGTCAGCCAGTTCCAGCGTCTGCATCACCACATCACCATGCTCTTCATGGCTTAGGGTTGCGGACTCTCCGGTAGTCCCTACCGAAACGATCGCCGAGGTTCCATTGGCGACATGGTAATCAATCAGTTTTTTCAGGCTTGATCGGCAGACATTGCCGTTTTCATCCATCGGCGTGACAAGCGCTACAATACTTCCCGTAAACATGGGCCATCCTCAGAGCAGAAGTGGGATAAGATATTCAATGTTACGTTTGGTGCTGTAATAAAAGCAAGAGACCCGATGCCATCAGGGATGTTGTATGCCGGTTTTTTTTATGCTTTCCTAACGTTACCTCACCTTTTTAAAGGAAGAACAGGTTTGACCGCCTCATTACAACACTATCTGGTTATTACCGCATTGGGCGCAGACCGCCCGGGCATCGTGAATACAATCACTCGCCACGTCAGCAGTTGCGGCTGTAATATCGAAGACAGCCGGTTGGCTATGCTTGGCGACGAGTTTACGTTTATCATGCTGCTTTCCGGCTCGTGGAATGCGATTAACCTGATTGAATCCACTCTGCCGCTGAAAGGCGCCGAGCTGGAACTGCTTATCGTGATGAAGCGTACAACCGCAAGACCGCCTCAGGCGATGCAGAATACCGTCTGGATTCAGGTTGAGGTGCCGGATTCACCGCATATTATTGAGCGATTTACCGCCCTGTGTGATAAATGGAAAATGAATATTGCCGAACTGGTTTCCCGCACCCAATCGGGCGCAAACGACGATTCCGTTCAGCTTTTTATCCAAATCACCGCCCATAGTCCAACAACGCAAAATGCGTCAAATATCGAACAAGCATTTAAAGCACTATGTACAGAACTGAATGCACAAGGCAGTATTAATATCGTTAATTATTCACAGCATGATGAACAGGATGGAGTTTGAGTAATGAACCCACTGAAAGCCGGTGATATTGCACCGAAATTTAGCTTACCGGACCAGGACGGCGAGGAAGTAAATTTGACCGACTTCCAGGGACAGCGTGTTCTGGTTTATTTTTACCCGAAAGCCATGACCCCGGGCTGCACCGTACAGGCGTGCGGTTTGCGCGATAACATGGACGACCTGAAAAAAGCAGGCGTTGAAGTACTGGGCATCAGTACGGATAAACCAGAAAAACTCTCCCGTTTCGCCGAAAAAGAGCTGCTGAACTTCACTTTGCTCTCTGATGAAAATCATCAGGTATGCGAACAGTTTGGTATCTGGGGTGAAAAAACGTTTATGGGGAAAACCTACGACGGCATTCACCGCATCAGCTTCCTCATTGATGCCGATGGCAAAATCGAGCATGTATTTGATGATTTCAAAACCAGTAATCACCACGAAGTGGTGTTGAACTGGCTGAAAGAAAACGCCTGACGCTGAGAAAAATGCAAGACCCGGGTCGTTACCCAACCACCCGGCGTCTTTTTTAGCGCATATTTTTCAGCTTCTCGCTACTTCCCGTCTTCGATAACAGGGCCATCCGGCCAGGCATGCATTACCGCTTTGATTAACGTCGCCAGCGGAATCGCGAAGAACACGCCCCAGAATCCCCACAAACCGCCGAAGATAATCACCGACAGAATAATGACCAGCGGATGCAGATTAACCGCTTCTGAGAACAATACCGGAACCAGCAGGTTGCCATCCAGCCCCTGAATAATCAGGTACACCATGAACAGGCTCCAGAACTCGGTGCCCGCGCCAAACTGAAACAGCGCCACGCCAATCACCGGAATGGTGACCACAAACGCGCCAATGTAAGGGATCAATACCGAAAAACCGACCAGCACTGCCAACAACAGCGAATAATTGAGCCCAAAAAGGATAAAACCAATCCATGTCGCCACGCCGACGACAATCATTTCCAGCACCTTACCGCGTATATAGTTGGTAATTTGCTGGTTCATCTCTTCCCACACCTGCCCGGCCAGACCGCGATTACGCGGCAGAACACGGCGCACGGCATTCAGCATCTGCGCTTTATCTTTCAGCAGGAAGAACACCATCAGCGGGACCAGTACCAGATAGACCGCCAGCGTCAGCAGCCCGACCAGCGAAGCCAGGGAGTATTTCACCACCGAATCGCCGACGGTTAACATCCGGCTGCGCATATTTTCCGCCATCGCGTCGATAATTCCGGCATCCATTAAGGCGGGATAACGACGCGGCACGGTGGCGGCAAAGTCAGAAAGTTTGTTCAGCATGCCAGGCATATCGCGAATCAGATAAATACCCTGTTGCCAGGCAACCGGCATCACCACGAAAGCCATCAGGAGCAAAATACCAACAAACAGAATCAGAACAACTGACGTGGCCCAGGTCCGTGAAAAACCGATGCGCTCCAGTCTGACGGTCGGCCATTCCAGCAAATAAGCCAGTACGATAGACACTAAGAGCGGCGCCAGCAGGCCGCTAAAGAAAAACATAATGCCAAACCCGGCCAACAAAATGACCAGCAGCGCTATCGCCTCCGGATCGCTGAACCGGCGACGATACCACTGCATTAACATCTGAAGCATAAAACCCTTCCCTGAAGAGCGAAGCTGTAACAATCTCAGGAATTGTATCGAAATGTCACAAAAAAGACTTCGCTTTTTATGGGTAAAACGACAAACATTAATGACCGGGTGAATATCATATTTTCAATGCGGTTCACCCCAGCTAAACTCGCTGGAGTTGCGGTCAGGGAACATTACGCCGCACAATCGGTCAAACTGGCACATCCACATTACAGGACAGGGGTTATGTTCAGGCAGTTGAAGAAAACGCTGGTGGCAGCCGTCATCGCGTCGTTGACGCTGGGGTCGATATTACCTGCTTTTGCCGATACCGCAGATACGTTGCCAGACATGGGCACCACCGCAGGAAGCACGCTCTCCATCGGTCAGGAAATGCAGATGGGAGATTACTATGTTCGTCAGCTGCGCGGCAGCGCGCCGTTAATCAACGACCCTCTTCTGGTGCAATATATTAATGGCTTAGGCATGCGGCTGGTCTCGCACGCCAATTCAGTGCGTACGCCATTCCACTTTTATCTGATTAATAATGACGAAATTAACGCCTTTGCTTTCTTCGGCGGCAACGTTGTGCTGCACTCGGCGCTCTTCCGTTACGTGGATAACGAAAGCGAGCTGGCATCCGTCATGGCGCACGAAATTTCACACGTCACCCAACGCCACCTTGCCCGCGCAATGGAAGATCAGAAGCGTAATGCCCCACTGACCTGGGTCGGCGCGCTGGGGTCTATTCTGCTGGCGATGGCCAGCCCGCAGGCCGGGATGGCGGCGCTCACCGGCACGCTTGCCGGTACTCAGCAGGGGATGATCAGCTTTACCCGACAAAACGAAGAAGAGGCGGACCGTATTGGTATTCAGGTGCTTCAGCGTTCAGGGTTCGATCCTCAGGCCATGCCGGCATTTATGGAAAAACTGCTTGACCAATCACGTTATTCGACCCGTCTGCCGGAAATGTTGCTGACTCACCCATTGCCGGAAAGCCGCCTCGCTGACGCCCGCAACCGGGCGAATCAGATGCGCCCGGTTGTCGTGCAATCTTCCGCAAACTTCTATCTGGCAAAGGCCAGAACCCTCGGGATGTATGCTTCCGGAGACAATAAGCTCAATAATGATCTACTGAGCAGTTGGGAAAAAGGCAATATCCGCGAACAACACGCCGCCCGATACGGACGCGCCCTGCTGGCAATGGGCAGCGATAATTACGATCTGGCGCGCAAAACGCTGCAACCGCTGTTAAACGCCGATCCGCAAAACGCCTGGTATCTCGATCTGGCAACCGATATCGACCTCGGGCAAAAGAGAGCAACTGATGCGATCAGGCGCCTGAAAAATGCCCGTGAACTTCGTACCGATCCGGTTCTACAGATAAACCTTGCCAACGCGTTACTGGAAGGCGGGCAACCGGCGGAAGCCGCAACTATTCTTAACCGCTACACCTTTAATAATAAAGAGGACGTCAACGGTTGGGATTTACTGGCCCAGGCGGAAGCCAAACTCGGCAATCGCGATCAGGAACTGGCGGCGCGTGCAGAAAGCATGGCGCTGGTCGGGCGACTCGATCAGGCTATCTCATTACTTAGCCGCGCCAGTTCGCAAGTGAAATTAGGCAGCTTGCAACAAGCGCGCTACGACGCGCGCATCGATCAGTTGCGACAGTTGCAGGAACGCTTCAAACCGTACCAGAAAATGTAAGGAGATCTCGTGTCCGAGACGGTCAAAATCTATCATAATCCCCGCTGCTCCAAGAGCCGCGACACCCTGAGCCTGCTGAAGGCCAACGGTATCGACCCCGAAGTGGTGCTTTATCTGGAGACGCCACCGGATGCCGCAACGCTGCGCCAGTTGCTGAAGATGCTGGGAATGGCCAGCGCACGCGAATTAATGCGCCAGAAAGAAGATCTGTATAAATCACTGGAGCTGGCAAATCCGCAGCTCAGCGAAGAAGCGCTGATCCAGGCGATGATCGATAATCCGAAGTTGATCGAACGGCCTGTCGTCGTCAGCCGCGGCAAAGCGCGTATCGGTCGCCCACCGGAGCAAGTGCTGGAAATCATTGGCTAACGCGCTTTCACGGCGGCGGATTAGAACGTCGCCGTGCAGTTAAAGCTTCAGGATCTCTTTCACAAATGGAATCGTCAGTTTGCGCTGGGCGGTAATCGAGGCGCGATCGAGCTGATCGAGCGTCATAAACAACGAACGCATTTCGCGATCCAGTCGCTTAAGCAGGAAACGGCAGACGTCCTCCGGCATTTCGAAACCGCGCAGTCTGGCGCGCAGTTGCAGTGCCTGGAGCTTATCCTCATCCGACAGGGGTTGCAGTTTGTAGATTTGCCCCCAGTCGAGACGCGAGGCCAGATCCGGCAGCCCCAGCTTAAGCTGGCGAGGCGGCCGATCGCCGGTAATCAGCAGCCGGGTTTTCCCTGATTCAAGAATGCGGTTATAGAGGTCGAAGATAGCCATTTCCCACAGTTCATCACCGGCCACACATTCAATGTTGTCGATGCAAACCAGCGATAGCTGCTCCATTCCGTCCAGCACTTCCGGCACAAACCACGTCCGTTTATCCAGAGGAACATAGCCCACTGCATCGCCACGCTGGGAGAGTTCCGCGCAGGCGGCGTGTAATAAATGACTGCGCCCCGCCCCTTCGCGCGACCAGATATAGATATATCCGCTATGTTCCTGCCGCAGCACGTTCTGGAGGGCAGCAAGAAGAGAAGGGTTATCACCCGGCCAGAAACTTGCGAAAGTTTCATCATCGGGAAGATACAGTGGCAAAGAGAGCTGTGCCGGTGCGTTCAGATGGACCTCAACATAGGCTTGCAGAAAAACGCGAAGAGTTTAGCACAGAAATACGCAAGGAGAGAACCGGGCAGGCTCACCGCCCGGTATAAGGATCACGGTTTTGCGTCTTCACTGTCCGCGGCATCGAGGACAACCTCTTCCGGGCGCAAAACGCCGATCAGCCTGAAGATCAGGCTCAGACAGATACCGACAATGGTCGCCAGTGCCATACCTTTCAGTTCGGCGGCGCCAATATGCACTTTCGCGCCACTGACACCGATAATCAGGATAACGGAGGTGAGGATCAGATTCTGCGCCTTATTGTAATCCACTTTGGATTCAATCAGCACGCGAATACCTGATGCGCCAATCACACCATACAGCAGCAGGGAGACGCCGCCCATGACCGGTAGCGGAATAATCTGAATCGCTGCGGCCAGTTTCCCGACGCAGGAGAGCAAAATGGCGATGATCGCCGCCCCACCGATAACCCAGGTGCTGTATACGCGGGTAATCGCCATGACACCGATATTCTCGCCGTATGTGGTATTCGGCGTTGAACCAAAGAAGCCGGAGATCACCGTAGACAGACCGTTGGCAAACATCGAGCGATGTAAACCCGGATCGCGGATAAGATCTTTTTTGACGATATTGGCCGTCACCACCAGGTGGCCAACGTGCTCGGCGATCACCACCAGCGCGGCAGGTAAAATGGTGAAAATCGCAAACCATTCAAAACGTGGCGTGTAGAAGGTCGGTAGCGCAAACCAGTGCGCCTCAGCGATAGGCGTGGTATCGACTACCCCCATGACAAAAGAGAGCGCGTAGCCGACCAGTACGCCGATTAAAATCGGGATAATCGCCAGAAAGCCACGGAACAGCACCGAACCGAAGACCGTCACGGCCAGCGTCACCAGTGAAATAATGATGGTCTTGCTATCCGGCGATTGCCCTTCGGCAGGCAACAGACCGGCCATATTTGCCGCGACGCCCGCCAGTTCCAGGCCGATAACCGCGACAATTGCCCCCATCGCCGCCGGAGGAAACATCACGTCCAGCCAGCCGGTACCGGCTTTTTTCACCACAAAGGAGACAATACAAAACAGTACGCCGCACATGATAAAGCCGCCGAGAGCGACTTCGTAGCCCAGCGGCAGCAGAAGCAGAACCGGAGAAATAAACGCAAAGCTCGATCCAAGATAAGCCGGGATTTTACCTTTGCAGATGAAAAGGTATAACAGTGTACCAATGCCGTTAAACAGCAGTACCGTGGCCGGATTTATATGAAACAGAACGGGCACCAGTACCGTTGCGCCAAACATGGCGAACAGATGTTGCAAACTAAGCGGGATTGTCTGTAAAAGTGGTGGTCTTTCACTCACCCCGATAGCACGGCGCGTCATAGCATTTTCCTCTGAGAGTCGTTTGTTAGTTGCTGTGTGTTTTATTCAAAAAAAAGCCGACTATCAAAGTCGGCTTTTTTTACTTCATCATTTACTTGGTACCAAAGATCTTATCACCGGCATCGCCGAGCCCCGGAATAATGTATCCGTGCTCGTTCAGGCCCTGATCAATCGACGCGGTGTAGAGTTCCACATCCGGATGAGCTTTCTCCAGCGCGGCAATGCCTTCCGGCGCAGCCACCAGAACCAGCACCTTAATGCTGTTACAGCCTGCTTTCTTCAGCAGGTCAATGGTGGCGATCATTGAGCCGCCAGTTGCCAGCATAGGGTCAACCACCAGCGCCATGCGTTCGTCGATATTGGACACCAGCTTCTGGAAATAGGGCACCGGCTCAAGGGTTTCTTCATTACGGTAGATACCCACGACGCTGATGCGCGCGCTTGGGACGTGCTCAAGCACGCCGTCCATCATGCCCAGACCTGCGCGCAGAATCGGCACCACAGTAATTTTTTTGCCTTTGATCTGCTCGATGTCTACCGGGCCGTTCCAGCCTTCAATGGTGACTTTTTCCGTCTCCAGATCGGCGGTCGCTTCATAAGTCAGTAAGCTGCCCACTTCTGAGGCGAGTTCACGGAAGCGTTTGGTGCTGATGTCGTGCTCACGCATCAGCCCCAGCTTGTGTTTGACGAGTGGGTGTTTCACTTCCACAATCTTCATTCTCTTTCTCCTCTGAAGGGCAACCACAAAAAAAATCGCGGGATTATACCGCTTTTTCCCTTTTGCGCCATAGCCGATATGTTTGACCCCGATCAAGCAAAATGCTTTACGCTGCCTGAGGCAGTATAAAAGAAATAAAAAAAGCCCCGCCAAAAGCGGCAATGCCGTTCACTTAAGCCAATTATCGGTGTTGCCTTTTGTTTTATTTGCCTGTGGTAATCGCATTATCGGTGGTTTAAACGAAAATCTGATTCGATTGATTCACTTACTGAGCTGATACGGGCTGAATGAAATATAAAGGATATAACTTTTTTTATGATTTTCAGCCTCTGAAAAGCCACTGACGAATAACGGACTCACCGCATGGGGGTTGGGCGCATCAAGGAAAGCCTCGCGAGAACGCAGGCGCACATCCATGACTGGCCGCCAGGACGGTGGCCAGAGGGCGGGTCGAGACAGGACAAAATTGCCCGGAGCAATTTTGAACAGCGCTTGCGCTGGCCCTGGAAGGGCGAGTCCCGGGGATGGGACGAGTAGCGTCGAGTCCCGCCCGGTCCGCCAGATGAAGCCGGAGTGGAGCGGACCGCGCAGCGGCAGGTTTTCAGCGCAATGCCGGGGGTGCAGGGGGACGGGCGAAACGTCCCCCTGCCCGTTCACACGCTGTGGATATAACGAATATCCGCGAATTTATAGTGAACGGAACAGGCCACTAAGCCAAAATGGGTGAAAATGAAAAATGCGTCATATTCGCCAGAACCACCGATTGATGACAGAACCGCTCAGCCAGCCATAAATACAACTGACAGCCCTTAACTGACCAGCATTGCGCCAAAAGCGGGGCCGTATAAGGCTTTGCGACGATTTACAACCTCTCGCCGTTGCTGGCGATAACCTGCTGATACCAGGCAAAAGATTTCTTGCGGCTACGCGCCAGCGTACCGTTGCCCTCATTGTCTTTATCGACATAGATAAAACCGTAGCGTTTTTTCATCTCGCCGGTACCGGCGGAGACCAGGTCGATGCAGCCCCACGGGGTATATCCCATCAGCTCTACGCCATCTTCAACAACCGCCTTTTTCATCTCAGCGATATGCGCGGCGAGATAGTCAATACGATACTGGTCATCCACCGAACCATCCGCTTCACGCACATCAATGGCGCCGAAGCCATTCTCAACAATAAACAGCGGCAGTTGATAGTGATCCCAGAACCAGTTCAGAGAGTAACGCAGGCCGACAGGATCAATCTGCCAGCCCCAGTCTGACTTCTGTACATACGGGTTAGAAACCAGGCTGGTGGTTTCATCATAATCCAGTTGCGGATTGTCATCGGTCGCTTTGGTGGCGAACGACATATAGTAGCTAAAGCCGATATAGTCGACGCAGCCCTCGGTCAGCGCCACGCGGTCCTCTTCGCTCATATCCAGCGCAAAACCGCGACGCGCAAAGTAGTTCAGCAGATGTTGCGGGTATTTGCCGCGCACGTGAACATCGGTGAACCAGTAGCGACGATGCATGGCGTTCATCGCCATCATCATGTCGTCTGGCGCGCAGCTCAGCGGGTAAATCGGACACATGGCGATCATGCAGCCAATCTGCAGTGACGGGTTAATCTCGCGAGCCGCTTTGACTGCCAGCGCGCTGGCGACCAGCTCATAGTGCGCCGCCTGGTACATCACCGGCTCACGATCTTCTCCCGGCAGAAACTTCAGTCCCGAGTTGGTGAACGGCGCAAAATCTTCATGGAAGTTAGCCTGGTTGTTGATCTCATTAAAGGTCATCCAGTACTTCACTTTATGCTGATAACGGGTAAACACAACCCGCGCAAAACGAACAAAGAAATCAATCAGCTGACGATTACGCCAGCCGCCGTATTCCGTCACCAGATGGTACGGCATTTCAAAGTGGGAGAGCGTAATCACCGGCTCAATGCCGTGCTTCAGACACTCATCGAACAGATCATCATAAAACTGTAGCCCGGCTTCGTTGGGCTCCAGCTCATCTCCTCGCGGGAATATACGCGTCCAGGCAATAGACGTCCGAAAGCATTTAAAGCCCATTTCGGCAAACAGCTGAATGTCATCTTTATAACGATGATAAAAATCAATTGCCTGATGATTGGGGTAATTTTTCCCGGGCAACACGCCATCGGTGATTTCGCGGGGCACACCGTGCGCGCCCGCGGTCATGACATCGGCGACGCTAACGCCTTTCCCCCCCTCTTTCCATCCGCCTTCCAGCTGATGCGCGGCAACCGCCCCGCCCCACAGAAAACCTTGTTTAAATCCAGACATGCTCTCTCCCTATGCGCAGCGGCCGCTATGCGCCTCTGCTGCTGATTAAAAGGGTAACTGACATCCGCCTGAGCGCCTCATTACGCCATTTTTAACGCCGTATCGCTGATATCGCATTCGCGGTTTATCTGCGTCATACAGCATGCGACAAAAACAGAAACCGGTTTCAGTGGCATAATGATCATTCGTGTACACCGTAGCAAGCGGAAGAATGTACCCGGTTTCATTTTCGTGAACAGTATCAAATTTGTACACTTAGCCGTCGTTTTGTATTGACTGCAAAGCAGGCTCGCAAACGTTTGCTTTCCCTGTTAGAATTGCGCCGTTTTTTATTGCTACCGCAAACGCGTGGAGACTTCGCAGTGACCGATAAAACCTCTCTCAGCTATAAAGATGCCGGCGTGGATATTGATGCAGGCAACGCTCTCGTCGACCGTATTAAGGGCGTGGTGAAGAAAACCCGTCGCCCGGAAGTGATGGGTGGACTGGGCGGATTCGGCGCACTGTGCGCGCTGCCGCAGAAGTATCGCGAGCCGGTACTGGTTTCCGGCACCGATGGCGTTGGCACCAAGCTGCGTCTGGCGATGGACCTGAAGCGTCACGACACTATCGGTATCGACCTGGTCGCCATGTGCGTGAACGATCTCGTGGTTCAGGGCGCAGAGCCGCTGTTCTTCCTTGATTACTACGCGACCGGAAAACTGGATGTCGATACCGCAGCCAGCGTGATCAACGGCATTGCCGAAGGTTGCCTGCAATCAGGTTGCGCGCTGGTGGGCGGTGAAACGGCGGAGATGCCGGGCATGTACCATGGCGAAGACTACGACGTAGCAGGTTTCTGCGTTGGGGTAGTAGAAAAAGCGGAAATTATCGACGGCAGCAAAGTGGCCGATGGCGATGTTCTCGTCGCACTGGCCTCCAGTGGCCCGCACTCCAACGGCTACTCTCTGGTGCGCAAAATTATCGAAGTCAGCGGCGTTGACCCGCAAACTACCGATCTCAACGGCAAGCCTCTGGCCGATCACCTGCTGGCACCGACCCGTATTTATGTGAAACCGGTACTCGACCTGATTGCCAACGTTGACGTGCACGCCATCGCCCATCTGACCGGCGGCGGCTTCTGGGAAAATATCCCGCGCGTTCTGCCGGACAACACTCAGGCGGTTATCGATGAGTCCTCCTGGCAGTGGCCGGCGGTGTTCAAGTGGCTGCAAACGGCCGGAAACGTCAGCAACCATGAGATGTATCGTACCTTTAACTGCGGCGTCGGCATGGTTATCGCTCTCCCGGCGGAAGCGGCCGATAACGCAATCGCTTTCCTGAACGACAAAGGTGAAAACGCGTGGAAAATAGGTTATATCAAAACCTCAGATTCCGAACAGCGTGTGGTTATTGAATGAAAAACATCGTGGTGCTGATTTCCGGTAACGGCAGTAATCTGCAGGCCATTATTGACGCCTGCGCCCGGAAAAAAATCAACGGCACCCTGCGTGCAGTCTTCAGCAACAAAGCCGAAGCCTTCGGCCTGGAGCGCGCTCGCGCGGCGAATATTCCGGCTCATGCGCTCTCTCCCGGCCAGTTTGCCAGTCGTGAAGCCTTCGATCGTGAACTGATGCACGAAATTGATGCTTACGCGCCGGATCTGGTGGTGCTGGCCGGCTATATGCGTATTCTGAGCCCGGCATTTGTCGCGCACTATCAGGGGCGTTTGCTGAACATCCATCCTTCCCTGCTGCCGAAATATCCGGGGCTGCACACCCATCGTCAGGCGCTGGAAAACGGTGATGAGGAGCACGGGACATCGGTGCATTTCGTGACTGATGAGCTGGACGGAGGCCCGGTGGTGCTGCAGGCGAAAGTGCCGGTCTTTACTGAGGATACCGAAGACGAGATTACCGCCCGTGTACAGGCTCAGGAACACGACATCTATCCGCTGGTCATCAGTTGGTTTGTCGACGGTCGCCTTCGCGCGGTAGGGAATGAAGCCTGGCTTGATAAGGTCAAACTGCCACCGCAAGGCTACGCCGCTGACGAGTAACCCACCGCCCTGCGCTTTATCCACGCGGGGCTTTTTTTTGATTAAAATCGCTTAACAATCAATCATATTGAAGAGTATTGTTCTTCTTACTGTCATATTATTGTGACACAGTGGATCGCTATGCGGAAAATTTCGTCATAATAGTCTACGTCCTGTGAGTTAAACGGAGTGTGAGTTGTAATGGGCCAGGAAAAGCTATACATCGAAAAAGAACTCAGCTGGTTGTCCTTTAACGAGCGTGTACTTCAGGAAGCGGCGGACAAAAGCAATCCGCTGATCGAGCGCATGCGCTTTTTAGGCATTTACTCCAACAATCTCGATGAATTTTATAAAGTCCGTTTTGCCGAGCTGAAGCGGCGCATCATCATTAGTGAAGAACAAGGTATTACCGCCCACTCTCGCCACCTGCTGGGTAAAATTCAGACGCGCGTATTGAAGGCCGATCAGGAGTTTGACAGTTTATATAACGAGCTGTTACTGGAAATGGCGCGTAACCAGATTTTCCTGATTAACGAGCGTCAGCTTTCGGTTAATCAGCAGTCATGGCTGCGTAACTACTTCAAGGTCTACCTTCGCCAGCATATCTCGCCAATCCTGATCAACCACGAAACGGATCTGGTACAGTTTCTGAAGGATGATTACACCTATCTGGCCGTTGAGATCATCCGCGGAGAAACGATCAATTACGCGCTGCTGGAGATTCCGTCAGACAAGGTACCCCGTTTTGTGAACCTTCCGCCGGAAGCGCCACGTCGCCGTAAGCCAATGATTCTTTTAGATAATATTCTGCGCTATTGCCTCGATGATATCTTTAAGGGCTTCTTTGATTACGACACGCTCAACGCCTACTCAATGAAAATGACGCGTGATGCCGAATACGACCTGGTGCACGAGATGGAATCGAGCCTGATGGAGCTGATGTCCTCCAGTCTGAAACAGCGTCTGACCGCCGAACCGGTGCGCTTCGTCTATCAGCGCGATATGCCTGACGCGATGGTCGAAATGCTGCGCGATAAGCTCTCTATCTCCAACTACGACTCGATGCTGCCGGGCGGACGCTACCACAACTTTAAAGATTTTATTAGTTTCCCGAATGTTGGCAAAGCCAACCTAGTTAACAAACCGATGCCGCGCCTGCGCCATCTGTGGTTCGATAAGTTCCGTAACGGCTTTGATGCGATTCGCGAACGCGATGTGCTGCTCTACTATCCGTACCACACCTTCGAGCACGTGCTGGAACTGCTGCGTCAGGCCTCTTTCGACCCGAGCGTGCTGGCTATCAAAATCAACATCTATCGTGTCGCTAAAGATTCGCGAATTATTGATTCGATGATCCACGCCGCCCACAACGGTAAAAAAGTAACCGTAGTTGTGGAACTGCAGGCGCGTTTTGATGAAGAAGCCAACATTCACTGGGCCAAACGTCTGACCGAAGCCGGCGTGCACGTTATCTTCTCCGCGCCAGGGTTGAAGATCCACGCCAAGCTGTTTCTCGTTTCCCGTAAAGAAGGGGATGAAGTCGTCCGTTATGCGCATATCGGTACCGGCAACTTCAACGAAAAAACCGCCCGTCTCTACACCGACTATTCATTGCTCACCGCCGATGCGCGGATCACCAATGAAGTTCGTCGGGTGTTTAACTTTATCGAAAACCCCTATCGCCCGGTAAGCTTCGACTATTTGCTGGTATCACCGCAAAACTCGCGCCGACTGCTGTATGAAATGATCGACCGTGAAATCGCTAACGCGCAGAATAGCCGGCCATCAGGCATTACGCTGAAGCTGAACAACCTGGTTGATAAGGGGCTGGTGGATCGTCTGTACGCGGCCTCAAGTTCCGGCGTCCCGGTGAACCTGTTGATTCGCGGCATGTGCTCGCTGATCCCCGGTCTGGAAGGCATCAGTGACAATATTCGCGTGATCAGCATCGTTGACCGCTTCCTTGAGCATGACCGGATCTATAGCTTCGAAAACGGCGGCGATAAGCAGGTCTGGTTATCGTCCGCGGACTGGATGACGCGCAATATCGACTATCGTATCGAAGTCGCCACGCCGCTGCTGGATCCCCGACTCAAACAGCGCGTGTTGGATATTTTAGATATTCTGTTCAGCGATACGGTAAAAGCGCGCTATCTTGATAAAGAACTGAGTAATCGCTACGTGCCGCGCGGCAACCGCCGTAAAGTTCGCGCACAGATGGCGATATACGACTACCTCAAATCACTTGAACAGCCCGATTAACCTATGCCAATAAACGAAAATGCCCCCCGGCCACAAGAGTTTGCTGCGGTCGACCTCGGTTCGAACAGTTTTCATATGGTGATCGCCCGTGTCGTCGACGGAGCAATGCAGATCATCGGTCGTCTGAAGCAGCGTGTACACCTGGCTGACGGTCTGGATGAAAATTCTCTCCTCAGCGAAGAGGCCATCAAACGCGGGCTGAACTGTCTGTCGCTGTTTGCCGAGCGCTTGCAGGGGTTCGATCCCTCAAGCGTCTGCATTGTCGGCACTCATACGCTACGCCAGGCAACCAACGCGGCGGAATTTCTCAAGCGCGCCGAGCAGGTCATCCCCTATCCGATTGAAATTATCCCCGGCAACGAAGAAGCGCGTCTGATTTTTATGGGCGTGGAGCATACGCAACCGGAGCGAGGCCGTAAGCTGGTTATTGATATCGGCGGCGGTTCTACCGAGCTGGTCATCGGCGAAGATTTTGAACCCCGTCTGGTGGAAAGCCGCCGGATGGGCTGCGTGAGCTTCTCCCAGGTTTATTTTCCTGGCGGCGTTATCAGTAAAGCAAATTTCCAGCGCGCACGCCTGTCAGCCGTGCAAAAGCTGGAAACGCTGGCCTGGCAGTTCCGTATTCAGGGCTGGAACGTCGCCCTCGGCGCATCCGGCACCATCAAAGCCGCGCATGAAGTGCTGGTGGCGATGGGCGAGAAAGATGGCGTTATTACCCCGGAACGCCTCGAAATGCTGGTCGATGAGCTATTGAAATACAAAAATTACGACTCGCTGAACCTGCCGGGCTTATCGGAAGATCGTAAGGCCGTGTTTGCTCCCGGCCTGGCAATTCTCTGCGGCGTATTCGACGCGCTGGCGATTAAAGAGCTGCGTTTGTCCGATGGCGCGCTGCGCGAAGGCGTGCTGTACGAGATGGAGGGCCGGTTCCGTCATCAGGACATTCGTAGCCGCACCGCACAAAGTCTGGCCAACCAGTACAATATCGATCGTGAGCAGGCGCGGCGGGTACTGGAGACAACCACCCATATGTTTGAGCAGTGGCAGGAGCAAAATCCTAAGCTGGCTAATCCGCATCTGGAGGCGCTGCTGAAATGGGCAACCATGCTACATGAAGTCGGCTTAAATATTAATCACAGCGGAATGCATCGCCACTCGGCTTATATCCTGCAAAACAGTGATCTGCCGGGCTTTAATCAGGAACAGCAAATGCTGATGGCGACGCTGGTCCGCTACCATCGGAAAGCCATTAAGCTGGATGATTTGCCGCGTTTTACGCTGTTTAAGAAAAAGCAGTTTTTGCCTTTAATTCAGCTTCTGCGCCTTGGCGTCCTGCTGAATAACCAGCGTCAGGCGACGACAACGCCGCCGACCCTCACGCTAAAAACCGAAGCCAACCACTGGACGCTGGTGTTCCCCCATGACTGGTTCAGCCAGAATGCGCTGGTACTGCTCGATCTGGAGAAAGAGCAGGAATACTGGCAAGGCGTTCCGGACTGGTTGCTGAAGATCAGCGAAGAAAAACCTGACGCCGAGGGTTAAGTCATCCCCGATGGGCCGCCCCCCGGCCCATCGCTATCAGCAGGCATCACCAGCTTCTCAAGCGGGACAGGCTTGCCAATATCATCACCCTGCATATAGTCAATCCCCAGCGAAATTACCGCCTGACGAATTTCTGGCGTGTCGACATAATCGGCCACCACCTGCATATTGTGCATTCGCGCAACAAGGCAAATGGATGCGACGGTCTGATAGATAAGACTACTGCTCAGTAGATTACGAATAAAACCACCGTCAATTTTCACCAGATCCGCATTGATCATTTTCAGTTGCGCGTCGCTGGAATAACCGTGGCCAAACTCATCCATCACTACGCGACAGCCCATCTCCTGCAAGTACGCCTGCGTATTCCGCGCCCGTTCCGGGCTGCCCCGAAAATGGTTTTCAGTCAATGCAAAAATAAGCTGCCAGGGCTCAATATCGTAGCGGATCAGCAGCATTTTCACCTGCCGATGAAAGTGGCTATTGTTCACGGAAAAAGGCGAAACATTCATGATCAGGCGTATTCCCGGCAGAGTATTACGCTGCCTGTCCATAAATGCCAGAGTACGCTCCAGAACCCAGCTATCAATACGCGCTGAGAGACCCAATTCCTCTGCTACCGGCAAAAAAGTCTCCGGCATAATGATCTCATCATTGTCATTCCGCACCCTGAGCAGGACTTCATGATAACTGTCGCCGCGGATACCAACTATCGGCTGGGCCATCAGCAGAAATCGATCCTGTTCCAGCGCTTTCATCAGTTGATTCATCATTGTGATTTTATTTTTTAGCTGCTGCTGCAAATTGATCGCGCCACTGCGCTGTAAATTTTCCGGCTCCCCGGTAGCCAGCGAGAGATCGGTCACGCTGTTGAGTTCACCAAGCAGCAAATGCAGACGGCTCACCGGAGAGTTGACGCTGCAATAGCTCACTCCCACTGGTGGTTGTAATGGCATATCATTCCAGACAAAGCGAAACGTTTGAATCCGCTCATATAACAAGGGGATTCGTTGATGATGACCTTCGCTGTTGAGGCGGATCGCCAGCCCATGCCCGGTCATTTGATAGATATCTTCCCCCGGCTGTAATAACTTGCTGAGCACCCCGGCCAGTTGCTGTTTGTACTGAACGGGCAGCAGAATGCCGTAGTGATGCCCCAGTATTTCCAGCCCCGGAATACGTAAAAGGCACAGTACCGACCGGGGTGTGTAATTGAGTTCGCGGCTCAATGCGCGCAAATTAGGCAAGTTAATCGTCCGATCCAGTAAAGCCATCCGCCGCCTGTGCGAGCAAATTGTTCGTTGTCGCGTCGCCAGCATCGACATATAAATAATAATAAAAGAGAACACCAGATAGCTGGAAGAAGTTATAGCCAATTGGTTATTATAAGTCAGAGATAACGGCAGGTATTGATAATGAAAGTGAATAAGAACAATGAGAACTGGCAACCAAATTAACGAAATAACGTAACAGCCGAAGCGTATTGCCCCCCATAGTATGACCAGCATAAGCCATGACAACGTATAATATGTATTAAGAATAGTACTCGCACGACTTAACGGCATTAATAGTAGAATGAATAACATGCATAGCGCCGCAGCCCATAAAAAGATCTCCGGGAACGTTACTTTCGGATCACTTTGCAACCTGATTTGAGAAATAACCCCGCGGATATACGGTGGATGCCGGATGATACGAATTAAAAAATAACACAATATTCCCCCGGTTAAACACCCCACCATCAAAGCCTGAAACGTGATGAGCGAATGCAAACTTAAAGGGTTTATCTCCATCAGGTGCATCGCCTGCGGCTGAATACCAAGACACTCAGCGAGTTGCCAGAGAATAAGAAAGATACCAGATGGCATAAACACCTGCCAGAAAAGCCGCTGAGGCATTGCTCCTGGGTGACAAAGTGAAATTTGCTGCCTGCGTGGCACAAAAATATGGTATCCGCCCCGGCATAAAACTGCCGGAATAAGAAAATGGAAAATGACGCAAATGGAATTTTCCAGCGTCATACCGTGCGTAATGGAAAGTAACAAACCGAGAATAATGCCTGGCAACGAAGCCCAGCCAAAAAACATCATCAGGCTGAGTACCATTGCCAAGGGTAAATAGTAAAGATAGACGTCTCTCCCCTCCAGCAATACGGTGGTATTGGCCCATCTTGACATGGGGAGCAGAACAACGGGTAAGACGAACGGCAGCGCCCACCATTTATCACGATATTGCCTGTAAAGTTTAATTATCTTCATTGATGTTATACGGATATCCCTAAATCCCACCTCAAAATAGTCGGGTGGGCATCTAACCAGCCATCATAATCATACCAGGGTTAACAACGCGGAACTGGCTGGTGATTTTAGTTATCAACGACGACAGACGATTGATATAAATCAATAAATCGCCTGGCCTATATTGATAACGCCCTGTTTTTTAGCATCTGCTCGCTATAAGCAGAAAATATGTCAATACAACAATTCTCTTATATAACATTTGGTAATATATTGAACAGCGGATTTTTGCCTTCTCATCAATTGACCCTTCCGCTTTCCTGTGCCTTAATACGCACATCGCCCATTCGCCGGGTATACTTGAAGGAACCTTTTGTGAGTCAGGCACCCAGTATGCGTAAACGACATCGATTTAACCGTCGCATGACCCGTATCGTACTGCTTATCAGCTTTATCTTCTTCTTTGGACGCTTTGTCTACTCTTCTATCGGTGCCTGGTATCATCATCAGGACAAAAAGCAATCACAGCAATCAACCATCACCGTTGAACCTTCCGATCCAGCAAAAGCACCCGTGCAAAAATAAACGCGCAGCAGTCCTGATGCCGCATCACGTCTGGCGGCAATGATGCCATTGATTCATCGCGATACCGGGCAGAAGACTGGAAACCGTCAATACAGTACAACCAGAATGGTACTCCGAAGATACGGTTACAAACTGACAGTTGGGCCATAAAATCGGGCTGGATGATGGATGACAAAGTGTCCGACCGTGAGGGTGGCATTATCGAACACCAGGCAGCAATTGTTGACTATGCCGCCTCCGGACAGAGGGCATTACGTTTTTTTGACTGAATACAGTGGTACGATTCCTTGCCTTTTATTTTCTCCGGCATGGTCACATTTATCCCGACGGTGTGCATTAAAGTCTGGAACGATGGAATTGATAGCTAATTTTAATCTGAAATCTGCCGATATCTGAAATAAAATATCTCTCAACTTCAACTGACAGACCTTTTGAAATCGATGACCATGGATAACATGCTAACCTTTGCCGTTGCTGCCTTCTGTTCGCTTTTATTGACCAATGGAATTGCTGCATTTCTAACGATCATCAAGGCCACGAACGAAGAGAAATATGAGAAAATTCAGGTAGGTAATATGAATATGACCATGCGTCGTTATATGGCAGGAGAAGGCGTAGGCTATACTCTGACATCAGCAGTAACCATTATGGCGTGGTTATCTTTTATTACCGGTTAATCAATACATTAGAAATAACTCAGCTCATCCCAGAGCTTCATCCTGACAGACACTATGAACAGCGTTATAATTCGTGCCTGAACAATTTGTTCTGCAACTCGAATATCTGGCGCATAACTATTATTGACTGATAAATATCCTGTTTGGTCATTTTCCGCTTATCCCCATGCTCATTGAAAATACTTGATTTTCAACGGCAGAGGATCATATTACCTGCCATAAAAGATTTCATCATTGGCCAACAAAAAGCGAAACTTGAGCATCTCCATGCCATTACCCGCGACAGATGTGTTCGCAGCTGGATTTAAAACTATTCTTCTGGCCCCTGAAGACCAGGCGTAAAAAACCCTCTGCAAAACAGAGGGTTTCATTCAGCCATTAAAATCAGTCATAGAAAATTGAGGGAAATCATTCCCACTCGATTATCAATATCCAACCTAAGAACATGAATTAATGATAATTTTAACCCCTTCGCGTCAGGCCATACCATGCGCGATACCATACTCAGATGATCAATCTCTCACCGGGCAACAGCGGACATATTTCTTGATTTGTCACGCGCTTCGCCTCACAGTGAGCGTCTTAATCAGACTATAGAGCGCGTCTCGAACGTAAAACGGCTAACTAGCGGGATCCAGTTCGTCAGCAAGGTGGCATCCTTCGGGAATCCGGCCTCCATGAAGATGTACTTGATTCGCTCCATCAGCCGCTTGCGGGCGTCCGCAGTGGCAGTACGTATGAAGGCCTCCTCCGGGGAATTACGCTGCCCCTGCTCGGCCATAAGGTCAGCGAACCAAGCCGTCGCCGTCGAAGCATCACAGATCTGTATGGCTAGTAAAAGCAACGGAATCTGGAACTGGCCTGGCTCTGTCTCAGTGCCCTCAAACGCCTGCAGTTGGGCACCTCCGACGCTCGCCTTCAGCACGCGATAGACATTGACCAAGCGCTTAGCAGCTCGTGGGGAGGGGATCAACGGGTAAAGGCTCGCGGCGAAAGATTCCTCCCAGCTATGAATGACCAGTGCGCGCTCCTCGACCGCTGCTGATTCTGGTGCCAGTGCCGACTGCGGTGCGGTCACGTTTGCGTCAGAAGTGAGCGCGGATCCAATCGCGGCGGATGCGGGAGTAGACGGCTTCACGTCTGCCGGACCGGACGGGGTAAGTAGCTGCGTCACAGGCATGCGCTGGCCGCCCGCTGTGAGCTCTCTCACTAGCTTGCCGTAGCCCTCCGCACTCATCGGACGTAGCGAATACGGAATCTGGAAAATCTTTTCGAGATAGTGCTGGGGGCTAGCAGCTGCCTCAGGCGCTTCGGTGAACGCCGCGCCGAGTTCTTTGTAGTGCATGGAGAGTGAATTAGTAAGCCAACGCGAATCGACGCCGACCACGACGACGAATAGCGGGTACGCGAGCAGCAGGTGCACGGCCTGCAGTACGTTGACAACCTGCGAGGCCGGGCAGCGGTCCAAATCGTCGATGTACAGGACGATGCGTTCGACTTTGCGCCCGCCATCAGCCGCCGTTCCGTGCTCCCGAATCCGCTCCGAAAGCGCTTCGAAATCTTGACGCACGAGGGACACGAGGCCCAAGTGTTTGCGATAATCTGCCGAATCGTGGCGGTCGGCAATGAAGCGGGCTAGATCGCGGCTTTCCTCCAGTTCGCGCAGGCGTTCTTCGGTGGCGGCCACGCGTGCAGCAGCGTCGGCCACGCGGCGTCGCGCATCCTGCTCCTTCACCTTTAACACCTCGACGTTGGCCGCGAGTGCCAGTTCGGCATCCGCAGGCTTCTTCCGGATCTTCTCGAGTTCCGCGTCAGCCTTTTTCCTTGCTTCCATGACGGGTTTCAAGATTACGTTAACCTCTTTCATGCCGCGTCGGACGATCTCAATACCCGCGGTCGCGAACGTCGCGATGCCCGCGAACATGGTTCCGAGCGTCGTGAACAGCTTGCTGTCGGGCGAGAGCCAGTTATAGAAAGCATAACCAGCGGCGGGCACCGCCAGCGCCGCAACGAACAACGCCAGATACAGCGGACTGCGTCCCTTGGCGGACAACACCTTGAGCAATGCAACGGTTTGGCTTGATAGCTTGCCTGCGTCCGCCACAGCGTGCTTGAAATCATCAACTCGGTCGAGCACTACAGGCAGCCCCAGTTGTTCAAATGCCTGTTCGGCCTGTTTTTTCAGAGTGCTGTCCTCGAGCAAGTCGATCAAGTAGGTCGGGTTGAACTTCGCGAGCTTCTGTTCCTCGGCCAGTCTCTTCTTGCGCAGCTCGTCGAGCCGGGCTTCCTCTTCCTTCAACTGCTCGCTGGCGCGTCTCTCTTCCGCACGAACCTCTTCTGTAACCGCCTTAGCACTTGCCAGTTCGGCGATCAACTGGGCCTGCTGACGTTCAGTAGGCGTGCCTCCGAAAATGTGGATGGCAAGCTTTTCGAAAATAGCGCTGACCAGGCTGGCCCACAAATTGGTCTCGGCGTAATGCCACGCATTGAAAGTGATTTGAACGACACTAGAACAATACGGTGACGCGCCCTGCTGCTGCGGACGTTGAGCGAGCGTCTTCACTGTCTTGCGCATCTGCGACATGAAAAAGCTCTTACCGGAGCCCCATTCACCGAACAGACCTATCGCGAGCGGGGGCGTTACATCTCGCGCCATCATGATCGCGGCGAGCGTTTGCACCTCGGTCTGTATACCCAGCTGGTCGTGCTGTTCATCGATCGTATCGGCAGCGAAGCCTGGAAGATGGTAGGGTTTCTCTGCCATGGCGGATACAGAGTCCATGCCTTCCAGCAAGCGTTGCGCTACTGCGCGAACTTGGGGGTTTCTGGAACGCTCGTTCAGGATAGCATGGGAGCGTGTCGCATCGAGCGTTGCGAGGAACCATGAGAAATTGCGCACGACCGAGTGGTTTGCATCGTATGCAGCTTCGATGATTCGATCAACGACTACATCGATTCCGGGCGTTTCGGCAAGTAGTGGTGCCGCGAGGGCAGCAGCCCCGGGGGTGGCTAGCGCACAGAATACATCGTACATCGGCACTTCCGCCCGGTTGTGGTCAGCCGCGAGTAAGCAGACATCACTGATGACTTCGGGAACGTGGACAATCCGCAAGGCACGCAGCACACCGCGAGTTGTCCGATGATCATCATTGCGCAACGCGGCTCTAAAAAGTGGCGACACTTTGGGAGAATTCGGATTCAACATCGCAACACCAGCAAAACTGACGCTAGTGGTCGGATCCACTGCAGCCTTTTCAGCAAGGGCGGGGAGATACGACGCATTCGCTTGTTGCGCTGCCGCAAGACTCCAGAATCTTGCGAATTCTGCTGGCTCGGCATCCGGCATTATGTCACGCAGGGCGATATCACGCGTCTGCGGACTCTCGGGATCACATTGGATTAGGGCCGCACGCAGCCAGCTGCGTGCTTCAGCATCCGAGTCGGAAGGCGACTCATTTGGAGACAATAATCTTGGCCCGTTGGATCCACGACGCGCCAGCTCTTTCCGTAACCCGGCCGAGATCGGCTCGCGCTTGCTCTTGGCTCGATCAATAAGCCTATCGAGCGCCACCTGTCTGCGATTGTCGGGGCCGGAGATCAGCACGCCGATCTCCGTATTGATGTCCGGATCATACTGGTCCGACACCTCGAGTATCGATGGCAAAAGCTTTTCAAGCGGCTCTAGATCTCCCATTCGCAAGTCGAGCCATTTAAAATTAATAAACAACCCCTGCGCCATGTTGTGGTCATCGGGACTGGCATCGCCGATGAGGACAGGGAAAACGGGTTTGTTCAATTTTAGCGCCCGCTCGACAAGCCGTAGGTGGTTCTTACCCCAGCCCTCGCTACCGAGAAATGCAATCACTGTTGCGGCATCGTCCAGGTTTCCGGTGTCGTCGACAGGCTCCCCATACTGCGTATCGCGCGCAAAGAAATGTGTCTGCACCCTATGGTTGGTGAGCCATTGTGCGACTGGTTCTACAATTGCCTTCTCACGCTCGTTATAAGCGAGAAAGGCATCGATAGCTCGATGCATATTCGGTCCGCCAAAAATTTGAAACTTAATGCTAAACGACGCGGAAGAGAAAATACGTGCAGTAAGTTAGCTTTTCCGCACTGTGGAACAGCCCGAGGCGACGGGTCGTCCGCAACATGTTGAGATACGCGCCCACTGTACTACGCGCTTTGTGCACTTTTATCCCATCATCATGCGTTATACGGACAGCGTGCGCATTCAGATAGATTTACCATACGCTGGTAGAAATCCTGACCTATGTTCTGAGTGCAGACGAATGGTGACGCAATAAATTCAATTAACCCCAAGGCAAACATCTTAGATTGCTCAATCATGTAAAAAAGCTCGCCGAAGCGAGCTTTTTTAAACCACAAAGCAGTGCTTCCAGCAGCAGGCCTCACTCCTACTCCATTGCAAATAAACCATTAAAAACCATTTAATTCAATAAAATAAAAACAAACAAATTGGGAGTATCATGATCAGAATCCGCCATTATGTGCTGCGGAATCAACTACCTTCACCACTGATTTTGTTGGGACTGACTTGCGACGAAGCTGTCCATATCCAAGGCTATACATCTTGCGACTTCTATATCTCAGCATCCGGTGTTGCTTGATCGGAAGCGGTGCTGTCTGGTGGTGCACTCTTCTTACCTTGCCACACATGAGGTGGTACAGGCATGCGATAGTGGCGGCAGGCCATAAGAAAAATTGGCGTCAGGTGATTTCGAACGGCACTTATTCGCTCATCCAGAGGATGCTCTTTCATCACACGGTTCAATAGGCTAAAAACTGCATCTAGCGAATCGTTGAGTGGCAGGCCAGGCACCGACAATCCGTGGTCCCGATCCCCCCCCCAGAAAACGTCATCCGTTCGTCCGTCTGGAATCCAAATTTGGTGAGTCATGTGTGGAGCGTGCTCTAACAACGTGCGGCGCAAATGCTCTGCTCGCTCCTGATCGCCTATCATAGCCAGCCAAGCAAGCACGAAGGTGTAAAGAATCCCCGCACGCGTATGCTCTTCAAAGTATGCATCGCTGCGGTCCCTCGGATGGGAGAGGACATCACGATATTCTGTCTTCGGCGTCGGATAATGCCACCGAGCACTCAGTCCATAACAGAGATGGTCGGACATGCTGCGGATATAATCAGCGACATTAGATAGGCGGCCACGCAAAGTTGCGAGACGCATAAACAGAGCCAGTTCGATCGTAAAATCGTCACGAACGGGAACGGCAAGCGTCGGATTCGCATTCAGCATACCAATTACTATGTTGAGCACCTTGTCCGCCCTTTCATTCATTGCTTGCGCGAATGACTCGTCCTCCCAGCCACTCATAGCATCCAGCCATAGCCCATGAAGAGACAATCTCCCCAGCATCTCGAATAGCGCGATGTTAATATCCACTGCGTTGCGTGAATTTACGGCCATTGAAAGCGCATAGCGCTTGTCGGCGAAAGGGCCAATCTTCCCGACAAGTAGAAGTTGAGCGATGATGAGGTGCAGCTTCAATACTTGATCAAAATGAGCTAGCCGCTCGTGTTGCGTCGTTCCCCTGCGCAGACGAGCAATATCACAGTAAGGCCAACTACGTAGAAGTACTAGCTCTGATGCTCGATATGCGGCCTCAAGGTTATCGGCATCGCGAGCCCAGACAAAAAGTATCCAAAGACACAAGTAGGCTTTGCGTAGCTGACGCGTACGCTCTGTCTGATTCTTCGTCTCAGTGAAAATGACATTGAGTAAGTGACGGAAATGCCGATAAGCGACCTCAGGCTGATCAAGCATCGCTAGCGCTTTATGAAATAGCCCTCGATTCTCGCTCTCAATTAACTCAGCACGCAACATACCGCTAAGGATCAGATCTGAGAGACGATCCCCGTTCCATTCGGCAAAGTGAATGTTGGCTTTCTCATTCGCCCGACAGTAACCGCTCCACTGTGCCCGGACATCCTCACGCATCTCGCCGCCCATGCAAACGCATATAATGACGGGCAGACCCGCAAAATGGGGCGGGATGCGGTTCGGGATATAGTCATCCAAAACCTCATTTAGCGACGGACGCACAGCCTGCTGGCCGGTATCCCAATGCTCTCGTGTCAAATCCCCGGACTTGATCGTGAATAGGAATAGACTTCGAGTACCATCACGATCACGATCGGGGCCGACTGCCGCTACGTCGACACCAGCTTGCCGTGTGCCACGACGAGGACGAGTTAGAACTTCGAAACCACTCTCAGCCAAAAGATCAGGAAGAATAGCGTCAAGTTCGTCACGCTCGCGTAGCGAGCGCAGATAATGCATAACGACGAGTTTCATCTCTGTCCTCGCTGCTCAAGCTTGAGGTGGAGGAGCATATGCTCGAGTCCAACTGGGTCAACAATGTCGAGTATGGGCAACTCTGATGAGATCGAAAATGAATGCATCGCAGTCTCGGTGAGATGTGTGCCCCCCTGTCCGGTGTGGATCGGCGTCAATGACGCTCTGCCATACAGGATGTATTGTTTGGCGAAGATGTCCTCAAAAATAGATTTCCGGCGCCCTTGCTCCATGCCCCGTTCCATCTGCTCGTGCCATTGGATATGTGCCGTCTCACGCTGCATTTCACTAGGGTGCAACTCAACTAAACGCTCAATACCTTCCATTGCATCCTGAAGTGCTACCTTTCGTGTGAGCAATCCAGCAAGGTCCGGAATGCTTTCGGCGTAACGCTCAAGGTAGTCCTTCAACTTGCCCCCATAGCTCACGAGCAAGGGGTGATAGATCAGATCGAGGACATCATTTTTGATATCAGACGACCCGTCGCGAAGCACTGCTAACGGTATGACTGCTGCAACCACTGGATCAATGAAGAACCACCCGACGGCCTTGCGACAAAGGTATAGTTGCTCCGATGGCTCCACTGGAAGAGATGACGCGGAGATTGAGAAAGGAGGATCGTCATTTCCGACACCGCAAACTTCACTGGCCACGCATTTGTGGGTATACGCGCTCCCATTCAGCAGCCAGTACATAACAGCATTCCCCAACACCTCAGAGCCGGCATTTTGCAACCCGTGGTAGGTGATCTCGAACGCGTCTAGTGTAATCCGACCTCTTGAGCGTTCAAATAACTCAGTAAGCAGACAAATCACTTTTTCAGCATGCCCAGCCCCCACGAGTTGATATGCTGCGTGGTTGAGATGTGAAATCGTCCCTACATTATCTGAGTCAACATCCGCAGCGACATCAAGGCACAGGTTCATAGCGTTTTCTGTGAGAGCACCCCGGTGACGCCACAGAAGGTCCACTGCCAAGTGGATCGACAAGGGACTCCTCGTCTGAAAGATCCGATCAAGTTGTTCGTCAAAACCGACCGGTGCAACTATCTTGCGCTGTGCAGCAGCTCGATAACCCGCTTCCAAGGACCTGAGTGCGATGTCTTCGTCATTGCTGGACGCTCCCAGGAGCAGGATGTCGAGCACCTCACCGTAGCGTTCACCAAGTTCCATGGCACCCAAAGCCGAGAGGGCAGCAAGCTTAACCTCCCGCTCCTGAGCCTGCGCAAAAATGAGGCCTTCTTCGATATCGGCGTTCATTACAAGAACCGTGAATAGTTGACGCAGAGCTAAGTTATCTCCAGCATGTACCGCTTCGTAGACCCTGGAAGACCTGGCTGGGTTCTTCTTCGTCCATTCCCCAAAAGCCGTACTTGGGATGCCTGCAGCCAGATCACTACCACCTGCATCAAGCAGACGCGTGATAAAGGCAAGAAGGACATCCTGATCTACATTCAAAAGCGGTATCAGATCGCATAGAAAACGCTGAACAAAGAAGAAGCGTGGTCCCTCCAACTCCGACAGCGCTTCTTCGATATGAAGGTCAATCGGTGGCGCATCAGTAGCGTTCAATATAGTTGCAAGCGTCTCGATCAATGCAGAATGGCTCTCATCCAAGCACCGATACCCTCCATCTGCAACTGTCTGAACCAAGCCGCGAGTGCGGAGCTGCGTAGCCAGTTTTGCCTTGTCTATCGGTATCTCCTTTGTTGCCATTAGTCTACCTTTTGAATTCGTTATTCCGGAAGCTCTTGCAAGATTCTCAAAGTCGATGAAATAGACGCCCCCCCCAGCCTATTAGCAATAAAAAAAATGCTGTTAAATTCAATTCATTGCTGATTTATTTCTAATGAGCACCATCAAAATGCCATATCCTCCAAACTACTTGAAATAGCATTTTTTGTAGTTGATCCCGCTCCCACTGTGACACGGTTCATTTCACGCAAGCTTCATTCGTCTACTTTCATGACACTTGAGGGGCTGCAGATATAATGGCATATGAGTTATTATTTCTGCCGTCGTTGATTCGAATCTTGCAATATCTGCAGATTCCTCCAAAAATCCTCATCAGTACCAAATATGCCAGCAAGAATGCGCTCCTCATTAGCATTGAGACAACGCTGCCCGCATATGATATCCCCAACATCCTGCCGAGAACCCCCCATAGCTTCCGCTAGCTCATCATGAGACATGTTCAGCGGTTTTAAAAACTCCTCTGTCAGAATTTCTCCCACTGTCACAGTCCCGGCGGTATCTGCTTTTGTGTAGTATGCAAGAATCTCTGAACGCCCCTGCTCATATGTCAGCTCACCTAAAATAATACGTGCTTTAATGGACTCGTAGAGCGGCGTACCACTGGGGTCCATTCCTTCAAGTCTCAGGGAAGCCTCTGCTTTGCGGAAGCCCTCAATGCGTAACCGTGTATAGGGAGTCCTGGACATGTTTTTCCTTTGAGTTCCGGGAGTTAGGCTCACTCAGTGAAAGCGTCAGCTCACGCTACCTCGTTAACTGACGCGCGTGATTCAAGATTTATTATTACCCGATAAGCTATCACCCGCAAAATCATCATGTTCGCGGTTATCCCGACGAGTAGCTGTTTGTTTACTTATCTGAGTCGCCAACTCCCCTCCAATAGTTTGTTGGGCACGAGAAGAACTGCTACTTCGCTTCATTCTCTGGTACTCAGCAGCTCCGTTAGCCATGCTGCTTCCCATATGGCTTGCCATACGGCCAGCTCGTGAGAATGAAGAAGCAAACCCCTGGCTTCCTCCGCTGGCGCTACCTGAACTGCTCCCTGCAGACGAACCACCGGAACCGCCAGATGGTTGGCCTCCAGAAGTATCTACAGAACCGGTATCTTCCCCGCCGCCAAATCCTCCACCGGAACCGCCTCCACTGCCTGAACCAGATTCTTCGGCCATGGCAGCTTGCGCAGACTCGAACGCTGCCTTTAATGCAGAGGCTCCGCCGCTGACTTGAGCTGATGCCCCCATTGCCATTGCTCCAGCACCGCTGATGGCAGTAGCGGCAGCGCCGGTAATCATACCCGCCCCAAATCCACCAATCCCTTGTAAAGAAGCCCCTCCTACAACACCTGATAACAACAGTGGTAGCTTATTCGTTAATACTAATAGGATAATTGACGCCAGAAGCAAAACGATAAGGCTATTAAGATCAGGAACATCATCTTTAATAAGAGATAAATATTGATCTATAAATGATTGTCCAATCCCAATAATTAATGTCATTGTGAATAATTGAATGCCAATCGATAAAACAGTCCGTAAGTAATTAATTGCTATATCAGAGGTCCATTTCGAACCACCAAACCCAAGCAATATAACTCCTGCATAACATAATACCCATGCAGAAACCAACATAATTAGCATATTTATCGCTATAAGGGACATCGCTACCAAAACGATTATCGCGACTGTTATCATAATGGTGGATATCATTGGCGACCAAATTGATGCGGCTGAACTGACCTTTGTTAATATCGAAAACGCCATATCAACTATGCTTGAGGGCGAAATACCAGTACTTATTCCTAAAGCGTTTGCTGCAAGTTGTCTCATTGAATTAATGATGGATTGCGATATGGATGGGCCGTTGATTAAAAGATAATAAAAAAAACCAATGACGGCAAAAAAGCGAACTATTTCAGCAAGTACGCCTGTCAACCCTTCCCCTTGCATCGCCATCATACCAAATGTCCAAACCATACTTATTAATACCAGCCCCCAGAAGAGCCAATTTGCATAGTCAGTAATTACTGTTGTCCATGTACTGGCTACTTGTTGAAACTTATCTAATAAAGAATCAAGTAGCCCGCTACTATCTAATTGACCAGCATAGGCATTTATAGAAAAGAAAAGTATGATACCTAAAAAGGTGAGCTTACTTACTATTTTCATGATTACCATTCTCGTTTAGGGCTTGGTTTATTATTACTCCGTAGAGCACATTTATCGTATTTATGTTCATCAAATTTATTATCTGGCATCGATAAACAATCTTTATCATTTTTATCGCAAGAACATATGGCCAATAAACTGATCAGAATAAATACAATCAAAAGATTATCTTTCATTCTGCGTTTCCTCACCAAATTCGCTTCGGGCTTGGTGTATTCTCTCCAGCTAACGCTTTTTCATCAGCGGCTATCTGTTGTGATTCTTTATCTGCCTGAGCCTGTGCCAGTGTTGCTGCAGCGTTTTGTTGGGCTACCAGAAGTGAGCGGATTTGCAGTAACTGATTTGTCTGTGCACTGGCAAGCTGGTTTGCCGCCTGAATAGCTTCCATTTGCCCTTGTGCGCCGCTTGCCTGAGTTTGTAATTCGGCAAGATTATCAGCATCGCTCTGCAGGGTGTTCTGCTGCTCGTCAATTACCTTAAATACTGCGTCATTGGCCTTTTTACGCGCCCCTGAGCTATTCTGTTCAGCTTCACGTAGTGCACTAATTTCAGACGCGGTACATTCAACATTGCTGTTAAAGCAAGGCGATGTCCTGTAGTAGTTAACATCCTGATAGCGTTTCAGGTACGCATCGAGACTCCCGGCCTGATTCTTGTAGTAATTAAGAGTATCCTGCACCTGCAACAATTTATTAATTGTTGAATTTGCCTGGTCCCAGATATAGGCCGCAGGAGCTAAGGTGTTCTGCAGCATGTTTTCATACTGCTGCAGCTGCGTCTGGTACTGCTGGATTTGTTTAGTCACAGCCTGAACGTTGTTAACTGCGCTGATTGTGGTCTGAACCACATTAGTGCCATCAATAACGGGAATTCCGGCCTTCACCGGTAATGCCATGACGGACGCCACGAAAGGAACTATTAAAGCTTTTTTAGCGGCTAAAATGCCTCTTTGTGAAGAAACCACTCGGAACTTTAAATTCATTTGCTCACCTCTTTTTCAACAGATTAATAATATTTAACACTCAGTCTGTTAACAGACGCAGGTATATAGGAAACCACATATTATTTATCCAAGATTTTATCCATAATGTTCCTTAGTTCTTGCCGAGTTGATTCTATTTTCGCAAGCAAGGTTCTTATCAGTGTGGGTGAAAAATCAACTGTTCGAGGATCATTTGCGAGCCATAATTTAAGTAATCCGCCAAGTCTTCCAAGATCAGCATTTACTCGGCTAAGTTCATTAACCTGTTTTATATCTACGATAGAATCAACCTGATAACCCATTGCAACTCTACGAACAAAACAGGCAACACTTAATCCGGATGCTTCTGCATTTTCTCGGATGAGAATTTTTTCTTCGGGTAAACAATAAACTTTTATTGGCGTACTATTTTTTCTAGTCTGAGTAACTTTCATATAGCTCTCCATACAGGCGGTAGCCTGGCAGCCTCGCAGAGTAGGACGCCCTTGAGTCGCGATGCGGCGAATAGGGAGTGGTAAAGTTGGAACACCGTAGCGGTGGGCCTACTTTACATATCCTGCCCTGCAGTTGCCGTTGTATATCTGTGCACGACAATGTGTATTTCAGTGTACAGAATGTGTTTTCTTAGCGTATTAATATAGGATTACTCGAGTAAATTTCTGCAGCAAATGTGTTTTTTGCAAGGAAACTATATTTCTCCCTTTTGAACATGACCTTTAGTAGTTATAAATGGACGTCCACCAACTGTATTTATGTTTCGATATATTGTAAGAAGTCTTTTATTTTCTGATGCACTTTTTTACTTGCCTTGTCAGAGCATGTGCATTGCAGATTTTAGCGGCTAAAATCTGCCTCCCTATGCCTAAAGCTAGGGGCGTACCTCATATGTCATAAAATCTACCTCAAGTGTCAATATACCAAACGTGTAAGTAATCTCTTCTTCTGGCGTACAACCATCGGCCTTTGGCCGATTCTAGATTTGAAAGCGCCTGCTCAGGCAGGTGATTTCAAAGCCTGAAGATACTGATTGATCCTGAATAACCTGCACACCAGTTAAAAAATCAGGCCTCTGTAGCACACTGGCGGGCCGTTACAGCACATCGCCGGGCCGTAACGACACGCTACCGGGCCGTTGTAGCTCGTTTTATCCTAGAATTTTGTATCTCAATGCCAATCGCTAGAAATTGTTTGCTATCTTCTTTTAATCTCCGCCGATAGTTACGTAATGTCATATTATTAGTATCTTCACCACTGACAGCTAAAATTAATGTATCAATATGCCAGCCGCCTTTAGGATCGTGCTTATGTGTTAATATATGACGTGCAACTGCTTGGCTAATACCATGCTGGAGACGAGCAATAGGACCTGGATCATGATGAAAATGCAAATCTCGCTTCAACAACATTACCAATGCAACACCCAAGCGTACTCTCCATAGGTTACGTTCACCACCAGTTAGAGGATTACGTCTGGTCATTGGTGAGGGTACGACATGGTCAATTAAACCGCCTAGAATGCAATAACCGTTTTTTTCTAAATCTGGTGTTACTATTTCAACAGTTGCCACTCGTAGATCAACGAGTAGTTTTTTAATTCGATCATAACTGTATTGTGCATCGGATAGAGTTCGGCGTACTTTCGCTGGATCTACTAATAACTCGATTCCTCCATCAGAAATTTCTCGACGTTTCTCGGCCACATAGAGCATTGTTTCCACAATATCCGCATGACGTTGTCCTAGTCTTCCGGTAACTCGACAACGACCAAAACTAGTCTCCATCCACTGCCCCTTCAGCGCCAAGGGACGTTGACTTGGTTGGTACAGAATGACTCTAGCCTGCAGAGCTGTACTAGTAGGTGTAACTTTATTACCAGTTATCATTTTCTGCACCACTCCATGAAGACATACATTCTTTTGCTATTTGTTTTTTATTCTTCGATTTGAGTTGCGTTATCCTTAATACTCCCCCCTCATGTCTCTGTAACCAACGATCTGGCGCACGTTCTCCATAATTTGCTTTATTTATTCCAAATCTAACAAATTGACCTCGAACATCATCAGAAATACCATACGTCTTCGCTTCTAAGGCGGTCATGCCTGCCAGATAAGATTGCCACCGTATATTATCAACCAGGACGCTACTACCCCTGCTTGCTTGCTGTATATCACCAACACCCATCGTGGCAGCGCCTTTGTTTGAATGGTGTAGAAATATAATCGAACACCCAGTATCAGCAGCAATACCTTCTAGCTTTCCAATGACTTTGGACATTGCTCCGCTATTATTTTCATCTTCCTGGTGGAAACGGCGAAGAGTATCCAAAATTATTAACCGTCTACTTTTTGAAATCTCATTAATCAAGTTGCTCCAACCTGGCGAGAAAATATTTGGACACTTCCCTACCAAAGGTTCGACAAGTAGCTTATCAGCAACAATCTGCTGCTGACGTGCTGTTAGATATTTTCCCAAAGCATATAAACGATGGTGAACGATGGTTTCAGAGTCCTCCACAGGTAAATATGCCACCAACCCAGTCGGATATTCACCAAAGTTTAAAAGATCTACACCACAAGTAATCTGCACAGCCAATTGTAATGCCAGCATTGACTTTCCAACGCCTCCCGGAGAAACAATCGCTCCGATAGTACCAATAGCCAAATTAGGCAAGACGTAATCAATTGGTTGCGGCTTAGCTTCAAATGCTTCCATTATGTTCAATGACATTGCTGTTACCTACCTAAAACAACACCGGGTCTGGCCGCTTTAAACATTGCTGATTTACGATCCGCAATCCACTGTTCTACTTCGGATAACTGCCATGCTACATTTCGGCTAGTAAGTGCTATACGGCGAGGAAACTCGCCTCGCTGTTCAAGGTTATAAATGGTGCGGGCTGACAATGGGATCATTTCCAGAAGTGTTTTTCTGTTAATGAGCGTGCTATGTGCCTTTGTTTGCATCTGCCTTCCTCCTGTTTCCAATCAGGCCTATACAATGCCAAGCATTACCACTTGCTAAAACCTATTCATTGGCTAAAATGGTTGACATGAAAATTACTATCTGGGAAGGCTGTGACCTCACAGTTGCTGCTGCAATTAAATTATTTGTAGAGCGTAGTTATCCGTACTCCATATTTTCACGGAGGTATCCAATACTGCGTCTCATACAGGAAGTTATTGATCCAGCAGTAGCTGCTTATGTAAATTCCCTGCCACCAAGTCATAAAGACTACATTTCTGGAGTAAATCTAGGATTTAGTGATGTACTTAAAAAAGTGGGCTTAAACGTCGTAGTACAGGCACAAAGACTTCTTTTGCGTAATTTCGTTCTGACTTTAGATCAACAAAATTCTCTTGATAAATGCTTTACCGCTACGATTGAGTCTCTTATTGAATTAGTCAGTGAGTGCGCATCCAAGCGGCCGAAGAAGTCCTCTCCTGCAAAAGGAGTAACTATAAATTCACAGCGTAAGCTCGGTTATTGCGAGTTCTGCGGTAATCTAACCGAATTTTCCAAGTTGATCAGTGAGATATCAGAATTTGTTGCTAACGATAATGAGTTCCCCGTTCATGAAAAACAGGTCCTTAGTCATCGATATTGTTCTGACCATAGGCCCAAACTCACCAATGGTCTATGGAATCCCAAATACAGACAAGGAAAGCGGTCTCTCGAACAGTTCAATAAAGAATTAATAAGGCTTAGACGGCAATGCGCTAAACCGCATAAAGCTAACGCAAACACAGGGGATATATTGATTGATACCTATTTTCATGAGTGGATGCAGGGTCAAACTTTAACCCCAGCAGATCTAGATAAACTTAGGAATATCGCCAGACGAATGGTTGACTCCAAATTCACTGATACTAAGAAAAAAATAATCATATTAAAACACCAAGGTTTTAACCAGTTTGAAACCACACAGATTTTAGAAAAAAATCACTACACAACTATGACAAAGCAGGCTGTGTCCAAGGCCTTAGCGTCTGTGAGGAAAGAATTTTATATTTAAAATAGTATATCCACGAGCTATTATGGTGGCAGTTTAAATCTTAATATCATCCACTTTATTGAATTATAACCAGCCACTTACGAGGTTTTTCGCGATTACCCTGCTTCAAATTGATGATTTTGAAAATACAGTATTATAGTTTATTGTTTGTAGCGCAGCTGTAAGCGTTATGCAAAACGGATCACAGTGATACTACCTCACCAGTAAATCACTGAAACCGATCTGTAATGACATAGAACGAATTGATTTTATGGTTATGCAATGGCTCATCCCCTTACTTGTCCCTGACCATAAAAAGCATTCGCTTTCCTGAAAGCAAGTCTAAGCCAAGGGGCGTTTACAGTTGTCTTATCTTGGCTCATTAGGTACTGGCTTAATTATTAGAATCATGTCGGTGGCATTTAAGTCCAAATATGCCCAAAATTTTAGCAGCTAAAATTCGTCTTCTCATGTAGGGTCAAGAAGCTTATGACTTAACCTATTGATTATGTGAATTACCTTGTGAGTATTACTCGTAGGATGGAATCTTCCAAAACTCTGACAATTCACTCTGAATGCATGGTAACAAAGAACAGTTTAAACCATGGTCTGTTCAGCGTTAAATTTCTCAAGATAGACTTCCATTTCGCGAGTCCACCTAGGGGTAGGTACCGAGGTGATCATTAGCCAAGGAAACCACCATACAAGCATGAAGAGTAACATAAGCGGTGCGATCATTTCGGCCGAAGAATGAGAAACTATATACATAATGAATAATATTAGTAGAACTGTGTTTACAATCTGACCTACCAGAAAAAGACGCCAGCGAAAACAATGCCATTTCCTGTTGAACACAATCCGTCCATCCCGTTCTTCGAGCCAGTTACGCCACGGCTTGAGATAACCAGCCCGCAACCCATAACGATCACACATTATTACAGCCAAATCCTGCAGCCGATAATTATACAAGCCTGTGAGCCGATAAAGGCTGCGCTGACGAAGCTCACGCTTTGCCAGACGGACCGCATTTTTATTTAAATATGGCTGTGTCAGCATTTGCTCTAGCCGTCGCTTCCTAAGATTGAGTAGTCCACGAAATACACTTCCAGATTCAGCATTAATTACTCTGTGACGAACTACACCGAGTGCAATATAGATACACAGCAATAGCCAGCCGGTCTTAGGGTATTGATTCATCCATTGTATAATTACAGACAACTCAGGCACTTTTATTTTTCCTTTTTATGCAATCCAGATAAAACCAGTAAAGATTCAGTAAATTTTAGCGGCTAAAATTGCTCTCCTGGCGTAGATAAAAGAAGTATATCCACTTAACTTACTGATTATTAACTACTTACTAGTCCATTCATCAATCATATTCGCCCAATCTTGTAGCATCTCAGCCCTCTGCTCGCGATATTCTGCCTTGTTATAAACAGCTCGTACCCCTTTTTGTTCATGGGCAAGGCACTTCTCAATCCAGTCAGTATTGTACCCGGCCTCATGTAGCAAGGTGCTGGCAGTACGCCGTAAGTCATGGGGACCAAACTTAGGCAACAACTCCCCTTCTTTCTGAGCCAGACGATACGTCAGTGTCAAAACCCGGTTTAAAGTAGCGCTACTCATTGGCGCATCGGAATCGTACCGCGAAGGAAGGATAAAATCAGAGCTACCGGCAAAGGTTTTGAGAGCAATCATAATATCCATTGCCTGTCTGGAAAGAAAAACCAAATGTGGATTACGTCGTTTCATCCTCTCCTTTGGTATCGTCCATAATGCCTTACTAAAATTGATCTCGTTCCAGGTTGCGTTAGTAAGCTCACTTTTACGTACCATCGTTAACAGCAAAAGTTTAACCGCTGCTCTGATTGATGGCGTCGTTCCTACCCGTTCCATGTATCGATACATCAGACCAATTTCAATTGGCGTCAATGCCCTGTCTCGAGGCTCAAATTTCGCTATGCTTGCAGGCCGTACCAGATCAGCTGGATTCTCCACCTTCTGACCGCGCTCAATAGCCCAGCGATAGACTTGCAATACAATCTCTCTGGCGTGTACAGCTGTCGCCGGTGCCCCTCTCTCGACAATGTTATCGGTTAATGCGCGTAAGTCTTCATGTGTAATCTCACTAAGTTTCTGCTGGGCAAATTTTGACTTCAACTCCCTTTGATATACCGAACGCCGCATATCACGCGTCGATTCAGCCATTTGATAACCGCGTAACCATTTCTCAGCCCACGCACCAAAAGTCTCCGCATCTTTGATACGCGCTTTATCTCTGGCTTTTTCCCTCGCAGGCGATCTTCCACTGGCAACCATTTTTTTGGCTTCATTGAGCCGTTCACGCGCTTCTGCAAGCGTGATCCCTCCAACACCATAGCGGCCAAAAGTAACGGTCTCCTGTCTTCCGTTTATTGAATAGTTATAACGAAATGAAATAGTTCCAGCCGGAGTGACCGCAACATACAGACCATCACGGTCATTAACTTTATAGAGTTTCTCCTTCGGCTTAAGGTGACGCAGCCTGGTGTCAGTCAACATGGTTTATTGTTTTCCTTTATCAAAAAATACCATGTTGTAAAAAATTCAGAAAAGTTGTTTAACTCTCTGTTTTTAATTGAGTTATAAAAAACAAATACCATAACTCAACCGAAATTTATTACATGGTACTTTTTCAAACCTGAATTCAAAACCAGAGAGTACCATCAAAAATTCCATTGAAAAAACCGTGCTTCCCGTTGCTAACAGCTGCCAGAAAGTGCCAGACATAAAAACAAAAAAGCCCGCAGTTACGCGGGCTTAGAGGTACTTTACTGCTTTTACGTGCAGGCTGTTGCCAGACGTTAAATCACTCCCACTCTATTGTTGCCGGCGGTTTACCGCTGATGTCATACACCACGCGGGAAATACCGTCGACTTCATTGATGATGCGGTTAGACACGCGGCCGAGAAAATCGTACGGCAGATGCGCCCAGTGGGCGGTCATAAAGTCGATGGTTTCTACCGCGCGCAGGGACACCACCCAGTCGTACTTACGACCATCGCCCATCACGCCGACGGAGCGAACCGGCAGGAACACAGTGAACGCCTGGCTCACTTTGTTATACAGATCGGCTTTGTGCAGCTCTTCAATAAAAATAGCATCCGCGCGACGCAGCAGATCGCAGTACTCCTTCTTCACTTCGCCCAGCACGCGAACGCCAAGACCCGGCCCCGGGAACGGATGACGGTACAGCATGTCGTATGGCAGGCCCAGTTCGAGACCAATCTTACGCACTTCATCTTTGAACAACTCACGCAGCGGTTCAACGAGGCCCATCTTCATCTCTTTCGGTAGTCCGCCCACGTTGTGGTGAGATTTGATGACGTGCGCTTTACCGGTCGTGGAGGCCGCAGACTCAATGACATCAGGGTAGATAGTGCCTTGCGCCAGCCATTTAACATCTTCCAGCTTCAGCGCCTCTTCGTCGAATACCTCAACGAACACACGGCCAATGATTTTACGCTTCGCTTCAGGATCGTTTTCCCCAGCCAGCGCGGCCAGGAAGCGGGATTCGCCTTCCACATGAACGATGTTCAGACCGAAACGGTCGCCAAACATATCCATCACCTGTTGTGCTTCGTTCAGGCGCAGCAGACCGTTATCCACAAATACACAGGTCAGATTTTTGCCGATAGCGCGGTGCAGCAGCATCGCGGTAACAGAGGAATCCACGCCGCCTGACAGGCCAAGGATCACTTTATCGTCGCCGACCTGCTGACGAATACGCTCGATGGCATCGTCAATAATTTTCGCTGGCGTCCACAGCGCTTCACACTGGCAGATCTCAAGCACAAAGCGCTCCAGCATACGCAGTCCCTGACGAGTATGGGTCACTTCAGGATGGAACTGCACGCCATAGAAACGCTTCTCTTCATTAGCCATAATGGCAAACGGGCAGGTTTCGGTGCTGGCGACGGTGACGAAGTCAGACGGAATGGCGGTAACTTTATCGCCGTGGCTCATCCAGACATCCAGCATAGCCTTGCCATCCGCGCTCAGCGCATCTTCAATACCATGGATCAGCGCGCTATCGGTCTGAACTTCAACCTGCGCATAGCCGAATTCACGCTCATTGGACGCTTCAACATGACCGCCAAGCTGCATCGCCATGGTCTGCATACCGTAGCATACGCCAAATACTGGCACGCCTGCTTCGAAGACATACTCCGGCGCGCGCGGGCTGTTATCTTCGGTAGTGCTTTCCGGGCCACCGGAAAGAATGATGCCGTTAGGATTGAACTCACGAATTTGAGCTTCAGTCACGTCCCATGCCCACAGTTCACAATAGACACCTAATTCACGCACGCGACGCGCAACCAGTTGGGTATACTGAGAACCGAAGTCCAGGATAAGAATACGATGTTTATGAATGTTATCCGTCATTGACGATAATTCCGAGGCAAGTGATACAGGTTAAATAAATCGCCCGGCACATGGCCGGGCGATGAAAATCAGGAGCCCATCCGGTAGTTCGGGGATTCCTTGGTGATGGTCACGTCGTGAACGTGGCTCTCCTGGATACCCGCGCCGCTGATGCGCACGAATTCCGCTTTGGTCCGTAGTGTATCGATAGTACCACAACCGGTCAGCCCCATACAGGAGCGCAGGCCACCCATCTGCTGGTGAATGATCTCTTTCAGACGGCCTTTATAGGCGACGCGGCCTTCGATACCTTCCGGCACCAGTTTGTCGGCAGCATTGTCGCTCTGGAAGTAACGGTCGGAGGAGCCTTTGGACATCGCGCCAAGGGAACCCATACCACGGTAAGATTTATAAGAACGCCCCTGATAAAGTTCAATTTCGCCCGGGGATTCTTCGGTACCAGCCAGCATAGAGCCAACCATTACCGCCGCCGCGCCTGCGGCAATCGCTTTGGCGATATCGCCGGAGAAACGGATACCACCATCAGCAACCACCGGAATACCGGTACCTTCCAGCGCTTCAACCGCATCGGATACCGCCGTGATCTGCGGAACGCCCACGCCGGTGACGATACGCGTGGTACAGATGGAGCCAGGACCGATCCCTACTTTCACCGCGCTCACGCCCGCTTCAGCCAGCGCCCGCGCGCCCGCGCCGGTGGCAACGTTGCCGCCGATAATCTGCAGATCAGGATATTTAGCGCGAGTTTCACGAATACGCTGCAATACGCCTTCGGAATGACCGTGAGAGGAGTCGATCAGCAGAATATCAACGCCCGCAGCAACCAGCGCATCTACGCGCTCTTCGTTACCCGCGCCTGCGCCAACTGCGGCGCCAACACGTAAGCGGCCCTGCTCATCTTTACAGGCGTTCGGCTTACGTTCCGCTTTCTGGAAATCTTTAACCGTGATCATGCCGCGAAGATGGAAGCTGTCATCCACGACCAGCGCTTTCTCAACGCGTTTTTCATGCATTTTGGCAAACACCACTTCGCGGCTTTCACCTTCGCGAACGGTGACCAGACGCTCTTTCGGCGTCATATAAACGCTAACCGGTTGATTCAGATCGGTCACGAAACGCACATCACGACCGGTGATAATACCGACCAGTTCGTTGTCTTCAGTCACCACCGGATAACCCGCAAAACCGTTACGTTCGGTCAGTTCTTTCACTTCCCGCAGCGTGGTGGTCGGCAGGACGGTCTGCGGATCGGTTACCACGCCGGACTCATGCTTCTTCACACGCCTGACTTCTTCAGCCTGGCGCTCGATGGACATATTTTTATGAATAAAGCCGATGCCGCCTTCCTGTGCCAGAGCAATTGCCAGACGCGCCTCGGTCACGGTATCCATTGCTGCGGAGAGCATAGGAATATTCAGACGAATGGTTTTCGTCAACTGAGTGCTGAGATCGGCGGTATTTGGCAGAACGGTTGAATGAGCGGGAACGAGGAGGACGTCGTCAAACGTCAGAGCTTCTTTAGCGATACGTAGCATGGGCAATATCTCGACCAGGGTGGATAAATATTGCCGTGGCATTATACAGAGCGTAACCGATTGCATCTACCCTTTTTTGAAAATAATACTTGCGATCCCCTCTGAGCAGGTTACTATCGACTGAATAACCTGCTGATTTAAAATTTGATCTTGCTCACATGTTTCCATCCCAGTCACCCTCAATTTACACGGTAAGTCGCCTGAATCAGGCGGTTCGTCTGCTGCTGGAACGTGAAATGGGGCAGGTATGGATTAGCGGCGAGATTTCAAATTTCAGCCAGCCATCATCAGGCCACTGGTACTTCACCTTAAAGGACGATAACGCTCAGGTGCGCTGCGCGATGTTCCGCAACAGCAACCGCCGCGTCACTTTTCGCCCACAGCACGGGCAGCAGGTGCTGGTGCGCGCGAATGTTACCCTTTACGAACCACGCGGCGATTATCAAATCATCGTTGAAAGTATGCAGCCAGCAGGTGAAGGTCTGCTTCAGCAGAAGTATGAGCAGCTCAAGGTGATGTTGTCTGCAGAAGGGTTGTTCGATCAGCAGCATAAACAGCCCCTCCCCTCACCGGCACACTGCACCGGCATTATTACGTCAAAAACCGGCGCCGCACTGCACGATATTTTGCAGGTGCTCAAGCGTCGCGATCCCTCGCTACCGGTTATTATTTACCCGACCGCCGTTCAGGGCGATGACGCCCCAGGGCAGATCGTTCGCGCGATTGAGCTGGCCAACGCGCGTCAGGAGTGCGATGTGCTTATCGTCGGGCGCGGCGGCGGTTCACTGGAAGATTTATGGAGCTTTAACGACGAGCGGGTCGCGCGGGCGATTTTTGCCAGTCAAATTCCAATCGTCAGCGCGGTAGGCCATGAAACCGACGTCACTATCGCTGATTTCGTCGCTGATCTACGGGCGCCAACGCCTTCCGCCGCGGCGGAGATTGTCAGCCGTAACCAGCAGGAGTTGCTGCGCCAGATACAATCCGGGCAGCAGCGTCTGGAAATGGCGATGGACTACTTCCTTGCCAACCGCCATCGTCGCTTTACCCAGCTTTTTCACCGCCTGCAACAGCAGCATCCCCAGTTGCGGCTGGCTCGCCAGCAAACGGAACTGGAAAGATTGCGTCAGCGCATGCGTTTCGCCCTTGAGGCGCAAATGAAGCGCGCCGACCAGCGCCAGCAGCGCGCCATACAGCGCCTGAATCAGCAAAACCCGCAGCCGCGTATTCACCGTGCCCAGAGCCGTATTCAGCAACTCGAATACCGACTGGCGGAAAACATCCGTACGCGACTTGCTGAACAGCGCGAACGCTTCGGTAATATGGTCACGCACCTGGAAGCCGTCAGTCCACTGGCCACCCTCGCCCGCGGCTATAGCGTGACTTCCGCCAGCAACGGTACCGTGCTGAAGCAGACCAAACAGGTACGCGAAGGAGATCTCCTCACCACTCGCCTGAACGATGGCTGGGTAGAGAGCGAGGTAAAAACGGTTACGCCGGTGAAGAAAACCCGGGTAAAAAAGAAGTAAGGCCAGTTACTCTACCGCTTCCCACTCAACGCGTTTTTTCGAAATCAGCCCGTGTCCGTTCTGACAAAAGTAATCCACCGCGCCGCAGGCTTTTAAAACGTCCAGCGGCTTATGGCACTCCGGGCAGCGAGCTTCCACTGCAAAATCTTTCGCACAATGCTCACAATGAACGCTATTGGCCTGTACCTCAAGCGGGGCGCGGCATACGGGGCAATCAAATTCCATAGTGACTCCTGATGAAGTTGGTCTTGCGCGATTTTATCATGTTTCAGGTTTGATAAAGCCTGCGTACATAACTGCCTTTTCGGTTTGATATGGTGAAAATAGCGCATTTTTTGTTTTCACCTGGTATCCGTTACCGCACAGCAACCTGCTGATGAGCGATACACTTCCGACGGTTTCGTCCAGTGGACCGGAACAACCTAATAATTGCCCAATAAAATAGTTTCATTCGTAAACTTTAAACATCTTTATCAAAAATTTTGATTTAGGTTAAGTCTCTATTTAAGTTCAACAGTAATCGCACTCTCTGTGGCGCGTCTTTCCTGCTTTTCTCACTGAAACCTGTCGTATTACACACCGTATCCGCCCTTTAACCAGGCCACCAAACCAACCCTTGACAACATCATTTCATTTTCGGGTAGATACCGACCCACAATTAATAATGATAATGTTTATTAAAATTATTATTAATAAGAACCATTATTCAGGGATAAAAAATGCAGTACTCGAAGATAGCAACATTAATAACACTCCTGATGGCAGGAAACGCCAGCGCCGCTGCTGAACAAACAATCGTAGTTAATGGCAACATCCTCGGTGACTCTCGCGCTGAAGCGGTAAAAACATGGGCCGGAAGCCGGACCGTTATCAGCAATGAACAATTAGAAAAAGGGGCGAATCGCACACTGGATGATGCCCTACAGCGCGTTCCCGGAGTAAAAATTCAGGATGAAACGGGGACCGGAGTTCTGCCACAAATCGCGATCCGCGGTTTGTACGACAGTCGCAGCGGCCGAGCGCAAATCCTTGAAGATGGGATCCCCCTGGCGCTGGCACCATACGGACAAGAGGGAATGTCGCTTTTCCCGGTGACGTTTGCCACCATTGACCGTATCGATGTGGTTCGCGGCGGTGCGGCTGTACAGTACGGTCCCAACAATGTCGGCGGCGTAATAAATCTGATCAGTAAACCCATCCCGTTGAAATGGGAGAATGAGATCTCAGAGCGAGCCACCTTTTATGGTAAGGGCCGCAACCTGTGGGACACCTACCTGAGAACTGGCGGAATGTTGAACGATGATTTTGGCTTGCAGGTTGAAGCCAATCAGGTAAAAGGTAACTCTTTCCGCGAACACAGCGACAGTAAAGTGCAAAATTTCCGCATAAGAGGTCTCTGGAACATCAATGAAGACACAACCCTAAACCTCTCATACCAATACTACGATGCACATGCAGATCTCGCCGGCGCGCTATCGGCTGAGGACTATCAGCATGATCGCAGGCAGAGCACTCGTCCGTGGGACGATTATGATGGCCATACCAAACGCTACAGCGCTGTCTATAACCAGCTATTAGGATCCCTGGGAATCATCGACTCTGCCGAATTTAACTGGCTATTTTTCGGGCATAACTCCGATCGCGATTTTCATGTCGGAATGAGTAAAGTCTCCGGCCAGACATGGAACCCTTCGCTACCTGCAGACATCGTACAAAACTCTCCGCGACACTTTAAGGTATGGGGTACGGAGCCACGTCTGAGCATGGATATTACGGGCGATAACGTCAATCAACAGTGGATCATTGGTGGTCGTTTTGTCAGTGAAAAAATTGATTATCAGGTACGCCAGAAAACCCTCGCCACAGGTACAACCGCGGTAACCCGCGACTGGAGTTTTAATGATAAGGCCTGGGCCGGTTACATCAGCGACGCCATAAAACTCTTCGATGATTCATTAACTATTACTCCGGGTATGCGTTTCGAACATGTCAGCGAAAAGTACACTGACAACAATACGGGTCTGCATACCTCTTCCCCTGACGACCAGTGGTTACCCGGGCTGACCGTAGGTTATCAAATGACGCCGCAATGGTTCCTGTATGCTGATATGCAAAAGAGCCTTCGCCCCGTACAGGTCACGCAAATTGTAAAAGGCGGAGATGTCAACTCGGAGCTGGCCTGGAACTATGAAAGCGGCGTGCGCTATACGCCGACAAAAAATATCAGCCTGCATGCGGATATTTACCGAATCGACTATAAAGATCAAATCTCTTACGACAGCACATCAGACAGCTATCTCAATATAGGCCGTACCCGACATCAGGGGATTGAGCTGGAAGGGTTCTGGAGTCCAGACGTGGTTAGCGGGCTAAAATTGCATGCAGGGTACGCATATCTGCAGGCAGAACAACGTAATGGCGTCAACCGAGGAAAAGAAGTGCCATACGCCTCGCGCAATCAGGTAACACTCGACGGTAATTATGACTGGCGTGGTACAACCTTTACTCTCGCGGGTTACTACTTCAGTAAATCTTATTCCGATGCAGCAAACACGCTTGATGAAAATAGCACCGACTCAGCAGGACAACTGCCATCCTATTGGGTATGGAACGCACAGGTTAGCCGCGATCTCTACAAATCCGGCAACACCGTTTTGAACGGTTATATTGGTATCAATAATCTCTTTAATCGTGATTACTGGTTCCGCGGAATAGACACCAGCCCGTGGGGACGTCAACCCGCACCGGGGCGTTCGGTTACCGCTGGCGTTAGTATGAAATTCTAACCATCATAAAAGCCAGTTTATATTTGAACTGGCTTTACTACTCACCCCGGTCTCACAAACAAGAAAACCTCAGTTTTACCACTCCGGCACTGGCATCGTTTCACTATTGGTGAATAACGCTGTGTTAAAAAAATAGACATGGGCGATCTTACATACATGCCATCACTTCTCTTCTGATGTTGCTTACCGGGTTCAATCATTACGCTGGCGCTATAAAACCGCGCCGGTATTGCCTGATGGGACATCAACGTACCTTCTTTATCAACATAATAAAGATTGTCCCCATCAAGGTTATCACCGCCGCCACAAGGAATAACGGTCGATAGCCGTAAAGACTTATCACGGCAGCGGCCAGAACCGGTCCCATAATCTGACCCAGCGTGTTGGATAAGTTAAGGATGCCCAGATCTTTTGCCGCATGTTCCATATTAGGCAATACCGCCACATTCAGCGCCTGATCAACTGCCTGAAAAGCCCCGTAGCCCAGTCCCGCCAGCACGGCATAAACCAGTAACATCCAGGGCGAACTGCTGATAAATGGGAAGAACAACCCGGCAGAGGTGATAATGCACGTCAGCAGAACAGGCGCTTTGATTCTGCCGACTTTATCAGCGAGATAACCTGCGGATGCCGACATGACAATCGCTGTGATCATCATGATCATGGACACCGCCGAGAGGAAAAACGTCAGATCGCCGCCGTCTTTGGCAACCCCGGCATAATCGGTCAGGATATACAGCACCATGCCGGACACGGCCGACGTTCCGGCAACCAGCATCAATTTCCCCAGCAACGCGAGGTAGTAATCGCCAGCGTTCTTTGTCGGCAGGCTAAAATTGCGCCAGAGCGTGGCGGCATCAAACTTCTGTTTCGCCATATGCAACGACGAACCTTCTTTCGCCAGCACGCTGCATACCCCACCTGAGCACAGGGTCAGCACCGCCATCACAATTAACCCGAGGTCAATATGGTGGATAAACTGCGCTGCGATAAACGTCCCGCCATACATGCCGAGCGAAATCCCGATGGCATAAAACGACGAAATAATCCCCCGATGACGCGGCGCGACGCGATCCGCGATAATCGCCACCATCGGAGCCACTATCGCATTCAGGAATACCTGGTAGCACAACCAGACCACCAGGATTAACGTCAGAGAATGTGCTTTTATCAACAACAACAACATGATGCAAGCCCCCACCGATCCCGCCAGCAGCCATGGCGTTCTTCTCCCTAAGCGACTGCGGGTCATATCGGAAAAGGCACCGAGAATAATATTGGCCAGCGTTGCCACCACCATCGCTGCCGAGGACACCGTCGCCAGCAGCGTCGCTTTCTGGCTGTCATCAATGGCGGCGATTTTTGCGGGCAGTAATACGGTTAGTGTCCCCACGTAACCACTCAGCCAAAGCAAGGCCCCCACAGATAACGCAATACCGACTTTCACTGGCACATTGGGTTGCGCATCATCAGAAACCGGCTCCAATGTTTTGGCTTCAGACACCATACTGAACTCCTTTTATTGCCATGGCAGCAGGTTGCGCCGTGGCCGGTCTGGATTGCAGGCAATACTCACCTGGCCGGCCTATGAATCGGGCCGGCAATCTAACAGTGAGAATTAACGAATCTATCGCCTGGAATAAATTAAGGCTGGATAACCAGCGAGTTGACGGAACAGGCCGACAACGTCATACGCCAGGCAGCTTGCCCGTCACGCACGCAGACCGTGACAGGCTCATCAAATGGATTATTGATATTAACGACTCGCGAACCATCCGCATTTTTACAGGCCACCGCATTGCCGCTCATCCGCCCGGTCAGAGGGAGTTGCCGCGCTCCGGGTCGCATCAGGCCGGAGAAATGGCGCATCACGTAATATTCAGGGTTCCAGGTTACCGTTTTTGTTTCAGGAGATACCGTTATCATGCTGTTCTGATGCCATCCCCAGGTGCTTTCGCCCCCTTCGTTAAGCACCATATTCCAGTACAGATAGCCATTCGCTCCGTTGGTCAAATAGTGGCGCAACAGGCTGAACACATAGTGCGCATACGGCCAACTATTGCTGCCATCGCCGCACTCATTTTCCGTCTGGTAAAAACGTAATTCCGGGTAGCTTTGCACCGTGCGCTGTATTGCGTTTTTGCCCTGCCACTGATAACCAACGCCGCGGATATGGCGATAGGCTTCAGGATCACGCAAAACATAGTGGGCGTAGTCGTCATAATCGCGGCCTATCTCTTTCAAAAATTCAGGTGCATTGATAGTCCCCAGCCAGATTTCGCATGCCTGCTTATCGTGCTCAAACCTGGGACCCAGGTAGTCCCGGATAAACGTTTTCAGTTGTTCGCCATCCCAGACGCAGGACGGGAATTTTTGATCTGCCGCCACCTCGTTCTGTACATGCACCTGTGAAATAGTAATACCTTGTTTTTTATACTCTTCTATAAATTTGCTGAAATAGAGCGCATAGGCCTGCTGGGTTTGCGCATCGCTTTTCAGGCGGCCATAGTTGCAGGCTTTATGGGTTTTTAACCATACAGGCGGACTCCAGGGGCTGGCGGAAATCGTTAACTGCGGCTGGCGCTGTAAGGCAAGGCGGATATACGGAATCAGCCGTTCCTGGTCACGCGCCAGACTAAAGTGCGCCATGTCATAATCGTTTTCCGTTTCGTTGAGGCTATACCAGGACAAGGCATAGTCGCTGGCCCCTATCGGCATCCGCGCCAGCGTAAATTTGCACTCCCCGGTCGAAGAGAACAGCTTATCAAGAATGTCATTACGGCAATCCTCATCCAGGTTTTCCAGCGCCGCCATACCCAGTTCATTAAAACATCCGCCGAATCCTTCCAGCTCCCGGCCTTCACTGGCAGTAAGATAAAGATCAGCCTCTTGCGCAAAAATAGGCGGGACATCAATGGCTGACCATTTAATCTCTTTATTAGTGAATATCAGCTTTGCGTCTTTCATATTATTAGCCTGGTTAAATGGTGAATGTTTTTTTGTGAGCCATAAATATAGAACTGCCTTTTTTTAATCTGAAATTATCTTTTTTTCTTTATCCGTTATGATTATTGTTTTTTATGATAACGCTCACATTTCATTGCTCTCGCAAAAGTGATGAAAATATTTTAATAAACAATACATAATCTCACTCGGGGTTTGCAATACCCGTATACAGATGAGTAAAATCGCAAAAAATTTCCATAAAAAATTTGCTTTACATCACAAAAAAACAGGTGCAGGACAAATATTGCTTGTCAACGAATAAAAAAAATGTAGTCTGTAAAAAACGGATTGTTACTGGTTTTCGTACTTCGGGAATCAGGCAAAACCTAAATCAGGCGTCGACGCTTTGTCGAAGCACGATTTAGGTTTTTTTTTGCTCTTAACAAGAGATGAACTGAAAAAATGACCAGGCGAGGAAAATAATACGTTAATTAACAAATAGTTACTTAAAGTCTTCATGCCAGCCAGTAGTGTCAGGAGCCTGTGTTCTCAAAGAACCGATCGCAGGTGTAGTTCCATGCGGTTATATAAGTTAATAGCCAATGCTTGTTGTATAAATTAATAGCTAATTTCTCATGCATGCCATTATACCCTAAATTATTCGAGTTGCAGGAAGGCGGCGACGCAGTGAATCCCCGGGAGCGTACTCCAGTACGTGACTGGGGTGAACGAGGAAAGCCAACGCACATGCAACTTGAAATATGACGGGTATATACCATTTATTTGATGGAGGTTACTCTATATGGGTGGCTGGAATAAAGTATCCCGAAATATATTATTGAAATGCGCGTTTCCTTTATTGACGTTACTGTTCTCTGCTGCCGTGTATTCAGCAACGAAAACAGATACGACAGAAAAGACTGATATAGCGACTCAGTGGGACGGCACCGTTTTAGGCATGGAGAATCCTTATCAGCACGGTTTACTGGGAGATATGCTGGGCATCAGACCCATTCTGGAAGACCATGGTTTCCATTATCGCCTGGCCTATCTGAGCCAGGCGGCTTATAACGCTGCTGGCGGCTATGACCACAATGGTCATGTCGCTTATATCGATCAGTTTTCTCTCACATTTAACTGGGATCTGGAGGGGCTGACCGGGATACCGGATGCGGCTATTGATGGCAACATCGTCAACCGTAACCACAACGATAACCTGGTGTCTAAACGCCTTGCCGACCCACGAGTTTCCTATAACGATTTGTCTCAGGAAAGTTATGGCGGACAATCCATCACCAAACTGGGCTGGTTGAGCTTCAGCCGTAGCTTCATGGATCGCAGACTCCACTGGCGCATCGGTATGATGAACAAAAACGAGGACTTTGACCAAATCATCCCTTGTGATTTCCAGTTAATGAGTCTGTGCGGCGGTAAATCAGCCTACTCACTGACCTGGAATAACTGGAACGTCCACACTTGGGGAACCGCATTTCAATATGCACTGACGCCCGGAGTGAAATTGAAAATAGGCATCATGGAGCAAAACCCCACGGCAAGCTATCGTAGCCACGCCTGGAGTTGGTCGACGAAAGGGAGCAAAGGGTTTCTGTTGCCTGCGGAGATCGAGTGGAAAACATTCATTAATAATCAACCGGGTATTTATAACCTTGGGATCTTGTTTACGAACAGCCACCGTCAGGACTTATCGAACGGGAAGTCGCAAAGTGATGGTTTAACCGATCCTGATGGATATCGTTATTACAACCGCACCTGGTATATGTGGGCCGGGTTCAACCAACAGTTAACACAGGTCGCGGGAGACCCGCACCGGGGCCTGAGCCTTGCATTCAGCATGGGGCAAGCTGATCAAAGGACCACCTACCTGCAGCATACCTCATCCATTTCGTTGCGCTATCGAGGGCTGTTTGATATTCGCCCGGAAGACTGGCTTGGATTCGGGGTGGCTTACCTGAAATACAGTAATCACTATACCGCGGCACAAGAGGCAAGGAATGCTTACTACCAGGTCGATGATTACGGTAATGCATTATATAGCCCGGTTCCCGGCCATTCCGTCAACATGGAATTATATTATCGATTTAAAGTTACCCCCTGGCTGGAAATACAACCAGATTTGCAATACTGGTATCGTCCTTCTGGAATAAAAGAAACGCAGGATGCATGGGTAACAGGGTTAAAAACTGTCGTGACGTTTTAAATTCTCCGCCTCGTCAGGCAGGCAACATGATGCACGCGCCAGGGAAAGAAATCATTCTGCCGGCACATTTGGTTCAATTCTGCTAAGCGAGCCAAGTTGCTCCCCGATCGCGACAGCAACATGCTTAGGTATACATAAAACGTCTCTCAATCCGCTGGCGGCGGCCATCCAGTATTTTTACTTACATAAATGGCCGCCAGTAGCAGGAAAACCAGAGAGCCCGCTACCGTATATCACATTATTCTCAAGTGATGAGAAGCTTTAAGGCTGGCATGTTGAAAACAAAGGATTACATCTCATGCTTCAGACCAACAGCTTGAAATTACGACGGGGTTCGTATCTAACATTAGCGGAGAATATCTTACGACATTCTCCCCGCTAATATTAAAATGAACAATACTGCATGCTGCTCTTACTTGGTTCGCCAGCACTTATCGAAATATGATGCTAGTGTATAGCATTCCCCCCGGAAACGTGGGCTTCGTATTTCTCGCCAGTGGATCGCTTATTTGCTTTTCTTGATATGTTTAATCAGGCGCTTACGCTTACGCATCTGGTTCGGCGTCAGGGTATTGCGTTTGTTGGCAAACGGGTTCTCCCCTTCCTTGAACTGAATACGAATAGGCGTCCCCATCACTTCCAGCGATTTGCGGAAGTAGTTCATCAGATAACGTTTGTAAGAATCCGGCAGATCTTTCACCTGGTTACCGTGGATCACCACGATTGGTGGGTTATAGCCACCAGCATGGGCATATTTCAGCTTCACGCGACGACCGCGCACCAGCGGCGGCTGATGATCTTCGGCAGCCATGGTCATGATGCGGGTCAGCATCGCGGTGCCCACGCGACGGGTTGCGCTGTCGTAGGCCTCACGTACGGATTCAAACAGGTTGCCGACGCCGCTACCGTGCAGCGCGGAGATAAAATGCACCCGGGCAAAATCGATAAAGCCCAGACGGAAGTCCAGGGTCTCTTTCACCTGCTCTTTCACTTCCTGGCTCAGACCGTCCCATTTATTGACGACAATCACCAGCGAGCGACCGCTATTGAGGATAAAGCCCAGCAGGGACAAATCCTGGTCGGAGATACCTTCTCGCGCATCAATCACCAGCAGCACGACGTTAGCGTCTTCAATTGCCTGCAGGGTTTTGATAACCGAAAATTTCTCTACAACGTCAGATATTTTACCGCGCTTACGCACGCCCGCGGTATCGATAAGCACATATTCACGCTCATCACGTTCCATTGGGATATAGATACTGTCACGAGTCGTGCCCGGCATATCGTAAACCACCACACGCTCTTCGCCCAGGATGCGGTTGGTGAGCGTTGACTTACCTACGTTCGGGCGACCGACAATGGCCAGCTTAATTGGCAGATCCTGCGGGTTAAAGTCATCTTCCGGCTCGGCAACGTCTTCACCGTTCTGTTCCGCTTCAAACTGCGCCCAGTATGCCGCGTCGTCATCAACTTCTTCTGGCGGATTCACTTCGTCAACCCACGGCAGAAGCACATGCTCCAGCAGGCTGGTCACGCCGCGACCATGTGAAGCAGCGATCGGATAAATATCGCCTAACCCCAGCGACCAGAAATCAGCAATCGCCTGATCGGCATCAATACCGTCAGTTTTGTTTGCCACCAGGAAGGTTGGCTTTTCACGAGAGCGCAGATGTTTAGCAATCGCCGAATCCGCAGGCATCAGACCAGCACGCGCATCGACCATAAACAGCACTACGTCCGCTTCTTCAATCGCCAGCAACGACTGCTCCGCCATCCGCGTCTCAACGCCATCTTCGGTACCGTCGATCCCGCCAGTATCGATACAGATAAATTCACGGCCTTCCACTTCAGCACGACCGTACTTACGGTCACGAGTCAGCCCCGGAAAATCCGCGACCAACGCATCACGAGTGCGCGTTAAGCGGTTAAAAAGCGTGGATTTTCCAACGTTAGGGCGCCCGACAAGCGCGACCACAGGTATCATGTTAAATGCCTCATACAAAAATCGATACAACGCCGTATATCGCGACGTTTTTTAAAAAGTCAAAACGGCCCCTGTCTGCCAGGGGCCGTTTCTCAAAACCAGACAACTGCCGTATTTAAAGCGTAATCGCGTACAGCGTGCCGTCTTTGGCCTGGATCAGCAACTTACCGTCAGCAACGATCGGATCGGTCAGGAAGCCTGAGCTGTCCACCTTCTGCTGAGCGACAAAGTGACCATCTTCGGGATTGATCCAGTGCATATAACCTTCGCTATCGCCAACAACCAGGTTGCCATTATACAACGCAGGCGCCGTCAACAGACGATGCAGTAGATCGCTTTGCGTCCACAGCGTCACGCCGCCATCGGTGGTCAGCGCCAGCAGGCGATCGTTCTGGTCTACCAGGTAAATACGGTTTCCGTCAACGATAAAGTCGTTTACCGAGCCCAGTTCACGTTTCCACATAATCTGACCACTGCGCAGATCAAGCGCTGTCAGATTGCCGTTATAAGCCAGCACATAAACCACACCGTTCACGATAACCGGCGTCGTATCAACGTCATTAAGACGATCGATTTCAGTCGGCCCGGTCGCTGTAGAAATGCGCTGTTGCCAAATCATTTGCCCTTGCTGCATCAGCACCGCGCTGACGCGGCCGTTATCACCGCCAACAATAGCGGCGCCATAGGCGGTAGCCGGCGCGGATTCACCGCGCAGGGAGAGTGCGGGCATATCAAGGTTAACGGTCCATTTTATCGCCCCATCGGCTTCGTTCAGCGCCTGCAACTGGCCGTTGGAGGTATGGATCAGGACCATGCCGTCGCTCACGACCGGACGAGACATCGCTTCGCCCGCAACGCTCGTCTCCCATGCGACGCTACCGTCGCTGGTATTCAGCGCATAAACTTTGGCTTTTTCGCTACCGATATAAACATGACCGCCGGAAACAGTGACGCCACCGGAAAGCAACGCAGGCACACGTGAGAACCAGCCGTCTTTCTCAGCCAGGTTAACCGACCATACCTCTTTACCGTCGCCTGAGCTCAGGGCCTTAACGGTACCTTTACGATCGGCGGCATACACCACACCATCAGCAAAAGCTGGGTGCAGATTAGAGTAGAATTCGCCGATACCGTCGCCGACAGAGGTGCTCCAGGACGTGGACGGCGTAAACTGGTTTTCCACCGTCGGCAGTGGCGACATCTTCACCACATCTTCTTCGCCGTTGAACAACGAACAACCGCTCAATAAGGTAACGGAAAGCAGCCCTGGCAAAAGTAATTTACGCAATTGCATCGAGTCCCTCTCAGATGGACAAATTATTTATTTTCATACGCATCATTTCGCTGAGCGCCGGTGAAGCATCGCTTGTCGAGCCAGCTTCCCAGGCCGCTTTCGCCCCTTGCTTATCGCCTTTACTCAGCAGGATCTCGCCGCGCAAATCGGCAACAATCGCCGTCCAGCCTTCGCCTTTCACGGCATCCAGGGTTTTCAGCGCCGCATCGGGCTGCTTAAGCTGCAGTTGTACACGCGCAAGACGCAAATTGATAACCGATTTCAGGTTATCATCAGAAGCGGCCGCCAGCCCCTGCTGAAGCTGCTTTTCAGCACTCTGCAGGTCGTTTTTATCAACAAACTGCTGCGCCAGCTCAAGCGAAGCAAAGGCACCATAGGTGTTTTTGCTGTCGGCGGCAAACTTCTGCGCGGCGTTCAGCGCATCTGGCTTATCCGATTTGAGCGCGGAAATCGCATTCTCATAAGCCAGCGATGAGCCTCTGGCGGTATCTAACTGATGGGAGGTCCAGTAGCGCCAGCCAACCAGTGCGCCAACGCCTAAAATCACCCCGACGGCCAGCGCTTTGCCATTTTCGGCAAAGAAACGCTTAAGCGCATCGACCTGATCATTTTCGTTATTGTAAATTTCCACGCAGTCCTTCTCCTGACTAATGATTCCCGGGAGATTACCCCAGAAGTGTGCGCAAATGCGCGGCAACGCTATCCTGCGTTACGGTAGTTTGCTCACCTGAGCGTAAATCTTTCACTACCACGTTTCCGTCAGCGATTTCTGATTCACCCAGCACCAGCGCAACGCGCGCGCCCCATTTATCAGCGCGCGCAAACTGCTTCTTAAAGTTGCCGCCGCCGTGGTTGGTCATCAGCTTAACGCCGGGTAACGCATCGCGTACCTGCTCAGCCAGACGCATTGCTGCAGACTGGGTGCCGGTTCCGGAGGCTACCAGGTATATATCGACAACAGGATCGGCTTTAAATTCCGGATTCACTGTCTGGACCAGTAAAACAAGACGTTCCAGCCCCATCGCAAAACCTACGCCAGGCGCAGCGCGGCCACCAAGCTGCTCAACCAGACCGTCATAACGGCCGCCAGCGCAGACGGTCCCCTGGGAACCAAGGCTGGTGGTTACCCACTCAAATACCGTGCGGTTGTAATAATCAAGACCGCGCACCAGACGCTGATTCACGGTATAGCGGATACCGGCATCATCCAGCAGCGCGCACAGCCCGGCAAAGTGCGCTTTAGACTCTTCATCAAGATAGTCACCCAGTGCAGGTGCGTCGTTCAGCAGCGCCTGCACGTCCGGGTTTTTAGAGTCCAGCACGCGTAGCGGGTTACTGTACATGCGGCGTTTGCAGTCTTCGTCGAGCTTATCTTTAAATTGTTCAAGATAGGCCACCAGTGCGTCGCGATAGTTGGCGCGGGCTTCCAGCGAACCGATAGAGTTCAGCTCCAGGGCAACATGGCCGGAGATACCCAGTTCACGCCACCAACGGGCAGTCAACATTATCAGTTCAGCGTCAATGTCCGGGCCCTGCAGGCCAAAAACTTCTGCGCCTATCTGGTGGAACTGGCGATAGCGCCCCTTTTGCGGACGCTCATGACGGAACATCGGCCCGATGTACCACAGGCGTTGCTCTTGATTGTACAGGAGACCATGTTCAATACCGGCGCGCACGCAACCAGCGGTACCTTCCGGACGCAGGGTCAGGCTATCGCCGTTGCGGTCCTCAAAGGTGTACATCTCTTTTTCAACCACGTCGGTCACTTCACCGATAGCGCGTTTGAATAACGGGGTCTGCTCTACAATCGGCAAACGGATCTCGCTGTAACCGTAGCTACCAAGCACCTGCTTCAGTGAGCCTTCAATGCGCTGCCAGAGAGCGGTTTCGCCCGGCAGATAATCGTTCATGCCACGGATGGCTTGAATGTTCTTTGCCACGTTTAGTCTCTTTATATATACAAAAATGAACCCCGGCGCTTCGCGCCCGCAGGTTCAATCATACACGGGAAGCGTATCGCTTCCCAATACGTTATTTCGCTTCAACCTGCTGAATATCGATACGACGCGCTTCATCAAGCATCGAAGCTTTCGCACGAATACGCGCTTCCAGTTGCGCGATCATATCGTCGTTATCCAGCCTGTCTTTACGCACGCCATCTTCGTACAGGCCGCTTTTTTTATTGCCGCCGGTCACGCCAAGCGTCGAAACCAGCGCCTCGCCGGGACCGTTTACAACACAGCCAATGATCGAAATATCCATTGGCGTAATGATATCTTCCAGGCGCTGCTCCAGCGCATTGACGGTACCGATAACGTCAAATTCCTGGCGAGAACAGGTCGGGCAGGCAATAAAGTTGATGCCGCGAGAGCGGATTCGCAGCGACTTCAGAATATCGAAGCCGACTTTAATCTCTTCAACCGGATCCGCCGCGAGGGAAACACGCAGGGTATCGCCGATCCCTTCGGAAAGCAGTAAACCGAGCCCGATAGCGGACTTCACCGCGCCGCTGCGCGCGCCGCCCGCTTCGGTGATCCCAAGATGCAGAGGCTGCTCGATCTGTTTAGCCAACAGACGATAGGATTCGACCGCGAGGAAGACATCGGACGCTTTTACGCTGACCTTGAACTGATCAAAATTCAGACGATCGAGATGATCAACATGACGCATCGCTGACTCCAGAAGCGCCTGTGGGGTCGGCTCGCCGTATTTTTCCTGGAGATCTCTTTCCAGTGAACCGGCATTCACGCCAATGCGAATGGGGATATTTTTATCACGAGCGCAATCCACCACCATGCGGATACGCTCTTCATTGCCGATATTACCCGGGTTAATACGCAGGCAATCGACGCCATATTCCGCCACTTTCAGCGCAATTCGGTAATCGAAGTGGATATCGGCGACCAGCGGGACATTAACCTGCTGTTTGATAAGCCTGAAGGCTTCCGCCGCATCCATCGTTGGCACCGAAACGCGAACGATATCTGCGCCAACGCGCTCCAGAGCTTTAATTTGCTTGACCGTCGCCGCCACATCAGTGGTGCGCGTGTTTGTCATCGACTGTACGGCAATGGGGGCGCCATCGCCAATCGGCACATTCCCAACGTAAATTCGTTTCGATTTTCTACGTTGAATCGGAGCCTGGTTATGCATGAAAAATCTCCCGCGTTACCCGTCTGTTACTGCGCCGGTGATGGTTCGGCATTGAGGGTCAGACGCGCAACCTGGTTAGTTCTGATAAAACGACTTAAATCGACGGGTTTACCCAGATACTGAATCTGCACCGCTGCCGGCGCACCGATTTTCAGTTTATAAGGCGGATGACCGCTCAGATTGAGATTACCGCCTTTACGCTGCAAACCGCTGAACAGCTTTTTACCGGTGGAATCGCTGACTTCCAGCCAGCAGTCAGCGGTAAAGTTCAACACCAGATCCTGAACAGAGGTCGCCGCAGCGGCCACACTTGCCTGATCGGTCGGCAGTGGTGAAGCCGGATTTGCAGGCGCTGGCGCTGCCGTCGTGTCAACGTTCGCCTGAGAAGGCGCAACGACGGCGTTATTATCAACCGGAGCCGGAGTCGACGCCGCAGGCGCCGGAGGAGCCTCTACCGGCGCACTGTTCGCAACAGCGTCCGGTGTGGAATTCGCCGTACTGTTATCCAGAGGGATACGTTGACTGCTGTTATCGACAGCATTGAGTTCAGCGGAAGATTGATCGGCCATGGTGGAGATCTCGTCCTGCTGTGCTTTGTGATCCTGCCACCACCAGGCGCCGCTGAGGCCAATCACCACGAACAGCACCAGCCAGGTGAAACTCATCAGCCAGCCGTCACGCTTTTTACGGCGTTTGCCGAGCGAGAAGCTCTGCATCGGCGCAACTTTCGCCGCACGAATCGGCGCCTGCTTTGCCATCATCGGCAGCAGTTCTTCTTCCGGGATATGCACAAGACGGGCATAAGAGCGGATATAGCCGCGCAGGAAGGTTGAAGCAAGATCGGCAGGCGCCTTATCGTCTTCAATATCACGAACCGTGGAAACCTTCAGGCATAAGCGTTCAGCCACGGCTTGTTGGCTGAGCCCGAGTTGTTCGCGGGCATTACGCAGACGCGCGCCCGTGGTGTTTGCTTCTTGATGATCTTGAGTGGCTTCAGTATTCATTCGTTACAACTACTGGTACGTGAAATTTAAAGTTCAGCGCCGGTAACCCCGCGCCGCGAGACATCTGCTCAACGTCAGACAAACAGTATAAGTCCGTATGACGCGCTATCACAGAGACTTATCAATATTGAATGCTAAGCGGTTGTTGTACCGCTACATACTGCCTCAAAGTCGACAAAAACGCACCGTAATTATTAATCAGAACAGCGTATTTCGCCCGGCGATGCAACAGAGTGACGCAACACACATCCTGGGTTGTGCGTTGCATCATTTATCAGACTGCTTTCACCGCGATCGCTTCACCCTGCATCCGTTTACGCAGCGTACGCTTGGTACGATCGATAACATCCCCGGCCAGTTGACCGCAGGCGGCGTCAATATCGTCACCACGGGTTTTACGCACAATGGTGGTGAAGCCATACTCCATCAGCACCTTAGAGAAACGGTCGATACGGCTGTTGGAGCTACGGCCATACGGCGCGCCCGGGAAGGGGTTCCACGGAATCAGGTTGATCTTGCACGGCGTATCTTTCAACAGCGCAGCCAGTTCATGCGCATGTTCGGTACCGTCATTGACGTGATCCAACATAACGTACTCGATGGTGACGCGACCCTGGTTGGCGTTGGACTTCGAAATGTAGCCACGCACCGAATTCAGGAAAGTTTCAATATTGTATTTCTTGTTGATCGGCACGATCTCATCGCGAATGGTGTCGTTCGGCGCGTGCAGGGAGATCGCCAGCGCCACGTCAATCATATCGCCCAGTTTGTCCAGCGCCGGAACCACGCCGGAAGTGGAGAGCGTGACGCGGCGTTTGGAAAGACCAAAGCCGAAGTCGTCCAACATGATTTCCATTGCCGGAACCACGTTGGTCAGGTTCAGCAGCGGCTCGCCCATTCCCATCATCACCACATTGGTGATCGGACGCACGCCGGTGGTTTTCACCGCGCCGACAATTTTCGCCGCGCGCCAGACCTGGCCAATAATTTCCGACACCCGCAGGTTACGGTTAAAGCCCTGCTGCGCAGTAGAGCAGAATTTACACTCCAGCGCACAGCCAACCTGTGAAGAGACGCACAGAGTGGCGCGATCGTCTTCCGGGATATACACCGTTTCAACGCGCTGATCGCCGACGGCAATCGCCCATTTGATGGTGCCGTCGCTGGAGCGCTGCTCTTCAACGACTTCCGGCGCGCGGATCTCCGCGACTTCTTTCAGTTTGCTGCGCAGAACTTTGTTGATGTCGGTCATCTCATCAAAGTTATCGCAGCAGTAGTGATACATCCATTTCATCACCTGATCGGCGCGGAAAGGCTTTTCGCCCATGTTTTTGAAAAACTCGCGCATCTGCTGACGGTTGAGATCCAGCAGGTTGATTTTGGCATCGTTGTTCGGCACCGTCAGCGCGGCGCTATCAGGTGTGACTATTTGTTCAGACATAATTGATTCCGGCCTCGTTATTACACGTTATGGCCCCTGGAGGGTTGAAAAAGAAACGCCCCGGAGAGCAACGGCTCATCCGGGGCGCTGTATTCTACAAATTCTGGCCCATCAATACCACGTTTGCACGCGGCAATGATGAAAAAATCTGTAACTGCCGGCCTGATCCTCTAAGGATTTTCAACTGTCGCAAAGCGGCCAGTTCGCAAATCCCCGTGAGCATAGATAACTCTGTGACCGGGATATGCGAATAACGCCAACAAAGCGGTGGCGTGAAAGACGCAGAAGATTAGCGGGTGCGCGGGCAAACCTCGCCTTCAGCAAAGAAGAACGCGATTTCGCGCGCCGCGGATTCAACGGAGTCGGAACCGTGGGTGCCGTTCTCGGTGAAGCTGTCCGCATAGTCAGCGCGCAGGGTGCCCGCCAGCGCGTTCGCCGGGTTGGTTGCGCCCAGCAGATCGCGGTGGCGCTGTACTGCATTTTCGCCTTCCAGCACGGAAACCACGATCGGACCGGAAGTCATAAATTCAACCAGACCGTCGAAGAACGGGCGACCTTCGTGCTCAGCGTAGAAACCGCGAGCCTGCTCAACGCTCAGATGCAGCATTTTGGTGCCAACAATTTTGAACCCTGCTGCTTCAAAGCGAGAAAAGATACTGCCGATAACGTTTTTTGCCACCGCGTTTGGTTTGATGATGGAAAAAGTACGTTCGATAGCCATGATAACCTCTTTATATATGTTGTTCTGGTTCGCAGATGAGACCGATATACCCATCATACTTCAAATTGCAGATGCGTTGACTTCTGAACGACGCGTCTCATCCATGCGACTTGCCCTTACAGGCCGTCGCAAGCGATGTTCAAATCTGCTCCCGGCAGATTTGTCACTCAGCCCAGTCACATAACTATCGATGTGCCCGGGGATTCACGCTCTCGCCGCGTAATTCGGCCTGTGGCCTCGCCTTGACGAGGCCAGCAGAAACGCGGTTTAAAGCGGTTAACCGTTTTGTCCCGCAACTCGAATTATTTAGGGTATAAATAAGGCGCGAATTATAATCATCATCTATGGCGATTGCCTATGTGTTTAGGTAACATTTTTTTAAAAAAAAGCGACCGTAAACAACAAATCCGGCCAATTAAGCCTCACGCCGCTTATTGCACGGTGAAATTCTCGGCAACAATCTGCCCGCTCTCATCCATCACCACCAACTGGTAACTATCGGCACGCTCAAGATTAAGGGTGATGCCGGCCCCTTCCGCCGTCAGCGGCGCGCCATTCAGAAACCACCAGCGCCGCCCTTCCCCGCCGGTCGTCTGCAACGGCAGCATAACCTTGCGCTCGCCGGGCAGACGTTTAATTACCGTCCCCTCGCGAATACCTGATAGCCCCAGCGGAGCGGCATTGACGATTTGCAGCGGCGAACACTCCGCCGCTGCCGCGGGCAACCTGGCGAGACGCCGTTCGCCTGCGGGTAGCCAGGGCTCCAGCGGCAGCGGCCAGACGTCGATCGTTTTCTCCATCGCGCCGGGGCAATCCGCCGCCGTTCGTAACCCTTTTTCATTTAACCATATCGGGAAACGGATCCCGCGGATACCTTCCTGCCCCGGCAGCAGCAGCGTCGGCGGCTGGCTCTTATCCAACAGCCAGGTTGCCAGCCGTCGGCGGCAGTTCGCATCGCCCGTCGGCAAATTCTGCCCGCCGGGCCAGCAAATGGTTCCGGCGCTCACCGATGGCGGGCGCGGATCGGTCGGTAACCCGCCACGGCTCATCGTCGGTCGTGCCAGCAGCATATTATTGACCTGATTAAGCAGCGGCACCGCGCTGGCGAAGCCAAACTGCCCGACGACCGGCGTTCCATCGGGTCGCCCGGTCCAGATACCGATCAGGTAACGGGCATTTATGCCGATTGCCCAGGCATCGCGATAGCCGTAGCTGGTGCCCGTTTTCCACGCCAGCGGCACCACCTGCGTCAGCGACGCATCGGGAACAGGCTGCGCTTCACCGGCCAGAATGCGCCGCACAATCCATGCCGCCCCCGGCGACAGCAGCGGCCGTTCCAGTAACGGAGAGCCCGGCGTGATACGCAGTCGCGCCGCCTTACCATGACGGGCGAACGCGCTGTAGGCCGCCACCATATCCTCAAGGCGCGCTCCGGCGCCGCCGAGGATCAACGACAGATTTGGCTCCGCGCCTCCGGGAAGCACCAGCGACAACCCGGCGTTACGTAGCCGGGCGGCAAAACGTTTCGGTCCGTAGGCCTCCAGCACCTGCACCGCCGGAAGATTCAGCGACCGGACCAGCGCGTCGCTGGCGCTAACCGGGCCGTGAAAACCGCTATCAAAGTTGCCCGGACGATAGTCGCTAAAGCGGCGCGGAACATCCTGTAACAAAGAAGCCGGGTGAATCAGCCCTTCATCCAGCGCCATACCATAGACAAACGGCTTGAGTAACGAGCCGGGAGAGCGGATAGCCGACACCATATCAATATGACCAAAGCGGCTGTCATCGCGAATATCCGCCGACCCCACCCAGCCGCGTACTTTCATATTGGTATGATCGACAACAATCATCGCCAGCGAACTGCGCGGCGGCAGGCGCGACTTCCAGTTCAGCGCCAGATCCTCCAGTTGTCGCTGCAGCCCGGCATCGAGGGTTGTCACCACCTTCTCGTCACGGCTGCCCGCCAGCGCGCGGCGGGAAAAAAGCGGCGCCAGCTGCGGCATCCGGCGCGGAAACAGCCATACGGGTTCTTCGATAGCTTCGCGCACCGCTTTTGACGGCCACACGCCCTGGCTTTGCATCCGCAGCAATACTTTATCGCGCGCCGCCTGGGCGCGCTGCGGCCAACGGTCCGGACGCAGGCGACTCGGCGCCTGGGGCAGCACCACCAGCAGCGCCGCTTCGCCATAGCTTAACTGCGCGGGCGGTTTACCGAGATAGGCCCAACTGGCCGCGCCGATACCCTGTAGTGTCCCGCCGAACGGCGCCCGGTTGAGATATAGCGTGAGAATTTCGCTTTTTGACAGATGCCACTCCAGCTGTAGCGCCCGCCAAAGCTGACGCAGCTTGCCGCCGAAGGTACGAGGATGCGGATCGATCAGGCGCGCTACCTGCATTGTCAGCGTACTGCCTCCGGAGATCACCCGCCCGGCGGTCAGATCCTGCCAGGCGGCCCTGGCGACCGCCAGGGGATTTACGCCGGGATGATCCCAGAACCAGCGATCTTCATACTGGATCAGCGCCTGCAAATAGCGCGGTGACACATCGGTAAGCGTCAGCGGATAGCGCCAGACACCCTGGGCATCGGCAAAGCGCCACAGCGGCGTCCCGTCTTCCGCCACCACCACTCTGGCAGGCGTGACGTCATGCAGCGGCAGCTGCCACACTCTGTCGGCCGCCAGCACCGCCAGCCACAACAGGGCAATACTCGCCGCCAGCCAGCGCCAGCGACGCTTTATGCGACTCAGCGCGCGCATTTAAGGAGCAACGGTCAGCGGGCCGCTGGCCGCGCCGGTTGCCCGCCACTGCGGGACATACATGGACTCCACCTGCGGTTGCGGAACCTGATACGTTCCCGGCGTCACCGCGCGCGCCAGATAAACCAGCGTCACCGGCTGACCTTCATTGATCGCCACGGCGGCCACAAAACGATCGTCGCGAAACTCAATGTGCTGGATATCCGCCTGCTGCATCTGGTTCAGCAGACTCTGCACCACCTCGCCATTTTCCTGCAGGCTGGCGCTGCTGTTGGCCAGATTCTGGTTTTCCAGCTCCAGCCCCGCCGGCAGTAAATCCACCACCAGCGCGTCAGGCACGTTACGCCTGGCGGTGACTTCCAGCTTCACCAGTACCAGCTCGCCGCTGTGCAGCGAAGTGAGCGATTTTTGCTGCCCCTGGGTATCAAAAATCTGCCGTTCAATCCCCAGCACGTTGCCGCCCGGCTGCGGGGCGCTCTGCGGATAGCCGCTGCTGTCGAGGCGTAGCCACAGCGGCTGCTGGCCGGTGTTGCTCACCTGCAGCGCCGCCAGCTGGTCGCCGGTCAGATTACGGGTTTGCGCCTTATTACCGGAGAGCGGTCCGGCCTGCAGGGAAGTTTGTGCCTGCCAGTCGCCAGGACTCTCCTGCAACCTGCGCCCGGCCAGGAACAGGGCATTACTCTCCTGCGTTGAGAGCCAGCGCTGGCCATAGGCGTCTTCCGCCAGCTGGCTTAACAGGGTATTTTGCGCCTCCGGCAGCAGCGTGTTCTCCTCCAGCAGCGCCAGCTTCAGCGCATCATCGCGCAACTCGCTACCGTAGTCGCCAAACCAACGATTAGCATCCTGACGCGGCGTGATCATCGCCAGCTTCAGGGCTTCATCGCCGCGCGGCACATCGCCCATCGCTTTCAGCGCAATCCCCAGTTGCAGCAGCGGCAGCCCGGAACGCGCCTGGTCGTGACGGCTCCAGATTTCGCGCAGCGCGCCGAGCGGCGCTTTTTGCTGTCGCGCCAGCACCAGCGCGGCGTAAGCCTGAGCGGCAAAGCGGCTGGCCCGGGCATCATCGCTATAGCGAACGGTGATCAGCCCCGGCTGCTGTAAATAACGCAGCAGGCGCTGGTTGCCGTTGTTGACGGCGTTAACCGGCACGCTGTAGCCCTGTTCACCCGCACGCACAAGAAAGTCCATCGCATAGGCGGTCAGCCAGTACTCCTCCGGCCCCTCTTTATCCCACAGGGCAAAACCGCCATCATCACGCTGCATTTGCAACAGACGCGAAATGCCGATATCCACCGCCGCGCGCCGTTTTTCATCGCTGTCGCCACGAATGCCCAGCGCCTTAAGCTGTGCGGCGTTAGTGTAGAGCGACGGGAACAGTCCGCTGGTGGTCTGCTCCAGACAGCCATAAGGATAAGCTTTCAGATCGCGAATATAGCGCGCCAGATTCAGCGGCGGTTTGCCGCTCAACACCAGTTGCCCTTGCAGCGTGGCGGGCGAGAAGCCCTGACGTTGCGCGGCCGGAGCCTGCCAGCTTTCACCCGCTTGCAGGAGCACGCCGGAACTCACGGTTTGCGCCGGAAAGGCCGGGCGCACGCCCAGCGTCCACTGTTTCTGCATCGGCGTAAAAGTTTCGCCCGGCAGATTCAGGCCGCTGATTGTGGCGTTAACCTGTCCGTCGCCAAAACCGTCATTCGCGCGAACGGAGACAAACAGCGTGCTGCGCGCGCCGGGGGCAAGCTGTACTGGCGCCAGTTCTCCGCCTTCCAGCTGAAGCAGGCCGCTGGCGGTCAGATCAACATTAAGCGTTTGCGGCTTATCGGTCAGGTTGCTGAGATCCAGCGCCAGACGAGCGGTATCTCCGCTGGCGAGAAAACGCGGCATATTCAGCTCAGCTATTACCGGCGCGGCAACGATAACTTTCTCTTCGCTGCTGCCAAAATCATCGGCCGTCCACGCCTGGGCCATTACCCGCAGTTCGCCGTTAAAGTCACCGACTGGCAGGGTGACCGTGCCTTCGCCTTTATCATCCAGTACCACTGGCTGCGCCTGCTGCGCGACAATCATGACGTGGTTGACCGGCGGCTTGCCGCCACGCTTGAGCTCATCGCCGTCACCGCCGAAGCGCAGGCTGGCAAGTCGCCCCTGTCCTTCAATCACCTGGCCGTAGATATCGTAAATATCCGCGCCGTAGCGCTTCTGGCCAAAGAACGCGTTCCACGGATCCGGCGTCGCATAATCGGTAATATTCAATACGCCGCTATCCACCGCCGAGAGCAGAACGTTCACCTGCTTCGGCGTCTCGCCATCTTTGACGCTGGCTTTAACGTTAACCGTCAACGGCCGGTTCGGCCGCATTTTATCCGGCACCTCCAGCGCCAGGTTCAGGCGGCGATTTTCATCGCCAAGCGGCAGATGCAGCAAACCCACCGCCCGTTTTGGCGTCGCGGAGCGTGATTTATCTCCCGGACGAATCACCAGCGTGCTGAGATACAGGTCGTGACGATTCCAGGCTTTATCTACCGGAATAGACAGATCCATGCCTTGTTCCGGAACCTCTATTTCCTGCCACCACAGCGGCCCGTCGCTCGATTCCACCAGCGCATAACCTTTACCCGCCGCCGGAGCGGCAATATGCAGCTTGATGGTATCGCCCGGTTTATAGGCCGGTTTGTCCAGCTTCATGGTAACGCGATCCGGGCGCGCCGCCCCCTGGCCGTCGCTGTTATCCTGCCAGCTGTAACCGGCCCAGAAGCGCACGCTGCTGACGACATCTTCCGGCCCTTTGACTTCCAGGCGATACGCGCCCCACTCAACCGGAAAGCTCACTTTCGCCGTCTGCCCGGCAGACAGATCCAGCGACGCCTCGCCTTCCAGGAGATCTTTTTGATCGAACTGCGACTGCCAGCCCTCGTTATCGGACCAGTTCCAGTAGTAGTCCCGGCGCTCGCGAATCAAGCGCACCTGCAAACCGGAGACCGCTTTTTTCTCGCCTTTGGCATCGGCGTAGACAATCTCAAACGCGGCGTCGCCGTTTTCATCGACGACCGGCTGCCTGACGGTTCTGTCGGTGCGATAGTCGTAAACCTCTTTCAGGGGAAATTGCGGACGAATGCCCGGTAGCGTATCGGCTGGCCATATTGGCTGCCGGACGGTACGCGTAACCGGGCGTCCGCCAGATTCCAGCAGGCTGGCCTGCAGGATCACCTGCAACGGCGAGTGGCTCTCTTTCCATTGGCTGGCGGCGGTGATTTCGGCATGCCCCTGCTCATCAAGAGTGGCCCGCACTTCATCAAGGCTACGGGAAAGGTTCTCTTCGGCGATATCGCCAAACTGGAAGCCCGGCAGCGCAGGCACCGCGTCGCGCAGCGGGCGCAGGAACAGTTTGCCCTGTAGTAGGTTACCGCTGGCCGGCGCGCCGTACAGATACGCGCCGGTAACGGCAAAACGCACATCCGCCGCAGGCGCAATCGGCATATTTTGCGGCGTCAGGTTTAGCGCCATGCGCTCGGGCATAAAATCTTCCACATGGAAGTCCCACTCGCGCGGCTGGTTATCGCCCGTGCTGGCGCGTATATGCCACATTCCGGTCGCTGCCCCGCTATCGAGCGGATACGTAAACTGATACAGGCCATTAACCGGTTTGCTGAGCGTTGAACGGATAACCTGGCCGTCCGGTTGTACCACTTCGAGCTTTACCGGTTGCTCTGTCAGCGGTTTACCGTCGCTATCGCGAAGTAACGCGTTAAGCATCACCGTTTCGCCGGGACGATAAAGGTCGCGTGGACCAAACATAAAGAGCTGCTTACTGAAACCCGGCGCGCCGGCAATAGAAAATTCAGCCAGATCCAGCGCCGGAAGTTTAAGATCCAGCAGCGTGGTTTGCCCGTCCTTGCGCGCCAGCAGCAGCGCAGCGTCTTTATCGGTTTGCAGCGTGACGTGGCCCTGAGCGTCGCTTTCCGCCTGCGCCAGAATCTGCCCTTTGGCATTCAACAACTGCACATTAATACCGGACTGCGCCGCGCCGTTTTCCAGACTCTGGGTAAAGACATCCAGTCGGTTATGGTAACGGTGCGCGGATACGCCAATATCGCTGAGCGTGAACAGCGTCGCGGCGTTGCTATAGCTGTAGCGGCCCGCCTGATTCATCACTGCGATATAGACGCCCGGCTGTTGCAGAGGTTTGATATCCGCCAGCGGCAGCAGCCGTTTTTCTCGCGTATTGCGGGCGGGGTTGAGATCGAAACGGCCGGTATAGACCAGATCGGCCATTTTCAGCAGCTCATCCGACTCCCAGTTGCTCAGCGAATGACGGTATTCCCACTGGCTGACAAAAGCGGAGAGCGATTCTGGTTTGACACGGAAAAAGTTCACATCGACATTATCAACATTCAGCGTCATCACCGGCAGACCGGCGACCACTTTCCCCGGCAACAGCGAGCCGCGGCTGGCAAACCCGATACTCGGGGCAATATCGCGGGTCGTGATGGTTTTTTCAAAACTGCGCTCAAACGTCGCGTGATTTAGCGCCGTCAGCGTCGGGTCTACCGAGACAATCAGCTCACGTTTTGGCTCCAGATGGCGAAACCGCAGCTCTTTCAGGTTCGGCGCCAGCTCCCAGGCACCGTCCACTTTGCCGTTTTTTTTGTCCACCAGATGCACGCTACGGGAGAAATCCTGATCCGGCTGCAGAGGGATAGAAAAGGTCAGCACCAGCGTCGCCGCGCCGTCAAGCTGTGCTTCTGAGGCATCAAGCAGCGTCAGCGCTTTGCCCTGGCTTTTTTCCGCCAGCGCCGCCAGCCTGTCGCTGTCCGGTTTCGCGCTGTCTTTATCCGCTACCGCGGAGGCCGCAGGGGCGACCGCCTGTGGTTTGCCGCTGTCATCGCAGCCAGTCAACGATAATGCGGTGAGTAGCGCCAGCGAGAGCGCCGCCAAACGAAATGGTTTCATCCTTCTAACCCCTCGGCCCGAGAGCCAGATACATTCAGTGAACACATTATTATGCCTTAACGACAAAATTACCAATGGCTCGCCAGCCGGTGATATTGAACGATGTGAAACAAAAATGGGTGTGGATAACGAATATCTGCAATGAATTAATTATCAAAATATCAAAGAGCAACATTCTTCTCACATAGAAAAAATCATCCGCGTTGCATCTGAATGGCGGCGAAAAGGAACCTGTAAGCTTACGCAAGCGAAGTGACCGGATAGATTCTGGCGACTGACCAATATGCATCCTGAAAGGGAACGGGTATCCGTATTGAATATCATCGGCGATATGACTTTTTTTTCTGAATTATTACTCTCATCAGACATATAAATTGACAACCTACATAATTTCCATTACTTGATATCTATCAATGCCTTTAATTATAAATTATCCCTCTGAGGCGACGATATTAGCTGCCAGTTCCGCAGTTTCTTCGATAACACAACATCAACCCATCCCATAAAACATTTACGGGATGAATAATATGAAAATTATTTATGTCACAAATGGTCGCACTGTCGGTTATTATTTTCATTCTTTATATCGGCGACGTTGTTTCTACTCGCACAAAAGCCTGGATTCCTTCGGTATTTGTCTGCGCGGTGTTGTTTTTAATTGGTTACTGGACATTTTTCCCGGCGGATATTGTCAGCCAGGCCGGAATAGGTACCCCTGTCGCCATAATGATGATGTATCTATTAATCACCAATATGGGTACACTGCTGTCGCTTAAAGAATTAGTGCAGCAGTGGAAGACCGTGGTCATTTCCTTCGCCGGTATTGCCGGAATAACGGCGGGGGTTTTCGCCGTATCTATGGTGTTGTTTGACCGCAACACCGCACTGGTGACCATTCCTCCGCTGGTCGGCGGGATTGTGTCATCGCTGATTATGTCGCAAGGCGCGAGTAACGCCGGGCTGGTGGACCTGTCGGTCTTCGCTATTTTGATCTACGTAATGCAAGGCTTCGCCGGATACCCGTTGACCGCCATTATGCTGCAGCGCGAAGGCAAAGCGGTTCTTGCCCGTTATCGCCGCGGCGAGTACCAACCTGATAGTATCCCTAATGAGCAGCCCCTCACCGCCGTTGGCGAGGAACACATGCCGCGCCTGTTCAGCAAAATCCCCATCGGCTATAACAGCAACTACTTTAAATTCCTGCGCCTGGCGCTGGTCGCTTGTCTGGCCTGGGTTGTCTCCGATCTCGCAAAACCGCTGGTCAACATTAGCCCCTTCGTGCTGTGTCTGTTTTTTGGCGTGGTCTTTGCTTCGTTAGGTTTCCTGGAAAAACACACCCTGCATAAAGCCAACGGCTTTGGTTTCGCCATTATGGCATTGATGCTATTTATCTTTGATACGCTGAATAAAGCGACCCCGGAAATGCTACTGCGCCTGATTTTCCCGATGGTGGTGTTAATCGCCACGGCGGTCATCGGCATGTTTATCGTCTCCTGGCTGGTCGGGAAACTGCTTGGCGTTAGCGGTCCAATGTCGTACGCCATCTCTCTGACCGCACTGTACGGTTTTCCCGCCGACTACATTATTACCAACGAAGCTATCAACGCCCTCACTCATGATGAAAAAGAGCGGCAGATACTGACTCACCACATGCTGGCGCCGATGCTGGTTGGCGGGTTTATCTCCGTCACCATGGTTTCAGTGGTGTTAGCCGGGATCCTGGTCAGCTACCTGACGCCCGTTGTCAGTTGAGCACATTGAACGTTCAGCTATATATGGAGATACAAAATGATTAATCCAGCTATTACAGCCATTATCGCAAGGGAAGAACAGGCGATGATCGCTTTTCGCCGCGACCTTCACGCCCACCCGGAACTCCCCTGGGAGGAGAAGCGCACCACCGATCGCGTCGCCGCCGGGCTGGAGGCCATCGGCATTCCTTTCCGTCGTACCCATCCCACCGGGATTATCGCCGACATCACCGGCGGCCAGCCGGGGAAAACGGTAGCCCTGCGCGCCGATATGGATGCGTTACCGGTGCTGGAACTAAACGATCGGCTCAGCTACAAGTCGCAAACCGCAGGGAAAATGCACGCCTGCGGTCATGACTCACATACCGCCATGCTGCTGACCGCCGCCCGCGCGTTATATGAAATCCGCGAACAGCTTGCGGGTAACGTGCGGCTGATCTTTCAGCCTGCGGAAGAGATTGCCGAAGGCGCGAAGGCGATGATCGAACAGGGGGCAATCGACAACGTGGATAACGTTTTTGGTATGCATATCTGGTCAGTCACGCCGTCCGGAAAAATCTCCTGCAACGTCGGATCATCATTTGCATCGGCGGATTTACTGAAAGTCACTTTCCGCGGCCGCGGCGGACACGGTTCAATGCCGGAAGCGTGCGTCGATGCGGCGGTGGTCGCTTCGGCTTTCGTTATGAACCTGCAGGCTGTCGTGGCGCGCGAAACGTCACCGCTGGAGTCTGCCGTGGTCACCATCGGCAAAATGGATGTCGGCACGCGCTTTAACGTCATTGCCGAAAATGCCGTACTTGATGGCACCGTGCGCTGCTTCAGCATTGAAGCCCGCCAACGTCTGGAGGCGGCGATCGCCCGCTACGCGGAGCACACCGCCGCTGTTTATGGCGCGACTGCCGAGGTGGAGTACCGCTACGGCACGCTGCCAGTGATCAACGAGGAACGCAGCGCACTGCTGGCGCAGTCGGTTATTCGCGACGCCTTTGGCGAGGATGTTCTTTTCAACGAAAGGCCGACCACCGGCGGCGAAGATTTCAGCTTTTATATGGAAAATATTCCCGGCGCGTTCGCACTGCTAGGCTCAGGTAATAAAGAGAAAGGCAGCGATTATGCGCATCATCATGGCTGCTTTAATATTGATGAGCAGGTGATGAAAAACGGTGCGGAGTTGTATGCGCAGTACGCCTGGCGCTACCTGCGGCAAAGCCAGTTTTAAGTGTCTGTTCCCCCGACCCGTTCGGGGGCGTCTCACATTACCGCCGCCTCCTCTTGAAAATGCCTTGTCCATAACGCAAAAAACAACAACAATCACTTAATTGTTGATGACACGGAGGCACTTATGTCTACCTCATTTTTTGTCGCCGCCGACTGGCTGGCGGAACACATTAATGACCCGGAAATCCAGATAATCGATGCGCGGATGGCGGCGCCGGGGCAAGAAGATCGCGATCTCAACGCCGAATACCTGGCAGGCCACATTCCCGGCGCGCTCTTTTTCGATATTGAAGCGCTCTCCGACCATACCAGCCCGCTGCCGCATATGATGCCGCGCGCGGAGACATTCGCCGTCGCGATGCGCGAACTTGGTGTTAACAGCGATAAGCATCTGGTGGTGTACGACGAAGGCAATCTCTTCTCCGCCCCGCGCGCCTGGTGGATGCTGCGGACTTTCGGTGTCGAAAAGGTCTCGATTCTTGCTGGCGGGCTTGAAGGCTGGCGTCGCGATGAGCTACCGCTGGAACAAGGGCCTGTGGATCTGGCGGAAGGGGATTTTGACGGCCGTTTCGATCCGCAGGTGATCAAACGCCTGACCGATGTGCTGTTAGTCAGTCATGAGGGATCGGCGCAGATCGTCGATGCCCGCCCGGCAGCGCGCTTTAATGGCATCGTCGCGGAACCGCGTCCAGGCTTGCGCAAAGGGCATATTCCCGGTGCGCTGAACGTACCCTGGACTGAACTGGTCATGAACGGCGAACTAAAAACCGTCGATGAGCTGAACGAGATTTTCGCCCGTCAGGGAGTGGATTTTACGCGGCCAATCATTGCCAGCTGCGGCTCCGGCGTAACGGCGGCAGTCGTGGTGCTGGCGCTCACCACCCTGGGCGTCAACGGTGTGTCCCTGTATGATGGCTCATGGAGCGAATGGGGGGCGCGAACGGATTTGCCCATTGAACCGACACAGTAGATAACACACCGGGGGTGCAAGCCCCCGGTGATATTCAGATAATGCGGTTCTGCTTAAAGTCGCGCAGGAAACTGCCCCAGCGCTTTTCATAGAACGGCGTGATGTGGGCAATCATAAAGTGGCTGATCCCCTTTTCCCCCTCCATCACCTGACAGATATCAATCGGCTCGTCGCCGGGAAAGGTATCGGTGGCGACGCTGCCCGTAGCCTGAATAATCTCCTCAATATCGCCTTCCGCTTCGATACCAATCAACAGGTTGGCTGGCGCATCGGCGCTATCTTTAATGGAGCACAAAAAAGCGCGCTTCACCGTCTTCAGGGTTTTAAACAAGGTGGTCAGCGAATCCACCATCTGCGCGGGCGGCTCGGCAACTTCGGAAAGCAGCAGCGACTCCCCGCCTTCAAGCACGGTCTGGGAACTGAGCGGACTCCCCTCTTCCCCCAGCAGATGGCTAATCTCGCGCGGCGCAAACTCTTTGCCGGTTGGCAGCTTAGCGTTGAGATAGAGCGTTTCGCCGAGGGTCATGGCGAACAGCGTACGCACCGGCATCGCGACAAAAGACTGCTCGTCTTTAACAACCTCTTGCAACGCTTGCAGAGAAGTAAAAAACGGGATCACTGATGTGCCGTCGTCTTTTTCCCAGTGCTGCAGATCCAGCACGCTATCTTCAGCGACCGGCTCACCCTCTGCCGCAGCTCCCGGAACCCAGACGGTGGCTTCCAGCAAGGTACGGAAAAATGCCGGGCGATGACCGGGCTCGGTGGCCGCCTTCTCCAGCAAGATTTCTAGCTCATTTTTAGTTTCGGACATAGTGGTTCCAGAACGGTGATGCCCCAATCCCGCCATCTCCCGCAGGCAACGCGGGAGAAAGCCGCACAGCGCCCTCTCCCTGTGGGGAGAGGGTCAAAGATTATTCCGCGGTCAGCAGATTTGCGATGGTACGCACGCCGAGACCGGTCGCCCCCGCCGCCCACTGTTCAACCGCAGATTTGCGGTAAGTCGCCGAACAGTCGATATGCAACCAGCCTTGCTGATAGTTTTCCACAAAGTGGGACAGGAAGCCTGCCGCCGTACTGGCGCCCGCCGGATAGGCCGCGCTGCCAGTGTTATTCAGTTCAGCAAAGTTCGACGGTAACTGACCACGGTGGAACTCAGCCAACGGCAGGCGCCAGAAGGCTTCATTCTCCGCCTGCGCGCTCGCCAGCAGACGATTCGCCAGATTATCATCAAAGCTGAACAATGCATGATAATCATTGCCCAGCGCGGTTTTCGCCGCGCCGGTCAGGGTGGCGGCATCAATAATCAGCTCCGGCTGCTGCGCGGACGCGTCAATCAGGCCATCCGCCAGCACCAGACGACCTTCAGCATCGGTATTCATAACTTCGACGGTTTTACCGTTGCGATAACGAATAATATCACCAAGCTTGAAGGCGTTGCCGCTAATCAGGTTATCAGCGCAGCACAGATACAGCTTCACGCGTTTATTAAGGCCGCGGGTTATGGCAAACGCCAGCGCACCGGTCACCGTCGCCGCGCCGCCCATATCGGACTTCATCGAATCCATAAATGCGCTTTGCTTGATGCTGTAACCACCTGAATCAAAGGTGATACCTTTACCCACCAGGCAAGCATACACCGGGGCGTCTTTATCGCCGGTTGGGTTATAATCCAGCGCCAGCAGAACCGGTTGACGCTCGGACCCGCGGCCAACGGTGTGCAGGCCGAGGTAATTCTGCTCGCGCAGGTCTTCGCCTTTAGTAATGCGGTAAGTGACATTGTCGCAGGCGACGCTGCACAGCAGGTCTACCGCACGCTGCGCCAGCTGTTCCGGCCCCAGCTCTTCCGCAGGCGTATTAATGGTATCGCGGACCCAATCGATAATGGTCAGGCGGTTGTCCAGTTCGCTTTTCTGCGCGTCATCCAGGGCTGGCCACTCAACTTTACGACTCCCCTTCGGCCCTTTATAACCCGCCCAGAACGCCCAGGCGCGATCGCTATCCCAGCCTTCACCGTCAAGCGCAACGTGTTTGATGCCCAGACCGTCAATTTTACGCGCCGCGCGCTGGATCAATCCCAGGTCGTCTTTGCCGTTCAGATGCAGGGCAATACCGTCGTTATTAATGCTGTAAGACGCTTTTTCTCCCCAGCGCGCATCGGCTGGTTGAGCAGTAAGCGTAATTTTCATAGCTTCGGTCATTTTATTTATCCTTATTAGCAAACGGGCCACCCTCTGGCAGCCCGTTAGATTTTTCTCGCTAAGAGCCTATCCCACCAGGCGTTATTGGCGCAGACAGTTTGAACACGGCCAGCGCGGAAGAACCGGAGCGTACACGTAGTACGTGAGGATTCTGAGCACTGCCCAGGTTCAAAATGACAAGCAAAATAGCCCTAATGGGATAGACTCTAAATGATTCGCGTTGCAGCAACGTGGACAACACCTCTGCAACGGGGATCATGACGCGAAAATTATTCGGCTTCGTCTAACCAGACTAACAGAATCGCCTCAAGAATTTTTTCATTGGATGCGTTCGGATCGTCATCAAACTCTTCGAGATCGCAAATCCACTGGTGCAGATCGGTGAAGCGAACGGTTTTCGGGTCGAGATCCGGGAAAGCGTCATACAGCGCTTCGCCGATTTCACGACTGTCGGTCCATTTCAGTCCCATATTAATGCTCGCGTGCGTGGTTGATGGTATAGCGCGGAATTTCGACGACCAAATCTTCGTCGGTCACGCGCGCCTGGCAGCTCAGACGGCTATCGGGCTCCAGCCCCCACGCCTTATCCAGCATGTCGTCTTCATCTTCGGTACTTTCAGCCAGCGAGTCAAAGCCTTCGCGTACGATGCAGTGGCAGGTGGTGCAGGCACAAGATTTTTCGCAGGCGTGCTCAATCTCGATTCCGCTACGCAACGCGGCATCAAGAATGGTCTCACCCGTTTCAGCTTCCACAACTACGCCATCCGGACACAGGTCCTGATGGGGCAGAAAAACAATTTTTGGCATTTTAAACCTCGTCCACGGATTGGCCTTTCAGCGCAATACGGACCGATTGATCCATACGACGTGCGGCAAATTCCTGGGTTTGTGTGTCGATATTTTTAATCGCTTCTTTAATCGCATCGGCGTCATCGCCTGCCGCTGCGGCGCGAACCTGCGCCGCAGCGTCATCGATAGCCTGACGCTCTGCGGCGCTTAACAGCGCGGCGTCGGCGGCCAGCGCGCTCGCCAGACTTTCCAGAACACGTGCGGCTTCGACTTTTTGCTCGGCCAGCATACGTGCCTGAATATCCTGTTCAGCGTAGCTCATTGAATCTTTGATCATATTGGCGATCTCGCCATCGGTGAGGCCATAGGACGGTTTCACCTGGATAGAAGCCTCGACGCCGGTCGATTTCTCCATCGCCGTCACGCTCAGCAGACCGTCAGCATCCACCTGGAAAGTCACGCGAATATGCGCCCCGCCCGCCGGTAGTGGCGGAATGCCGCGCAGCGCAAAGCGCGCCAGGGAGCGGCAATCCTGCACCAGCTCGCGCTCGCCCTGCATCACATGGATAGACATCGCCGTCTGACCATCTTTGAAAGTGGTGAACTCCTGGGCGCGCGCGACCGGAATGGTGGTGTTGCGCGGAATCACCTTCTCCACCAGACCGCCCATGGTTTCCAGACCCAGCGAGAGCGGAATAACGTCGAGCAGCAGCAGTTCGCTGTCCGGCTTATTGCCCACCAGAATATCCGCCTGAATCGCCGCGCCGATGGCGACGACTTTATCCGGATCGATGGAGGTCAGCGGGGGACGGCCAAAGAACTCGCCGACGCGCTCGCGTACCAGCGGCACGCGGGTAGAGCCGCCGACCATCACCACTTCCAGCACCTCATGCCCCTCCACGCCAGCATCTTTCAGGGCGCGACGGCAGGCCAGCAGCGTACGCTTCACCAGCGGCGCGATCAGGTCATTAAACTGGCTGCGGGTGATTTCCCCCTGCCAGCCGCCAACATTTACGCGCGTAACATCGGCGTCGCTGAGGGCGATTTTCGCCGCAATGGCCGCGTCCAGCAGTTCACGCTGCAGGCGGTTATCGCTGCGATCGCTGAAACCCGCCTGCTCGCGCAGGTAATCGGCCAGCAGATGATCGAAGTCATCGCCGCCAAGCGCGGAATCCCCGCCGGTGGCCAGCACTTCAAATACCCCGCGGCTTAAACGCAGCACGGAAATATCAAAAGTACCGCCGCCGAGATCGTAAACCGCAATGACCCCTTCCTGACCGGAGTCCAGGCCGTAGGCAATCGCCGCCGCTGTCGGTTCGTTCAGCAAACGCAGCACATGAAGACCCGCCAGACGCGCCGCGTCTTTGGTCCCCTGACGCTGGGCATCGTCGAAGTAGGCCGGAACGGTAATCACTACGCCATCAAGCTCTCCTGCCAGCGCCTCGGTGGCGCGCTCAGCCAGTGCCTTCAGAATATCGGCAGAGACGCGAATCGGGTTCAGCAGACCAGCGGTGGTCTGGATCATCGGCAGACCGTTTTCGCTTGCCTGTAGCTGATAAGGCAGATGCGGGTAGCGGGATTCGATATCAGTAAGAGAGCGCCCCATCATGCGCTTGACGGAGCTGATGGTGTTGACCGGATCCTGGGCCGCGTTCTGTCGCGCCGCATAGCCAACCGTCAAACCCGAGGCCTGATAGTTAACTACCGACGGCAGCAGATAGCGCCCTTGATGGTCGGCTAACGTTTCGGCCTGACCGCTACGCACGGTAGCAACCAGCGAATTGGTGGTGCCCAGGTCGATACCCGCCGCCAGACGTCGCTGGTGCGGCGCGGCGCTCTGGCCAGGCTCACTAATTTGTAATAAGGCCATAATTGCTTCCGAAAATTAAAAATCGAGCAGTTTTTCTTCGAGTTGTTCCGCACTGCTTCGCAGTTTATCGAGAAAACGCAGCTTGCGCACGGTATCCGCCGCCGCCTCCCACGTCTCGTTATTCAGTTGTTCAACCATCAGTTGATGCCGGGTATCAAATTGCGCTTTGACACGCTTGATAAAGCCTTCCAGCCGCGCCTCGTCTTTCGCTTTGCCTATTTCATCCAGCTCTTCCCGCAGCTCAAGCTGTTCCATCAGAAACGCGGTATCGCGTACGGTATGCTGCTCGCTGGCGAGATCAAAACCGTGAAGCGAAAGGAGATATTCGGCGCGGGTCAACGGATGACGAAGAGTTTGCCACGCCTGATTGATGGTCGCGGACTGCTGTACGGCGGCAAGCTGTTCAGCCGCGGTACCGCTGGCGAATTTATCAGGGTGATACTGGCGCTGTAGCTCCTGGTACCGGGCAGCCAGGGGTTCTAACGAAAGGGTATAGCTGGCCGGTAACCCGAAGAGGGTAAAATAGTCCATAGCGACCTCAGGGTTAACGAGATAAAGCAAACCCCACGCGCAGCGAGACTACGGTGGGGCTATACCTTCTTACTTCGCGCTGCAGATGCGTTGTCTACACTTGTTCACCCCAGTCACTTACTTAAGTAAGCGCCTGGGATTCACTCGCTTGCCGCCTTTCTGCAACACGAATTAATCGGTATAACAGAGAAACGTGATTACACGTTAAAGCTTTCGCCGCAGCCGCACTCGTCTTTCACGTTCGGGTTGGTGAACTTAAACCCTTCGTTAAGACCTTCTTTGACGAAATCCAGCTGCGTACCGTCGAGGAACTGCAAACTTTTGCCGTCGATCACGACCTTCACGCCTTTGTCTTCAAACACGGTATCTTCTGCCGCCGGTTCGTCAACAAACTCCAGTACATAAGCCATACCTGAACAGCCGGAAGTTCTCACTCCCAGACGCAGACCAAACCCTTTTCCGCGGTTGGCCAGAAAGGTATTGACTCGCGCTGCCGCACTGTCGCTTAAAGTAATCGACATAACAAACCTCAACTCTTAATTATTTTGCTTCACGTTTGCTTTTGTAATCCGCAATCGCGGCTTTAATCGCGTCTTCCGCCAGAATAGAGCAGTGAATTTTCACCGGCGGCAACTCAAGCTCGTCGGCAATATCGGTATTTTTAATCGCCTGCGCTTCATCCAGCGATTTCCCTTTCACCCATTCGGTCACCAGGGAGCTGGAAGCGATGGCGGAACCACAGCCGTAGGTCTTGAAACGCGCGTCTTCAATGATACCTTCATTGTTGACTTTAATCTGCAGCTTCATCACGTCGCCACATGCCGGCGCGCCAACCATGCCGCTACCGACATTTTCGTCGCTATTGTCGAAAGAGCCGACGTTGCGCGGATTCTCGTAGTGATCGATAACTTTTTCGCTGTAAGCCATGATGAATTCTCCTTATTGAAACCGAATTAGTGATGTGACCATTCAATGCTGTTCAGATCCACGCCCTGTTTGAACATTTCCCACAGCGGAGAAAGCTCGCGCAGACGGCCAATGGCGTTGCGAACCAGATTGATGGTGTAGTCAATCTCTTCTTCGGTTGTAAAACGACCTAAAGAGAAACGGATGGAGCTGTGCGCCAGCTCATCGGTCATCCCCAGCGCGCGCAGCACGTAGGATGGCTCAAGGCTTGCGGAAGTACAGGCTGAACCGGAGGAAACCGCCAGGTCTTTCAGCGCCATAATCAGCGATTCGCCTTCAACATAGTTAAAGCTGACGTTAAGAATATTCGGCGCGCCCTGTTCAAGATCGCCATTCAGGTAGACCTCTTCCATGTCTTTTACGCCTTCCCACAGACGGTTACGCAGGCCGCGCAAGCGGGCCACTTCGCTTTCCATCTCTTCTTTCGCGATACGGTAGGCTTCGCCCATACCGACGATCTGGTGGACAGGCAGCGTACCGGAACGCATGCCGCGCTCGTGACCGCCGCCGTGCATCTGCGCTTCGATACGCACACGCGGTTTGCGACGCACGTACAGTGCACCGATACCTTTCGGACCATAGATTTTATGGCCGGAGAAAGACATCAGATCCACTTTCAACTGGCTCAGGTCGATAGGCAGCTTGCCCACGCTCTGGGTCGCGTCAACATGATAGATAATACCGCGGGCGCGGCACATTTCGCCGATGGTCGCGATATCCTGCACGACGCCGATTTCGTTGTTGACGTGCATAATGGAAACCAGGATGGTGTCATCACGCATCGCTGCTTCCAGTTCTTTCAGATCGATAATGCCGTTACGCTGCGGGGCGAGATAGGTCACTTCAAACCCTTCGCGCTCCAGCTGACGACAGGTGTCCAGCACGGCTTTGTGTTCAGTTTTGCTGGTGATGATGTGCTTGCCTTTTTTCTGATAAAAGTTGGCTGCACCTTTAATCGCCAGGTTGTCGGATTCCGTCGCGCCGGAAGTAAAGACGATTTCGCGCGGATCGGCGCCGACCAGATCGGCAATCTGATTACGGGCGATATCTACCGCCTCTTCAGCCTGCCAGCCGAAACGGTGTGAACGAGAGGCCGGGTTACCAAAGGTCCCGTCCAGCGTCAGGAACTGCATCATTTTCTCGGCAACACGCGGGTCCACCGGCGTGGTTGCGGAGTAATCGAGATAGATCGGTAATTTCATTGCTCTATAAACTCCGTACATCGCTTCAATGCAAGGAATCAGGCAACCGGCTTGATGTACGACCGAGTAGACAGGATGATGGAATATCCCGGCCTGATTCTGAAATCTTTTTATCGTTTTTACTCAGCGCGTTTCATCTTGCAGCCGGACAGCTGCAAGATGAAACAAAATAAGAACTACGCGCGCAGTTTAACGTCGATAGCATCCTGAGCACGGGCATTACGCTGAGATTCATGATTGTGCTGACGACCGGAGACATCAAGGATTTCCTGGTTATTCACCAGTTCACCCAGCGTGATGTTATTCAGGAAACTGGTCAGCCGCTCGCTCAGATCGCGCCACAGCGCATGAGTGAGGCATTTATCGCCGCCCTGGCAGCCGCCTTTACCCTGGCAACGGGTGGCGTCAACGGATTCATCCACTGCGCTGATAACTTCGCCAACGGCGATGCTACCCGCTTCTTTACCCAACAGATAACCGCCGCCCGGCCCACGAACGCTGGAAACCAGGCCATTTTTACGCAGGCGAGAGAACAGCTGCTCCAGATAGGAAAGCGATATTCCCTGACGCTCTGAAATATCCGCCAACGGAACCGGACCTGATTCAGAGTTGAGCGCAACGTCAAGCATCGCGGTCACAGCATAACGCCCTTTAGATGTCAGTCTCATGTCTTACTTAACCTCAAACTCGCCCCTGCCCGGGCTTTTTATTAAAATGGGTATTGCATAGCAAGGCCAAGTCTGACATTCCCGAGTAATTTGGTCAACTATTTACTTGACTGTTTTAGTCAGGTATTAAGCTTTCCGTGCTCCCACCGCGATTGTCGGGTGGCGCTACGCTTATCCAACTGACACAACCGCAGGCTTGCGCAAGCATCGCGCCGCCGGGTAATAACGTGCAATACTACTCTTTATTTTTCTGCTGCTCGATCGACGCCAGCATACCGCGCAGGATATTCAGCTCCTGACTCTCCGGGCGGGCGCGGGTAAACAGACGGCGCAGCTTGTTCATGACTTGTCCCGGATGACCGGCGCGAATAAAACCGGTTGCCAGCAACGTCTGTTCAAGGTGACCGTAGAAACGCTCCAGGTCATCGACCAGCGGATAAGGAGTGTCTTCGTGTTCAACGGCGGGCGCGTTTTGCGCCTGCGCCTCCAGCCAGGCCATGCGTACTTCGTAGGCGATCACCTGCACCGCCATTGCGAGGTTCAATGAGCTGTATTCCGGGTTCGCCGCGATGGCTACATGATAGTGGCACTTTTGCAGTTCATCATTAGTGAGCCCGACGCGTTCACGGCCAAATACCAGCGCAACCGGCGCATGCCCGGCTTCAGCGACGCTTTTCAGGCCACATTCGCGAGGGTCGAGCATTGGCCACGGCAGCGTACGCGAACGAGCGCTGGTACCGACCACCAGGCTACACCCCGATAGCGCCTCATCGAGGGTATCGACAATATTTGCATTGCCAATCACGTCGCTGGCGCCGGCCGCCAGAGCGATAGCCTGAGAATCGGGTTTTACCAGCGGATTAACCAGCCAGAGATTAGTTAACCCCATGGTTTTCATTGCGCGGGCGACAGAGCCCATATTGCCGGTGTGTGAGGTTTCTACCAGTACAATTCGGATATTTTGCAGCATTACGGTTCTTCGACTAAAGATTATTCGTGCATGCTACCATAAAACGGAGACATAAGCAGATTTCACTGCTATTATATGTGCCGTTTTTTCCCGTTCTTTAACATCCAGTGAGAGAGACCGATGCATCCGATGCTGAACATCGCCGTGCGCGCAGCGCGCAAGGCGGGTAATTTAATTGCCAAGCACTACGAAACGCCAGACAGCGTAGAAACCAGTCAGAAAGGCAGCAATGATTTTGTGACTAACGTCGATAAAGCCGCCGAAGCGATTATTATCGAAACCATTCGCAAATCTTACCCTCAGCACACCATCATCACCGAAGAAAGCGGTGAACACGAAGGTATTGATCAGGATGTTCAATGGGTTATCGATCCACTGGATGGCACCACCAACTTCGTAAAACGTCTTCCTCATTTCGCCGTCTCCATCGCCGTCCGTATTAAAGGGCGTACTGAAGTGGCGGTGGTTTACGATCCCATGCGTAACGAACTGTTTACCGCGACCCGCGGTCAGGGCGCGCAGCTAAACGGCTACCGTCTGCGCGGCAGCAGCGCTCGCGACCTGGACGGCACCATCATCGCCACCGGCTTTCCGTTCAAAGCGAAACAGCACGCCACCGCTTACATGAACATCCTCGGCAACATGTATACCGAATGCGCAGATTTCCGCCGCACCGGTTCCGCGGCCCTGGATTTGGCCTACGTTGCCGCTGGCCGCGTTGACGGATATTTTGAAATTGGTCTCAAGCCGTGGGATTTCGCGGCCGGCGAACTGATCGCCCGTGAAGCAGGCGCGATTGTCTGCGACTTTACCGGCGGCCATAACTATCTGCTGACCGGCAACATCGTTGCAGGTAACCCGCGCGTCGTGAAAGCCATGCTGGCGAATATGCGCGAGCAGTTGAGCGAAGCGCTGAAGCGCTAATTCCTCACTGACTGAAAAGCAAAAAGGAAGCCACGGCTTCCTTCAGATTGCTGACAAAGTGCGTTTTTCCGGAATTGCCCGGCGGCGCTTCGCTTGCGCGGGCCTACGAAAAACCCATAACATGATGATATTATTGGTTTTACATGCCAGGTAAGGCGATAGCCGCCACCCGGCAGAAATGCGAGCACAATATCTAAATCAGGTTTGTCATCAGCCTCAAGGAAGCCACGGCTTCCTTTTTTCTCTCTTTTTTCTCTCTTTATAACGGACGCAGGCCGCCGCCCTGTGGCATCGCACTACTCCACATCACCACCGCTGCTGCCAGTAAAATCATGCCGCCGGCCAGCGCCAGCGTTGCCCAGCCGACCTGCTTCCAGAGTACCGGCGCCCGATTCGCGCTCAGCCTGACCGCCAGTTGACGAAAACCGTGCACCAGCAGCGCCAGGCTGCTAATCGTCAACGATGTTCCTGCCGCCATCGCCATTGCCGCCGCCATCCCCCAGCCAAATACGCCAATAACTTTGCTGAACAGCAACACCATAATGGCCCCGGAGCAGGGCCGCATCCCCATCGATAGTACAATCACCAGCCGCGCCCGCCAGTCGTCGCCGCTTTGCCGCTGTTCCGGAGTCGGTAAATGCTGGTGCCCGCAGCCGCAGTTAGCATGATGAACATGGTGCGGAGTGAAAGCGGTAAATTTTGGTCGTCGCAGCAGCATCCGCAGCTTTTTCAGCGCCCGCCAGCATAGCAGCACCCCCAGCGCACCGACCAGCAGGTAGCTCCCCTTCTCCAGCCAGAAACTACTCAGATGCAACTGTCTTGCCGGAAGCTGTAGCAAGGTGAGCACCGCCACCACTAATGCGATTGCCACCATTCCCTGCAACAACGACGCGGCCAGCGTCAGACCGATACTTGATTTCAGTTTCGAGGGATGGGTAGCCAGCCAGGTCGTAATCACCATTTTTCCATGCCCGGGCCCCAGAGCATGCAGAACACCATATACGAAGCTAAATCCCAGCAACGATAGCCCGGCAGCGGAAGGATTGTTCGCCACCGACTGTAACAACGCGCTCAGTTCGACATTCAGCGCACGCTGCCAGATGGCGCTTTGCAGCAGCACCTGCGGCCACGCTCGCCATAGCCAGAAGCCCGCGCCTGCCACCAGCAGCAAAAATAGCGCCAGCGGCCACAGCTGACGCCAGCGCGGCGAACGTCCGGTTTGCGTGAAAATTACTGACATTGCAGCGTCACCTTTTGTGCGAAGTAGCTTCCCAGTTCCATATCTTCCGGCGGGGCATCCGCTTTATCCAGCGACTGGGCATAAGACAACATTTTTTCATTTGGTTTCGGCGTCATGACTTTCGCTGTACACATCGGCTTCATTGCAGCCGGCAGGGTGAAGTCTGACGCTTTGTCGTAATACATATCGACAAAATAAGTGGGATCATATGTCGAAAAGGTAAATTTTTGCCCGGCCAGAGGCTGCGGCTTCGCCAGCGGCAAGGTAAAGGTGAGTACCGCCTGGTGGCCGTTGCGCTCAAGGCCATAGCCATCGGGGCGATTCTCAAATTTCACCCGCTGGCCGTTATGCCACAGTTCGCTGAAATAGTGCTGGCCCAGCACGTTAGCCATCACTTCCGCCGCCAGTTTCTTCCAGATTTCGCTGCCTGGCTTAGCATTACCCGCATCATAAAGCAGATCGGCAGAGGTCATTTCATCCATCGTCCAGCGCATTTTGAAACCGGTGAGCAGACCCTTTTCCGCCACGGCCTGCGTTTGCAAACTGATGAAACTGTGTGGATGGGCGCTGACACCAGAAGACAGGACAGCGAACAAGAACGTTATGACGAGACGATGAACGCGGTGCATGAACTCTCCACGGCTAAATCCTGACCGCCATCAGTTACGGTCGTTGATGAGATTGCCGTGAGAATATCATCGAACGAGAAAATAGTGAGCATCGATTTCTGGTCTCGATTCAGTTCTCAATTTTGCAAATTTCTTCACTTACAGACAACCATAAGCCGGAGTATTCAGCCGCTTCAAACGCTCATATTGTAAATTATATGTTAAATAAATGATAATATAAATTATATCATTAACACAATCACACGATGAATGAATGTAACACCATTTAAATTAACTAAAATTTAACTAAATTTTATCTACAAATTAACAAAAATGGTTATTCATCACATTTTCACAACTTTATATTCATTACCTCTTCCCTTCGTTGTTAACCTCACGCCGTGACATGCCCTGCTCCCTACAAAAGGTACAATTATGAAATTCAAACTCGCATTACTCAGTGCAACCCTGGCTTCTGCATGCGTTTTGTCTGGCACGTCCTTTGCGGCAGAGAAATACGAAATTGCAGTGGTGGCTAAAGTCACCGGTATTCCATGGTTTAACCGAATGGAAACCGGCGTCAACGAAGCTGCGAAAAAACTGGATGTCAACGCTTATCAGACCGGCCCATCCACACCGGATCCGGCCCAACAGGTTAAGGTGATTGAAGATCTGATTGCCAAAAACGTGAACGCCATCATTGTGGTGCCTAATGATGCCAAAGTCCTTGAACCCGTACTGAAGAAGGCGCGCGATAAAGGCATTGTCGTCCTGACGCACGAGTCGCCGGATCAGCAAATTGGTCAGTGGGATATTGAGACCATCGACAGTGAAAAATATGCGCAGGCCAATGTCGATGAGCTGGCAAAAGATATGGGCGGTAAAGGGGGTTATGCTATCTATGTCGGCTCGCTGACCGTTCCCTTACATAACGCCTGGGCTGATTACGCCATAAAATACCAGAAAGAAAAATACCCAGAGATGTTCGAAGTCACTTCACGTCTGCCAGTCGCTGAGAGTATTGATAAATCCTACTCCACCACCCTGGATCTGATGAAAACCTATCCGCAGATGAAAGGGATCATTGGTTTCGGCTCTTTGGGCCCAATTGGTGCGGGCCAGGCGGTACAGAAAAAACGAGCTAAAGATAAAATCGCCGTGGTTGGTATTGCGATGCCAGCCCAGGCGGCCCCTTATCTGATGCGCGGCGACATCAAGAAAGCGCTGCTGTGGGACCCAAAAGACGCAGGTTATGCGCTGGTTACGGTAGCTGACCAGTTGCTGCAGGGCAAAGAGGTCACCCCGGATCTGACAATTGACGGTTTAGGGAAAGCGGATGTCGACATGGATAAGAAAGTAATCCGCTTTAACAAAATCCTTGAGGTCACGAAAGACAACGCCCAGTCACTCGGTTTCTAGGGCATCACGCCAACACCAGGTAACTCTGACGCCGGCCGTCTGGTCGGCGCTATCGACAAATTAACAACTCAGCGTCCAGCCGGACGCTCGCAGGGGTATTGTCCATGACAGACACCACCGCATTTATCACTCTTGAGAATATCAGCAAGCAATTTCCGGGCGTGCTGGCGCTGGATAATGTGAATCTGACGCTGAAGAAAGGGGAAGTTCACTGTCTGGCGGGTCAAAACGGCTGCGGCAAAAGCACCATTATTAAAGTGATCTCCGGGGTATATCACCCGGAGAAAGGGGCGCAGATTCAGCTTGACGGTAAACTGTTTCACCACCTGACACCCCAGCTTTCCTCGCACTACGGTATTCAGGTTATCTATCAGGATCTGTCGTTGTTTCCAAACTTCAGCGTGGCGGAGAATATTGCCGTTAACCGCTATCTGCCCGGCGGCGACATCTGGGTACGCCGCGGCGCAATGAAACAGCAGGCGCTGGCCGCAATGAAGCGCATAGGCGTAACGATCAACCCGGATAAAAAAGTTGAAAAACTCTCTATTGCCGACCGCCAGTTAGTGGCCATTTGCCGGGCGATTGCCGCCAATGCACGTCTGGTGATCATGGATGAGCCTACGGCCTCTTTGACGCGTCAGGAGGTTAACGGCCTGCTGCGAGTCGTCAATGAGCTGAAAGCGGCCGGGATCTGCGTGGTGTTTGTCAGCCATCGACTGGATGAAGTGATGGAAGTGGCCGATCGCATCAGCGTGATGCGCGATGGCAAGCTGGTCGGCACTTTCCCTGCCAGCGAACTCGACAGTCACGAGCTGGCCTTCCTGATGACCGGCCAACGCTTCCACTACAGTCCGTTGCCGGAAAAACCGCCCGTTGAACAGGAACCCATGCTGGAGCTGCGTAACCTGAGCCGCAAGGGGAAATATCACAATATCAACCTGTCGTTGTGCCGCGGCGAGATTGTTTCGATCGTTGGCCTGCTGGGAGCCGGGAGAACCGAACTTTGCCTTAGCCTGTTTGGCATGACCCATCCGGAAAGCGGCGAAATGCGGATTAACGGCCAGCCAGTCAGACTACGTAGTAATCGCGATGCCATCAAACACGGGATCGGCTATGTCTCGGAGGATCGCCTGACCCAGGGGCTGATCATGGAGCAGTCAATCTACGATAACACTATCGTCACGGTGTTTGACAAACTGCATACCCGCAGCGGCCTGCTCGATCATGGCAAGGCGCAAAAGCTGGTCGCCGATCTGATCCGCGAACTGAACATCAAAGTCGCCGATCCGCAGCTGCCGGTTAAAACGCTCTCCGGCGGTAACGCCCAGCGCATCGCTATTGCCAAATGGGTGGCGACCAACCCACGTATCCTGATTCTGGATTCTCCCACCGTTGGCGTGGACATCGCCAACAAAGAGGGAATCTACCAGATTGCTCGCGATCTTGCGGAGCTGGGCATGGCGGTTCTGATGATTTGCGATGAAATCCCGGAAGCCTATTACAACAGCCACCGCGTGCTGGTGATGCGTCGCGGCGAACTGGTGGCGGAGTTTAACCCTCATCGCTGTCGCGAAGAGGAGATTGCTGAAGTAGTTGAGGTCATCAATGAATAATGAGCGTCTTTCCCGCTTAATCGGGCAACATGAATTCTGGCTGGGACTGCTGGTGGTCGCGCTGGCCGTTGGCCTGAGCATCAGCACCGACGAGTTCCTTTCGCTCGGCAACCTGACGGATGTCGCCACCAGCTACGCCATTCTGGGCATTCTCGCCTGTGGGCTGTTTGTGGTCTTAATATCCGGCGGCATTGACATTTCATTCCCGGCAATGACCGCTATCGCGCAGTACGCAATGGCAAGCTGGATCATTGGCCACGGCGGCAACTTTGTGCTGGCGCTGATTATCGCGATGGCGGTGGGTCTGGTTCTGGGGCTTATCAACGGTATTCTGGTCTACAGGTTGCGCGTACCGGCGATCATCATCACCATCGCCACGCTGAATGTTTATTATGGCCTGCTGGTCTACACCACCAAAGGTACCTGGCTGTACGGTTTCCCCGACTGGTTTATGAACGGCATCAACTGGTTTTCATTCACTGCAGCGGACGGTTACGATTACGGCCTTACGCTCCCCCTACTCTGTCTGGCGGCAGTGATTGTCTTTACCGCGGTGCTGATGAACTACACCCGTCCTGGACGGCAGATTTACGCCATGGGCGGCAATCGGGATGCGGCTTCTCGCCTGGGACTGAATCTGCTGAAACTGCATTTCTACGTTTACGGCTATATGGGTATTCTCGCCGGTGTTGCCGCCGTGGTGCAGGCGCAGATCACCCAGTCCGTCGCGCCAAACTCCCTGCTTGGTTTTGAACTGACGGTGCTGGCGGCAGTGGTGCTCGGCGGCACCAGTATGAGCGGTGGTCGCGGTACGTTAACCGGTACGCTGCTCGGGGTCATTCTACTGGCCTTTTTACAAAATGGCCTGACCCTGCTCAGCGTCTCTTCTTACTGGCACACCGTTTTCAGTGGCGCCATTATCCTGATCAGCATTAGCGCTACGGCCTGGAATGAAAAACGCAAACTGGCAAGGGAGCTTTAAGATGAAAACAATCGCCAGATTTTTACCCGGTGATGCCATCATTCGCCTGCAGTGCATCATTATTATTGTGGTGGTGCTGGCTTTCTCCGCCCTGCTTGGCGGCCGTTTTTTCAGTGTGGCAAATTTCCAGTCCATTGGCTCACAACTGCCGATTCTCGGTATGCTGGCGCTGGGAATGGGCATCACGATGCTGACCGGGGGCATTAACCTGTCGATTATCGCCGGGGCTAACGCCTGCTCACTGGTCATGGCGGCGGTGATTGTCACTCATCCGGATAATCCGCTGTTTCTGGTGCTCGCCCTGCTGGCGGGGCTGGCGGTGGCCGTGGCGATTGGTACGCTCAACGGCGCGCTTGTCGCCTGGGTTGGCGTCTCCCCGATTCTTGCCACCCTGGGAACGATGACGCTCATCTCCGGCCTCAATATTTTGCTCTCCAATGGAACGGTAATTTCCGGTTTCCCGGCGGCCATTCAGTTCCTCGGCAACGCCACGCTTGCCGGTATTCCGGTGGCGCTGTTGCTCTTTTTACTGGTCGCGGTACTGCTGTGGGTACTGCTGGAACACACCACGCTGGGCCGCAGCCTTTATCTGGTGGGGTCTAATGAGCAGGCGACCCGTTACAGCGGCGTCAGTACCGTTCGGGTGCAAATTTCCGTCTACATCATTTCTGCCCTGTTGGGCTGGATGGCAGCCATTTTGATGATGGCGAAATTTAACTCCGCAAAAGCCGGGTACGGTGAATCATACCTGCTGGTGACCATCCTCGCCTCCGTACTGGGCGGTATCAACCCGGACGGCGGTTTCGGGCGCATTGTCGGTCTGGTGCTGGCACTGATTGTGCTACAGATGCTGGAAAGCGGCTTTAACTTGCTGGGGATTAGCAGCTATCTGACGATGGCGCTCTGGGGCGCAGTGCTGATCCTCTTTATCGCATTACAGAACCGTAACGCCTGATTTCAGGAGAAAAAATTATGGCGAGCTATTTTATTGGTGTGGATGTAGGAACCGGAAGCGCCCGTGCAGGCGTGTTTGACCTCAACGGCAGAATGGTCGGTCAGGCCAGCCGTGCCATTGACATTTATCGTCCGCAGGCCGATTTCGTTGAACAGTCTTCAGATAACATCTGGCAGGCGGTGTGCAACGCGGTTCGTGATGCGATCAACCAGTCAGATATCAATCCCATTCAGGTTAAAGGGCTGGGATTTGATGCCACCTGCTCTTTGGTGGTACTGGATAAAGAAGGCAGACCGCTGACCATCAGCCCTTCCGGGCGCAGCGAGCAGAACATTATCGTCTGGATGGACCACCGTGCCATCTCTCAGGCTGCGCGTATCAATGCCCTGCACCACCGGGTACTGGACTACGTCGGCGGAATTATCTCTCCGGAAATGCAAACGCCAAAACTGCTGTGGCTGAAGCAGCATATGCCCAACACCTGGGCGAACGCCGGATACTATTTTGACCTGCCTGATTTTCTGACCTGGCGGGCAACCAACGACGATACCCGATCGCTGTGTTCCACCGTCTGTAAATGGACCTACATGGGCCATGAGGATAAGTGGGATGCCAGCTATTTCCGCCAGATTGGACTGGAAGAGCTGCTGGAGCACGACGCGGCAAAAATCGGTCGTTACGTCAAAACCATGGGGGAGCCGTTGGGTCACGGCCTGACCCAACGCGCCGCCAGTGAACTGGGCCTGATCCCAGGGACGGCGGTGAGCGTATCCATTATTGATGCCCACGCCGGCACGCTCGGTACGCTTGGCGCCTGTGGCGTTTCTGGCGAAGTGGCGGATTTTGACCGTCGTATCGCGTTGATTGGCGGGACCTCCACCGGGCATATGGCGATCTCCAAAGAGCCGCGTTTTATCGGCGGCGTCTGGGGGCCTTATTATTCTGCTGTCCTGCCAGAGTACTGGCTCAACGAAGGTGGTCAGTCTGCCACGGGTGCATTAATCGACCATATTATTCAGTCTCATCCGTGCTATGAAACTCTGTTGGCGCAGGCAAAAACCCAGGGGCAGACAATTTATGAAGTGCTGAATGCACTGCTGCGGAAAATGGCCGGCGAGCCGGAAGATATCGCTTTTTTAACCCGCGACATGCACATTCTCCCCTACTTCCACGGCAACCGTTCGCCGCGCGCGAATCCGACCTTAACTGGCGTGATTACCGGACTGAAACTCTCCCGCACGCCGGAGGATATGGCGCTCCAGTATCTGGCGTCCATCCAGGCAATTGCCTTAGGTACCCGGCATATTATTGAGACGATGAATCACAGCGGTTACAGCATCGATACGATCATGGCCAGCGGTGGCGGCACCAAAAATCCGATCTTCGTTCAGGAACACGCTAACGCTACTGGCTGCGCCATGCTGCTCCCCGAAGAGAGTGAAGCCATGCTGCTGGGCGGTGCCATGATGGGTACCCTTGCCGCCGGCGTGTTTGAAACCTTCCCTGAAGCAATGTCGGCGATGAGCCGGATTGGAAAAACCGTCACTCCACAGACCAATCGCATTAAGCAGTATTACGATCGTAAATATCAGGTATTCCACGAGATGTATCAGGACCATATGAAATACCGTCAACTGATGCAGGGGGACGCATGAATCATACATGGCATCAAGCCACTCACGTCTGGCAACTGTACAGCGAAGAGCTGGCGGCTCTGGAACGCCATCTGAGTGCGGAACAATGGCAGACGCTGATGGCTGAACTGCGCGGCTGTCAGGGTAAAATCGTGGTCACTGGCGTCGGGACTTCCGGCATAGCGGCACGAAAAGTCGCGCATATGCTCGCTTGCGTTGAGCGCCCGGCGATATACCTCAATGCGACTGACGCCGCGCATGGCGATTTGGGGTTTTTACGTACCGACGATCTGGTAATCATGCTTTCACGCGGCGGCAATTCTGATGAGCTCACCCGGCTGTTGCCTGGACTCGCAGCGAAAAATGTTCCCATCCTTAGCGTCACGGAAAATCCAGATTCCGCCATTGCCAAAGCTGCTCGTCTGGTGATTTCCACCGGCGTGCGGCAAGAAGCCGATCCACTCAATATGTTAGCCACGACATCAATCGTTCTGGTGCTGGCGATTTTCGATGCCGCCTGCGCCTGTCTGATGAACGAGAGCGGTTATTCGAAAGAGACACTTCTGGCTGTACATCCGGGTGGTGACGTAGGGTTAACGCTAAGTCAGGCGCATAACATGCAGAAATGAGATACCGGCTCGGCCACTCTCGTTGGCGGAGCCCGGTTTCAGCCAAAGATAAAACAGCGCGAAAGTACATTCAGAGATTACGCGTCACACCTTCAGTCGCTACGTTAAAAATTCTGTGACCCTCCTCCGTATTCCAGACGGAAAGCCTTTCATTCACCATTTCTATAAACAAACTTTAGCTATTCTTAGCTGACATACTTACCGGAGACCTGACGGATGATGCCAACGCTTGCTCCACCATCTGTACTTTCCGGTCCCCAGCGCCGATGCCAGGTACTGCTGACGCTTTTCCTGCCGGAGCAAATTGTCACCACCAAGACATTCAGTACATTAAATGACGTTGATGAGCACATTGTCCGCGAAGATATTCTCGAAACAGGGCAGGAGATTCAGCGCGACCATCAGTTGACCATTACTGTCAGTCGGGATGACCGCTACCGGATTGAAGGAACCGTGCTTAATCAACGTCTTTGCCTCTTACACGGGTTAAAACGCGCCCTGCGCTTATGCCCGCATTTTGTCAACCAGCATTTTACCCCGGCATTAAAAACGCAGCTTAAACAGCAGGGTGTCGCGCGCACGCTGTATGACGACACCAACCTGCAGGCTCTGGTCAACCGCTGCGCACGGGCGCTTAACCGGCATTTTGACTGCCGTGACAGGCACTTTCTGCGTCTCTATTTGCAGTATTGCCTGCTGCAACACCATGTCGGACAGAGTCCCTTCTTCACCCGTGAGCAGCAGAGATGGGTACAGGCCGCTACGGAGTTCTCCCTTGCACAAGAGATTGTACGCCACTGGCAACGGCGGGCCGTGACAGCGCTGCCCCCTGAGGAGCGGTTGTTTCTCGCCCTGCTGTTTATGTTGCTGAAAACGCCCGATCCCATCCACGACGGTCATCAGCAGGACCGACGGCTGCACCTGGCGATTTCCGGCCTGATTTACCGTTTTCAGCGTCTGTCCGGCCACGCCTTTAGCGATGAACAGGGGTTGAGCGACCAACTCTATATTCATCTTTCTCAGGCGCTGCACCGCAGCGTCTTCGCTATCGGAATCGATAACGCGCTACCGGAGGAGATTAGCCGTCTGTACCCGCGTTTAGTGCGCACAACGCAGGCGGCGCTGGAGGATTTTGAAACTGACTGGAAAGTGCGTTTTAGCCATGAGGAAGTGGGGTTAATCGCAGTAATTTTCGGCGCGTGGCTGGTGCAAAAAAGCGACCTGCAGGAGAAGCAGGTGCTTCTGATCACTGCGGATAATCCGCGACTGGAACAATCGCTGGAGAGGCAGTTACGCGAGTTAACCCTGCTGCCGATCAATATTAAATATCTGAGCGTACATGCTTTTCAGAAAGAAGGGGCGCCGAAGGGAATAACGCTTATCGTGACCCCTTATGCCACAACATTACCGCTGTTTTCACCGCCGCTGTTTCATGCCGAAGAAGCGTTCAGCGATCATCAGCGGCAGCAGATTTGTAAAATGCTCGAAACCTAAGCTACCGCTTTTGGCCGCACCACCAGCGCAGGTAATGCCACCAGCGCCATCACCCAGAAGACGCCCTGATGCAGGTGCTGATAGAGGAATCCGGCAAATACCGTCATAACCGCAATACTGCCCCCCATCGCGATAGCGGAATAGACCGCCTGCAGACGGATCACCTCGCTACCCTGCCGAGCGGAGATATAGCGCATTGCCGCCAGGTGGCAAACCGTAAAAGTTCCGCAATGCAGGATCTGCACGACGATAAGCCACGGCAACGCCGTGGTCCATCCCATCAGCGACCAGCGAATCAGCCCACACACAGCTGATAGCAGCAATAAATCGCGGGCGCTGAAGCGACGGAAAACTTTTTTGCTCAGCGCGAAAATCACCACTTCCGCCACCACGCCCAACGACCACAGATAACCGACAGCGGAAGCGGAGTAACCAGCCTCCTGCCAGTAGATGGCGCTAAATCCGTAGTAGGCGGCATGCGCTCCCTGCAACAGACTGACGCAAACCAGGAAAGGCCAGGTTTGTCGTACCAGCGTCAACCAGGCAGGTAGTCCCGCCGTTTCCTGCTGACGGACTCCCCCCTGTGGCATCACCGACGGTTTCAGCAGCATACCAAGAAGCATTGAGGCGATACCAAGACTGAGCATCGTCAGTATCGCCCGATAGTCAAACAAACTCACCAGCTTACCGGTCAGCGCGGAACCAATCACAAAGGCAATCGATCCCCATAAACGCACACGTCCGTAGTCCAGGGGGAACTGCTTCTGCCAGGTATTCGCCAGCGCATCGGTCAGCGGCACCAGTGGGGAAAAAAAGAGGTTAAAACCAACCATCACCACCATGAGCCAGGCGACATTCGTCCCCATCCAGAAGGCGATGGCAAAGAGTAGCGTGAGCAGAGCCAGAATACGCAACGCAGAAATCAGTCGGGATGGATCGCTCACCCGTGGAGCGATGAACAAACTACCGAGAAAACGCGCCACCAGCCCGGTGCCAAGCAACAGGCCGATGGTTTCCGGCGTAAGTCCGAGGCCTTTGAGCCAGACGCTCCAGAAAGGCAGGAAGATGCCGTAGCTAAAAAAGTAGGTAAAATAACTAAGCGCCAGCCAGCGCGTGGAGTGCAAAACCATGATTCCCTCCTGAATGGAGGCGATAGTCTGGCGATAAAGTCAGGTGCATGCAAGATGTCTCTCACTGCCGACAGGGCGCGAGCGCACGCCACCCAAATCGGCTTTGGCAAACTCACCCGTGCGCAGCAACTTATGGGGATTGGCTATCTGTATGTGGAGGAACAACTGCAAACGTTGCGTTAAGCCCGGACGAGACACGACCAGAGCATAGACCTTATGTAAGACAGACACAAAAAAGGCCGCAATCGCGGCCTTCGTTACAGCTTAACGGTTAAAGGTTATGCATAAACCGGGAAACGTGCGCAGATATCCAGCACTTTACCTTTGATGCGCTCGATAACCGCTTCATCGTTGATGTTGTCCAGCACATCGCACATCCAGCCTGCCAGCTCTTTAGCTTCCGCTTCTTTAAAGCCACGACGCGTAATGGCCGGAGAGCCGATACGGATACCGGAAGTGACGAACGGGCTCTTCGGATCGTTCGGCACACTGTTTTTGTTGACGGTGATGTTGGCACGCCCCAGCGCGGCATCAGCTTCTTTACCGGTCAGGTTTTTGTCCACCAGATCCAGCAGGAACAGGTGGTTCTCCGTACCGCCGGAAACCACTTTGTAACCGCGGTTCAGGAACACTTCCACCATCGCTTTGGCGTTTTTCGCCACCTGCTGCTGGTAGACTTTGAACTCCGGTTCCATCGCTTCTTTCAGCGCCACCGCTTTACCGGCGATCACATGCATCAGCGGGCCGCCCTGAGCACTCGGGAAAACGGCAGAGTTCAGTTTTTTGTACAATTCTTCGTCACCGCCTTTCGCCAGGATCAGGCCGCCGCGCGGACCCGCCAGGGTTTTGTGCGTGGTGGTGGTCACAACGTGAGCATGCGGAACCGGGTTCGGGTAAACGCCTGCGGCGATAAGACCCGCGACGTGCGCCATATCCACAAACAGGTATGCGCCAATGCTGTCGGCAATTTCACGCATTTTTGCCCAGTCAACGATGCCGGAATAAGCAGAGAAACCGCCGATGATCATCTTCGGTTTGTGAGTCTGAGCCAGCTTCGCCATCTCTTCGTAGTTAATTTTACCGGACTCATCAATGCCGTAAGGCACAATGTTATACAGTTTACCGGAGAAGTTTACCGGAGAACCGTGCGTCAGGTGGCCGCCTTGCGCCAGATTCATACCCAGAACGGTGTCGCCCGGTTGCAGCAGCGCTGTGTAGACCGCGAAGTTAGCCTGAGAACCCGAGTGCGGCTGGACGTTAGCGTAGTCGGCGCCAAACAGCGCTTTCGCGCGGTCAATCGCCAGTTGCTCAACGACATCCACATATTCGCAACCGCCATAGTAGCGCTTGCCCGGATATCCTTCAGCGTATTTGTTGGTCAGCTGAGACCCCTGCGCCTGCATCACGCGCGGGCTGGTGTAGTTTTCGGAGGCGATCAATTCGATGTGCTCTTCCTGACGTACTTTTTCCTGCTCCATAGCCTGCCACAGTTCGGCATCATAATCGGCAATGTTCATTTCACGCTTTAACATCCGCATCTCCTGACTCAGCTAACGATAAATTTTTGGCCTAAAAGGCGGTCCGATTGGACAACGGCCCACAGTATAACTGAATCATTCTGTGATAACAGGTCTTGACAAAGGATTTTACGCAAACGATTGGCTCGGCGTTACACAAGGCTTTGAGCAATAAAGACGCTGCAATTATCAACGGATTTCTTTTCAGCTATGTGATGCAAATAATTCATGTTGTAACGGCTTTCAGGAAAGTATTACAGAACCATTTACAATGCAGGGTTATCTTTATAAGATGCATTTAAAATACATCATTAAATAACACGTAAAGGAAGCCACTATGCTCGACGCGCAAACCATCGCCACGGTGAAAGCCACGATTCCCCTGCTGGTTGAAACTGGCCCTAAGCTGACCGCCCACTTTTACGATCGCATGTTTACGCATAACCCGGAACTCAAAGAAATTTTTAATATGAGTAACCAGCGTAACAGCGATCAGCGGGAAGCGTTGTTTAACGCGATTGCCGCTTACGCCAGCAATCTTGAGAATCTCCCTGCGCTGCTGCCCGCGGTAGAGAAAATCGCCCAGAAGCACACTAGCTTCCAGATAAAACCCGAGCAGTACAACATCGTGGGCTCCCACCTGTTAGCAACGCTGGACGAAATGTTCAGTCCGGGTCAGCAAGTGCTGGATGCCTGGGGCAAAGCCTATGGCGTACTGGCGAACGTTTTTATTCACCGTGAAGCGGAAATCTACCGTGAAAGCGCCGGTAAAACCGGCGGCTGGGAAGGCACCCGCGCATTTCGCATCGCGAAGAAAATCCCGCGCAGCGCGCTGATTACCAGTTTCGAATTTGAGCCGGTCGACGGCGGCCCGGTGGCTGAATACTCTCCAGGGCAATATCTGGGACTCTGGCTGAAACCGGAAGGTTTTCCCCATCAGGAAATTCGCCAGTATTCCCTGACCCGCCAGCCCAATGGCAAAAGCTATCGCATTGCGGTCAAACGGGAAAACGGCGGACAGGTTTCAAACTGGCTGCATCATTCGGCCAAAGAAGGCGACGTGGTTTACCTGGCCGCACCGGCGGGCGATTTTTTCCTCAACGTGGCGCCAGAAACACCGGTCACGTTGCTCTCCGGCGGCGTCGGCCAAACGCCAATGCTGGCGATGCTGGATGTACTGGCGAAAACGCAGCATCCGGCCCAGGTTAACTGGTTCCATGCGGCAGAAAACGGCGAGGTTCATGCCTTCGCCGACGAGGTTAAAGCACTGGGCGCAACGCTGCCGAAGTTCGTTTCTCATGTCTGGTATCGCGCGCCGAGTGAAGCTGACCGCCGGTCGACACCGTTTGATAGCGAAGGTTTGATGGATTTATCAGCGCTGGAGGAGAAGCTCAGCGACCCGCAGATGCAGTTCTATCTGTGCGGCCCGGTCGCATTTATGCAGTTTGTCGCGAAGCAACTGGTAGAACTGGAAGTAAACCACGATAACATTCATTACGAATGCTTCGGCCCGCATAAGGTACTATAGCTGCGTATTGGTAAATTCCCCGGCGGCGCGGCGCTGACCGGGGCGACAGACTAATGGGATGTTCAGGATTAGCCACGCTGCGCCTAATCCTGAATTGCGTTTAAATCGCCGCGTCGTCTTCTTCGCCGGTACGGATACGAATCACCCGCGCGACATCGAAAACAAATATTTTACCGTCGCCGATTTTGCCCGTCTGCGCAGTACGGATAATGGTATCTACGCAGGTGTCAACGATATCATCGGTAACCACAATTTCGATTTTCACTTTCGGCAGAAAATCCACCATATACTCAGCGCCACGATACAGCTCGGTATGTCCCTTCTGGCGGCCAAAGCCTTTCACTTCCGTTACCGTCATCCCGGTGATGCCGACTTCCGCCAGCGCTTCACGCACGTCATCCAGTTTGAAAGGTTTAATAATCGCATCAATCTTTTTCATGGTGTTCCTGTTTTAGTCACATAACCGGTCACTAACCGTATCATAACGTGCGTTATGTTGCGGGGCTACTCTTTAAAGTCGTTGGCGTCGAGCTCGTGGCGTGACAGTAACTTATAAAATTCAGTGCGGTTGCGCCCCGCCATCCGCGCCGCATGCGTAACGTTGCCTTTAGTAATTTGCAGCAACTTGCGCAGATAATTCAGCTCAAACTGATTACGCGCCTCAACAAAAGTGGGCAGCGCAGTATTTTCCCCTTCCAGGGCCTGCTCCACCAGCGCATCGCTGATCACCGGCGAAGAGGTCAACGCTACGCACTGCTCAATCACGTTCACCAACTGGCGCACATTCCCCGGCCATTTCGCCGCCATCAGCCGCTTCATCGCATCGGTGGAGAAAGCGCGGACAAACGGTTTATGTCGATCCGCAGACTGACGCAGCAGATGGTTAGCCAGCAGCGGGATATCTTCAGTGCGCGCCGCCAGCGGCGGAATTTTCAGATTCACTACGTTCAGGCGGTAAAACAGATCTTCGCGAAATTCGCCGCGCACCATCGCTTTCGGTAGATCGCGATGGGTGGCGGAAATAATACGCACATCAATATTAATATCACGGTTGCTGCCCAGCGGACGTACTTTACGTTCCTGCAGGACGCGCAGCAGCTTCACCTGTAACGCCATCGGCATATCGCCGATTTCATCAAGAAACAACGTTCCGCCTTCCGCAGCCTGAAATAACCCCTCGCGCTGGCTCACCGCTCCGGTAAACGCGCCTCGCGCGTGGCCGAACAGTTCCGATTCCAGCAGTTGTTCAGGAAGCGCGCCGCAGTTGATGGCGATGAATGGTTTATCGCGGCGTGGGCTGGCATTATGGATTGCCTGGGCGACGATCTCCTTCCCGGTACCGCTTTGCCCATTAATCAGCACGCTGACGTCCGACTGCGCCACCATCCCGGCCTGCTCCAGCAGGCGCTCCATCAACGGACTGCGGGTAACAATCGCCTGCCGCCAGCGCTCATCGGTGGTCGGCGCGCTCTGTTCCAGGGCATCGTCAATGGCTTTATACAGCGCGTCTTTGTCGACTGGTTTGGTGAGAAAGCTAAATACCCCCTGCTGAGTCGCGGCAACAGCATCCGGAATAGAACCGTGAGCGGTCAGAATGATCACCGGCATCCCCGGCTGGGCCTTCTGGATCTCGCTGAACAACTGCAGACCATCCATCTCATCCATCCGCAGGTCGCTGATCACCAGATCCACTTTATCACGCCCCAGAATACGCAATGCTTCCGGGCCGCTCTCAGCGGTGAACACACTATATCCCTCGCTGACAAGACGCATTCCTAATAACTTCAGCAGCCCCGGATCGTCGTCCACTAATAGCAGGCGGGCCGGTTTACGGATCGTCATGGATCACCTCCGGCACCTTATCGCCGCCATGCCCGCCTTCAGAATTAAAATTGCCCCCAGGCTTGCGGCTGGAAAGCCGACGCTCAATATCCGTCAGATTTTCCAGCTTGCGGGTCGTGAGTTCGAGCTGGCTGCGTAATGCCTGTTCCTGCTGCCGCAACGCCTCAAGTTCCGTATCGCTGGACTGCTGTAGTCTGGCATAACGGGAACGCTGGTCAATTAACTGAATCTGCCGGTCCTGAGCATCGCGCCAGAGCTGATAAAGCGGACGAATCTGCGGGTCAATTTGCACGCTGAAGCTGTCCAGACGCGCCAGCATATCCCGGCGTTCATCAGGCGTGATTCTGGCATCGCCCAGTAAAATGCCGCGCTTAAAGGCATCTTGCCAGCTGTCGTCATTGTGCCGCCGGGCTTCCGTACGCGCCTGCTCCGGGGCAAGGCGCTCCGCGCAATCAATTCCCCGCAGCCAGTAAAGTGGATTTTTATCGCTGACCTCATTTTGCAGCGCCCAGATGTCGGCGCACTCGACAGCCAGAAAATCAGCAACCTGCTGCTGCGGTAGCGCAAAACGCGTTTTGTCATCCGCGCTATGTGATGATGTGAAGGCGGAGCAGCCCGCCAGCGCCAGGCAGGAAAGACCCGGCAGCAGCCATTCCCTGAGGGAACGGACAAATACGAAGAAGTGGGACATATTCACCCGATAGTTATACGTTATTTTTTTCAGCCTCAGCGGCGGGCAGCGTAATACGGAAACAGACAAGCCCTGAGTTATCATCTACCAGGCTTAGCTCGCCCTGCATTTGCCGCACACAGTCGCGAGCAATGCTCAGCCCCAGGCCGCTGCCTTTTACTGCCCCTTTACGCTGGTGGCTTCCCTGATAAAAAGGCTCGAAAATCATGTTTCTCTCAGTTGGCGGGATCGGCTCGCCATCATTTATGACGTCAATGCACACCTGCTCATCGCGCCGATAGCTATGAATACGAATGTTACCGGATTCAGCCCCATAGTGCACCGCATTGGAGTAGAGATTATCCAGAACGCTCACTAACAGCGCCGGTTCTGCCAGGCAAAAACGCGCGGTAAGCGACAGTTCGGTATGCATCATTTTAGCTCTTGCCGGCAGGTTATGGGCGGAAACCACATTCTCCACCAGTTCGCGCAGATCTATTACCTCGCGAGCAACCGGGACATCAGCCTGTTTACGGTTGTAATCGAGCAATTGTTCAATCAATTTTTGTAAATTTCGGCTGCTGCTATCGAGAATCTCGACGATCTCCCGCTGTTCCGGAGTCAGCGGCCCGGCCACATGGTCGGCGAGCAACTCTGTCCCTTCGCGCATGCTGGCCAGCGGCGTTTTCAGCTCATGGGAGAGATGGCGCAAGAACTGATGGCGCTGGGATTCGAGCCAGGCGAGGCGCTCACTCAGCCAGATAATGCGTTTCCCGACCGAACGCAATTCTCGCGGGCCGGTAAACAGCGCGGCATCATCCAACGATTTCCCCTCGCCCAGTCGGTTAATCATTCTTTCGATGCCTTTCACCGGGCCGATAATCATGCCAGTGAAAAGCAGGACCAGCGCAAGGCTCAGCAGAAACAGCACCAGCGCCTGCCAGCCAAAAAACTGGCCGCGCTCGGCAATTTCTTGCTGCAGCTGTTGTCCACGAGAAGAGACTACCGCGCGAGTCGCCTGGACCATATCGCTATTGGCTGAGGCAAACGCCTCCAGACTGGCGGCGGATTTCGCCGCCGGACCGCTATTTTTGCACTGAAGATCCGCCAGATCGTCAAGATCCCGACGCAACGCCTGCCAGATTTTTTCGTCCGGCAGAACGCCCGCATGAGCCTCAAGCATTTCACTGTAGCGTTTACGCTGATTTTGATAGACCCGCGCCAGCGTCGGGTCGTCCAGCACGCAGTATTGTCGGTAGCTGCGCTCCATCTCCAGAGAAGCATTGATCATCGCCTCACTACGGCGGGCATCGATAAGGGTGGTACGGTTGATATGCGCCGCCTGCGCGCTGAGCGCGTTGAGGCTCTGCCACGCCTGCCATGCCAGCACCAACAGCGGGAGCAGGATCAGCACGAACGACAGCATAACCAGCTGACGCAACGAACGGGGAAAAAGGGAGAGTCGCTTCAAGGATATCGTCTCACTCATTGGCACATTACGATGCTACCCCGAAAATGCCCGATATACGCTATGGATTTCATGTTACAGGTCAAAACACACGGTGTTCTGAGCCGCGTTTACACCGGCGCCGGAGAGAGCCTGTCGCGCAGACGATAACGAATATAATAAAGCCAGGCTGTAAACAACCTGGCTTTATTAAGAAATGAGGCGGTGCCTAACTCGACGTTTCGCCCGATGACTGATAAAGCGTCGCTATTATCAGGAGTTGGACGGCAGGCACCTGTTTGTGCGTCATTCGAAGTTTATGTAGCGCGTCCCGAAGGGGCTGACATAAGAAGGTGAATGAGCCACTGACGGTAATTATGCACGAAGCGTGCCATATCACAAAGATATTTATTAATTCAATGATAAATAAGGAATATTTAACAGCTTCAGTGCGTAATGATAGTGAACATCATTTGCACAAAGTGTCGCTAATCAGCAACACCGAATAATTGATTTTTCTATACCATTTAAAATCAATTAGTTAGGTGTCTCCTTTTAGCGACACCGCTATAAGGCATTTGTCGGTGATTCCCGACACCCTTGCCAACGGCCACCAGATACAGAAAAGCCCCCTGCAGTCGCAGGAGGCTTGATGAAGTTTACCCGCAGAGCAGAATTGCTCATTCCTCCGGGCAATTCACGCTCAATAACCTGAAGACTTAACCCAGCTGTTTACGCGCATTGCGGAAAATACGCATCCACGGGCTGTCTTCACCCCAGTTTTCCGGGTGCCAGGAGTTCGACACGGTACGGAAAACACGCTCCGGGTGCGGCATCATGATCGTGGCGCGCCCGCTTTCGCTGGTCACGGCGGTGATACCGTTCGGCGAACCATTCGGGTTAGCCGGATAGTTTTCCGTGACCTGACCGAAGTTATCCACGAAGCGCAGCGCCACCAGACCTTTGCTCTCAAGCTGCGCCAGATGCGCGCCATCACGGACTTCCACCTGCCCTTCACCGTGAGAAACGGCAATTGGCATCATCGACCCGACCATGCCCTGCAACAGCAGCGACGGGCTTTGGGTCACTTCAACCAGGCTGAAGCGCGCTTCAAAACGGTCAGACTGGTTGCGCACAAAGCGCGGCCACAGGTCACTGCCGGGGATCAGCTCGCGCAGATTTGACATCATCTGACAACCGTTGCACACCCCCAGCGCCAGCGTCTGCGGACGATGGAAGAAGGTTGCAAACTCGTCGCGCACGCGCTCATTAAACAGAATCGATTTCGCCCAGCCTTCGCCTGCGCCTAACACATCGCCGTAGGAGAAGCCGCCACAGGCCACCAGCGCCTGGAAATCCGCAAGACCGGTATGGCCCGCCAGCAGATCGCTCATATGTACGTCGATAGCGTCAAAGCCTGCGCGATGGAACGCGGCCGCCATTTCAACGTGTGAGTTAACGCCCTGCTCACGCAGCACCGCAACCTTCGGACGTGCGCCGGTAGCAATATAGGGAGCAGCAATATCGTCATTGATGTCGAAGGAGAGCTTCACGTTAAGGCCCGGATCGGCATCGTTAGTTTTCGCATCGTGCTCCTGGTCAGCACACTCCGGGTTATCACGCAGACGCTGCATCTGCCAGGTGGTTTCTGCCCACCAGGTACGCAGGGTGGTACGACTTTCGCTAAATACCACACGGTCATCCGCCGAAATAACAAAGCGGTCGCCCGCCGTCGCCTGGCCCAGATAGTGAACGCAATCCGCCAGCCCATTTGCCACCAGCAGCGCTTCAACCGCCTGGCGATCGGCTGCACGAACCTGAATTACGCCGCCCAGCTCTTCATTAAACAGCGCCGCCAGATGGTCAGCGCCAAGCGCGGCGATATCAACATTGACGCTGCAGTGACCGGCAAACGCCATTTCAGCCAGCGTCACCAGCAGGCCGCCATCGGAACGGTCATGCCAGGCCAGCAGCTTATCCTCCGCCACCAGCGTCTGCATTGCGTCCCAGAAGCCTTTCAGTTGTGCAACGTCGCGAACGTCTGCGGTGACATCCCCGAGCTGGCGATAAACCTGCGCCAGCGCGGTTGCGCCCAGCGCATTATTCCCCTTGCCCAGATCAATCAACAGCAGGGCGTTCTCTTCGCTGGAGAGCTGCGGCGTCACGGTGCGGCGCACGTCCTCCACGCGGGCAAAAGCGGAAATCACCAGCGACAGCGGAGAGGTCATTTCACGCTGTTCAGCCCCTTCCTGCCAGCGGGTTTTCATCGACATCGAATCTTTACCCACCGGAATCGTCAGCCCCAGAGCCGGACAAAGCTCTTCGCCAACCGCTTTTACCGCCTCATATAAGCCAGCGTCTTCCCCCGGATGACCGGCTGCGGCCATCCAGTTTGCCGACAGCTTCACGCGGTTAAGCGCGCCAATCTGCGTGGCGACAATGTTGGTCAGCGCCTCGCCTACCGCCAGACGGGCGGAAGCGGCAAAATCCAGCAGCGCGACCGGCGCGCGTTCGCCGATTGACATGGCTTCACCGTAGTAGCTGTCGAGGCTGGCAGTGGTTACCGCGCAGTTGGCAACCGGAACCTGCCACGGGCCGACCATCTGATCCCGCGCAACCATGCCGGTTACGGTGCGGTCGCCAATAGTGACCAGGAACGTTTTCTCCGCCACGGTCGGCAGATGCAGTACACGATTCACCGCGTCGGCAATGGTGATACCCTGACGTTCCAGATTCTGGCCCTGGGCTTTCAGAGACTGCACATCGCGGGTCATTTTCGGCGTTTTGCCCAGCAGTACGTCCAGCGGCAGATCAATCGGTCGATCGTTAAAGTGGCTATCGCTGAGGCTCAGGTGCTGCTCTTCAGTCGCTTCACCGATGACCGCGTACGGCGCGCGCTCGCGACGGCACAGCTCATCAAACAACGGCAACTGCTCCGGGGCTACCGCCAGAACATAGCGTTCCTGAGATTCGTTACACCAGATTTCCAGCGGACTCATGCCCGGCTCATCGCTAAGGATGTCACGCAACTGGAATTTACCGCCGCGGCCGCCATCGCTGACCAGTTCCGGCATCGCATTCGACAAACCGCCCGCGCCAACATCGTGAATAAACAGAATCGGGTTAGCGTCGCCCAGTTGCCAGCAGCGGTCGATCACTTCCTGGCAGCGGCGCTCCATTTCCGGGTTGTCGCGCTGTACGGACGCAAAATCCAGATCCGCATCAGACTGACCGGAAGCCATTGAGGAAGCCGCGCCTCCGCCGAGACCAATATTCATCGCCGGGCCCCCGAGGACAATCAGCTTCGCGCCAACCACGATTTCGCCCTTCTGCACGTGTTCGCCGCGAATGTTGCCGATACCGCCCGCCAGCATAATGGGCTTGTGATAGCCGCGCAGCTCTTCGCCGTTATGGCTGGTCACTTTTTCTTCATAGGTACGGAAATAACCGTTCAGCGCCGGGCGCCCAAATTCGTTATTAAAGGCCGCGCCGCCCAGAGGGCCTTCGGTCATGATATCCAGCGCGGTAACAATACGCTCCGGCTTGCCGAAATCCTCTTCCCAGGGTTGTTCAAATCCCGGAATACGCAGGTTGGAAACGGAGAAACCAACCAGGCCTGCTTTCGGTTTAGCCCCGCGACCGGTCGCGCCTTCATCGCGGATTTCGCCGCCGGAACCGGTAGCCGCCCCCGGCCACGGAGAGATCGCCGTCGGGTGGTTGTGGGTTTCAACCTTCATCAGAATATGCGCCTCTTCCTGATGGAAGTCATAGCGGCCGGTTTCATGGTCAGCAAAGTAACGCCCCACCGCCGAACCTTCCATCACGGCAGCGTTATCTTTATAGGCCGACAGCACATAATCAGGAGTCTTCTCGAAGGTGTTTTTGATCATTTTGAACAGCGACTTCGGCTGCTGTTCGCCATCAATAACCCAGTCGGCGTTAAAAATCTTGTGTCGACAGTGCTCGGAGTTGGCCTGTGCGAACATGTAGAGTTCAATATCATTCGGGTTACGCCCCAGCGTCTGGAAGGCATCCTGCAGATAGTCTATTTCGTCATCCGCCAGGGCCAGCCCCAGACGGAGGTTGGCATCAATCAGCGCCTGACGCCCCTGCCCCAGCAAATCGACGCTGGTCACCGGAGTTGGCTGATGGTGGGCGAACAGTTTTTCCCCCGCTTCCAGCACATCGAATACGCTTTCCATCATCCGGTCGTGCAGTTCAGCCGCCACCTGCGCCCATTGTTCATCATTCAGGCTGCTGGCTTCAACGTAGTACGCGACGCCGCGCTCCAGGCGCACAATCTGGGACAGACCGCAGTTATGGGCGATGTCGGTAGCTTTAGAAGACCAGGGAGAGATGGTGCCAGGACGGGGAGTGACGAGCAGTAGCTTACCGGTTGGGGTATGGCTGCTTAAGTTCGGGCCATACTTGAGCAACCTGGCCAGTTTCTCGCGATCGTCGCCGTTTAACGGGGCGCTGAGATCGGCAAAATGAACATACTCGGCATATATCGTGCTTACCGGAAGGTTGGCCGCCTGGAAACGTGCCAGCAGTTTATTGATACGGAATGCCGACAGTGCAGGTGAACCACGAAAAATTTCCATCATAAGTCTCTCGTCTTCGAAGCTTTCAGGGTGAGCCAGGGGGGAAACGGGCGCCATTATAGTGAATCCTGCGTCACGACGAAACCGTTTGCGTAGAAATAAAATACTTGCCGTCATTTCGCAATTAATGTGCCCCGTCTCGCGAATAAGTTGCCAACTGGCGCATTCTTAAGCAAAATGCCGCTCATTCAACAACAGGCTTTTATTTTTTCCGCTCATAATCTGCTGAGGATCCGGACGCTGCAGAAAATTAACCATCTGAAAAAACTCAAGATTAATTATCTGCTGATCGGCATTGTCACGCTTTTGCTGGCGGCTGCGCTGTGGCCGTCAATCCCGTGGACCGGGAAACCAGAGAATCGCGTGGCGGGGATTATCGCGCGCGGAGAACTGCGCGTCAGTACCATTAATTCGCCCATGACCTTCGCGACAATCAATAATAAGACCTACGGTTTCGACTATGAGCTGGCGCAGCAGTTTGCCGACTATCTCGGCGTTAAGCTGAAAATCACCGTCCGACAGAATATCAGCCAGCTATTCGACGACCTTGATGAGGGAAAAGCCGATATGCTGGCCGCCGGCCTGGTCTACAATGCTGAGCGGGTGAAAAACTATCAGACCGGGCCAATCTACTATTCTGTTTCGCAGCAACTGGTTTACCGCGTCGGTAGCCAGCGCCCGCGCAGCCTGGCAAATCTCACCGCCGGGCAGTTGGTTATCGCGCCAGGACATGTAGCGATTAACGATCTGCAGGTAATAAAAGCGCAAAAATACCCCGATCTCGCCTGGCGCGTGGACGATAAACGCGGGACAACGGATCTGATGCAGGCGGTCATTGATGGCAAGCTCGACTACACCATCGCGGATTCGGTGGCCATCAGCCGCTTTCAGCGCGTCCATCCGGAGCTGGCCGTGGCGCTGGATATCAGCGACGAACAACCGGTGACCTGGTTTAGCGAAAAGGGCGAGGATAATTCCCTGTCGGCGGCAATGCTCGATTTTTTCAATAATATCAATGAAAACGGCGCTCTCGCGCGCCTGGAAGAGAAATATCTCGGCCACGGCAACGATTTTGATTACGTCGATACCCGGACCTTTCTGCGCGCGGTGGAAAACGTCCTCCCGGAACTGCAGCCAATGTTTGAAAAATATGCCCGGCAGATAGACTGGCGACTGCTGGCGGCTATTTCCTGGCAGGAGTCACACTGGGATCCGCAGGCCACCTCGCCGACCGGCGTTCGCGGAATAATGATGCTCACCCGTAATACGGCGCAAAGCCTCGGCCTGACCGACCGTACTGATGCCGAGCAAAGCATCGACGGCGGCATGCGTTATTTACAGGACATGATGAGTAAAGTCCCGGACGCCGTTCCTCAGGACGAGCGAATCTGGTTTGCGCTGGCGGCTTACAATATGGGCTATGCGCATATGCTTGACGCCATGGCGCTGACGAAAAAGCAAAAAGGCGACCCCAATAGCTGGGCCGATGTGAAGCAACGCCTGCCGCTACTGAGTCAGAAAAACTACTACAGCCGGCTAAAATACGGCTATGCGCGCGGTCATGAAGCTTACGCCTACGTCGAGAATATCCGTAAATACCATATTAGCCTCGTGGGCTATCTTGCGGAAAAAGAAAGGAGAGAGGCGCAGGTCGCGGCCATAGGCGAAAGCTACCCGGCGGTCATGCCGGATGAACTGGATAAAGAAGAGCCGTTTGCCATGCCCTTTTTCAAACTTAGCGCCGAGGCCCTGGTTGATAACGCAAAATTGAAAATTCCGGGGCTGGGGTATTAGGCAGTATCCTGTAATAGTGCCTGTTCCGGGGCACCGCCTGACCTACTGGCTCGCTTTCTTTAGCGCCTTTTTCTCTTCGCGCCGCCAGCGGAAAAAGTCGCTCAGCATGCCGGAGCACGCTTCCGCCAGAATGCCTTCGGTTATCTCGACCCGGTGATTCATTCCAGGATGGTGCAACACATCAAGCAGCGACCCGGCTGCGCCGGTTTTAGCGTCTCTGGCGCCGAATACCAGCCGGGAAATACGGCTGTGCACCATCGCCCCGGCGCACATCACACAAGGCTCAAGGGTCACATACAGCGTCGCATCGATCAGGCGATAGTTTTGCAGCACTAACCCCCCCTGACGCAGCGCCATAATCTCAGCGTGGGCAGTCGGATCGTGGCGGCCGATTGGCCGGTTCCAGCCCTCACCGATAACCTGATGATTGTGCACCAGCACCGCGCCGACCGGCACCTCCCCCTCTTCCCACGCGCGTTGCGCCAGCGTCAGAGCGTGATGCATCCAGTATTCATCATTTAATTCATGGTCAGACAAAGCGGACACTCCTGCGGAAAAAGCGGGGCGCATTATACATGGTCGCTCTGTATTACACACTATTCTAACTGCTGCAGATCGCCCTTTGGCGTGACTCGCCAGCGGTGCTGGCAAAAATAGAGCAGCGGGTTATCCTGCTCGCTATCGCTATAGCCGCTATATAAGCGTAAAGGCGCGCCGATTTTTTGTTCCAGTTGCCTCACTTTTTCGTTGCCAAGGCAGCGTACCGTCAGCACCCAGCCGCCATAACGACGAGCCATTCGACTGGCAAGCACATTCACCCGCGGCAGCCATACAGCATCAACATAAACCTGTTCAACCAGCGACTGCGGCGAGCCGGTAATCAACCAGACATCCGCATCGGTACTGGTCAGATAGTTATTCAGCCGCGCCTGCACAACCGGAAATGCCGTGACGCGCTGACGAAACCAATGGGCAAAATTAACCTCAAGACGTTTAAGATGAATCTCGCGGCGCCCAAAGGTCGCCGCCCAGAGGAGGAGGCTCATCGGCCAACGCGCCGCACGGCCGTTTAACAGCAGTCCGGCAACAATAACCGGCAATGCAGGAACCACCAGCAGCGCATTCAACGGCTGATGGCGTAAAACATAGCGTAAGAAGCTGCCGAACATATCCTGCTGATGTAACGTTCCATCCAGATCAAAGAAAACCACCCGCCGTATACTGCTATTCAAAACTCACTCCCCTGAACGATTGCTCCGATAACTCACAGATTAACAGCCTCAGGCCACATACGGGGAAAACATCGACCGTCGTTGAGTCTGGATTAAGAAAATGCTTTTGCTGAAAAATCTGAGACATAGAATTTTTAATTCGCGATAATCCTTTTATAATTGAATACAAAATTCTTTCAGCCGAGGGTAAAAGCTGTCCTCCGGAGCCGCTATGAACTGTTTGACCCGTATCCGCCAGCGCTACCCCTCGCTGGCCTCCAGTGATAAAAAACTGGCTGATTTTATTCTGGCTCAACCGGATCAAACCCGCCACCTCAGCTCGCAGCAGCTGGCGGGCGAAGCCGGTATCAGCCAGTCAAGCGTCGTGAAATTCGCCCAGAAAATGGGATTCAAGGGTTTTCCGGCCTTGAAGCTGGCGTTAAGCGAAGCGCTGGCCAGCAGTAGCACCGCGCAATCCGTACCGGTGCATAATCAAATTCGCGGCGATGATCCTCTGCAACTGGTGGGAGAAAAGCTGATTAAAGACAATATCGCGGCAATGCACGCGTCGCTGGATGTCAATACTGAAGATAAACTACTGGAAGCCGTTGCGCTATTGCGTCACGCCCGGCGGATTATTATTACCGGTATCGGCGCGTCGGGGCTGGTGGCGAGAAATTTTAGCTGGAAGCTGATGAAGATTGGCATTAACGCCGTTGCTGAACAGGATATGCATGCTCTGCTGGCAACGGTACAAGCGATGTCGTCGGACGATCTGCTGGTGGCGATCTCCTATTCTGGCGAACGGCGTGAAATCAATATGGCTGCCGGTGAAGCATTACGAGTGGGGAGCCAGATTCTGGCGATCACCGGCTTTAATCCTAACGCGCTGCAACAGCAGGCAACCCTGTGTCTGTATACCATTGCTGAAGAGCAGGCTACGCGCAGCGCCGCCATTTCCTCCACCAGCGCGCAAATGATGCTCACCGACCTCCTGTTTATGGGCCTCATCCAGCAGGACCTTGAGCATGCTCCGGATCGTATCCGTCACAGCGAAGCGCTGGTGAAAAAGCTGGTGTGACGGCGAGCGCTTCTGCGCGATGCAAAAGAGCTGGCCTGAGCAGATAATGGGCGTATAATGCCCGCCCTGTTTGTGTTGTTTCTGAGAATTTCTTGATGGCGCTGTTAATCACCAAAAAATGCATCAACTGCGATATGTGCGAACCGGAGTGTCCGAACGAAGCGATATCCATGGGTGACAGCATTTACGAAATTAATAGCGACCGCTGCACCGAATGCGTGGGTCATTATGACACGCCGACCTGCCAGAAAGTGTGCCCGATCCCGAATACCATTCTGAAGGACCCGGCACATCAGGAAAACGAAGAGCAGCTATGGGATAAATTCGTCTTACTGTATCACGCCGATAAAATCTAACTCTCAACGATAACCGTGGCGCACGCGTAGTGACGCTCATCAGCCAGCGTAACGTGAATATGGCCGACCCCCATGCGTTCCGCCAGATCCTTAGCTTCCCCCCACAGTCGTAGCCTGGGTTTTCCCAGTTCGTCGTTGTAAACTTCAAACTGATTAAACGCCAGACCATTGCGAATACCTGTGCCAAGCGCCTTCGCCGCGGCTTCTTTAACTGCAAAGCGCTTCGCCAGAAATCGAACCGGCTGCTGGTGCTGCTCCCATATCGCCCATTCATGATCGCTAAGTACCCGACGAGCAAGGCGATCGCCGCTGCGGGCGATCACGGCTTCAATACGCACAATTTCAACAATGTCAGTACCCAGCCCGAGAATAGCCATTAAGCACGCGCTTCCTGCATCAGACGCTTCATTTCAGCAACCGCCTCTTTCAGGCCGCTCATCACCGCGCGACCAATAATAGCGTGGCCGATGTTCAGCTCGTGCATTTCCGGCAGGGCCGCGATCGCTTTCACGTTATGATAGGTAAGGCCATGACCGGCATTGACCTTCAACCCCAGACTGGCGGCGTAGGTTGCCGATTTAGCAATACGCGCCAGCTCTTTTGCCTGCTCAGCGTCCGTTTCCGCATCGGCATAGCAGCCAGTGTGAATTTCGATATAGGGCGCGCCGACCGCCGCTGCCGCCTTAATTTGCGCCTCATCAGCATCAATAAACAGGGACACCTGGATCCCCGCATCGGCGAGACGTTTGCAGGCATCACGCATTTTATCTGGCTGACCAGCAACATCCAGCCCGCCTTCGGTGGTTACTTCCTGGCGTTTTTCCGGCACCAGGCAGCAGAAATGGGGTTTAACCTCACAGGCAATATTCAGCATCTCTTCCGTTACCGCCATTTCCAGATTCATGCGCGTATCAAGGGTCTGGCGCAGAATACGAACATCACGATCGGTAATATGTCGGCGATCTTCACGTAAATGAACGGTAATACCATCGGCGCCGGCCTGCTCAGCGATAAAAGCCGCCTGTACCGGGTCCGGATAAGCGGTGCCGCGCGCGTTGCGTAATGTCGCAATGTGGTCAATATTGACCCCTAACAGTAATTCAGCCATGACAATCCTCATTAATCGTTATTTGGTTTATCGGCACGCGCCGCCCGCGCGGGCATAAACTGGCGAAACAGCTCCCGACTCTTTAACGGTTTTCCGCCAAGATAGGGCTTCAGGGCGATACGGGTGAAACGTTTTGCCGCGCGCAGGGCGTCGCCGTCAGGAAATTCCCGGCTCGCCAGCGCCTTAAGATGGTGCCCGGTAAAGGTGTTGTTATCAATAACCACGCTGGCGATAAAACCTTTCTCTTCACGGTAGCGATAGGTCATGGTGTCGTCAACCGGTTCCCCGCTCCCGGCGCAGTGCAGAAAATCAACGCCGTAGCCCAGGTGCCCAAGCAGCGCCAGTTCAAAACGACGCAGCGCCGGTTCCGGCGAGCCGCTCGCGCCAGCCAGAGACTGAATACAGTGCAGATAATCAAAGAAGAGTTCAGAGAAGCGCGTTTCGTGCTCCAGCACGCGGGAAAGCAGTTCGTTAACGTAAAGCCCGCTGTAAAGCGTGATACCGCTAAGCGGCAGCGCCAGGGAAACGGCCTCCGCGCTGCGCAACGTTTTGACTTCGCCGCGCCCGCTAAAGCGGAGCAGTAAGGGCGTGAAAGGCTGAAGCGCGCCTTTAAGACTGGAGCGTTTAGAACGTGCGCCTTTAGCGACAAGGCGTACGCGCCCTGACTCTTCCGTGAAGGCGTCCAGCATCAGGCTGCTTTCGCTCCAGGGTCGACTATGCAGAACAAAAGCGCGCTGCCAGCCGTCCATCATATTTGCCGTCTTTTACATTGCCGACAGACGGGTTGCGCCCGCTTTCCGCCACTGCAAACAACAGTATACTCCCCGGATCCGGTGCTGACCGAGTCAGCGCAAGCGCTGTTCAAAACCCCGCGCGTTTTTTCCGGCTCCCGGAAAGCCATAGCGTATCCAACTCAGAGATCGTCGACGTAACCGAGACTGCGCAACGCGCGTTCGTCATCGGCCCAGCCGGATTTCACTTTCACCCACAGCTCCAGGTGAACCGGCGCTTCGAACATCTCCTGCATGTCTTTACGCGCTTCGATACCGATGGTTTTGATTTTGGCGCCTTTATTGCCAATCACCATCTTCTTCTGCCCTTCACGCTCAACCAGAATCAGGCCGTTGATATCGTAGCCGCCGCGTTCATTAGACACGAAGCGCTCAATTTCGACAGTAACGGAATACGGCAGTTCAGCCCCGAGGAAACGCATCAGTTTTTCACGGATGATCTCGGAAGCCATAAAGCGCTGGGAGCGATCGGTGATGTAATCTTCCGGGAAATGATGGATAGCCTCCGGCAGATGCTTGCGCACGATCCCGGCGATAGTATCCACGTTCAGCCCGGTTTCCGCGGAGATCGGCACGATATCGAGGAAGTTCATCTGGCTACCGAGAAACTGCAGGTGCGGCAGCAGATCCGCTTTTTCCTGTACGTTATCGACTTTGTTCACCGCCAGGATCACCGGCGCTTTACCGTCACGCAGCTTGTTGAGCACCATCTCGTCGTCTGGCGTCCAGCGGGTACCTTCAACCACGAAGATAACCAGCTCAACGTCGCCGATAGAGCTGCTGGCCGCTTTGTTCATCAGGCGGTTAATGGCGCGCTTTTCTTCCATATGCAGACCGGGAGTATCGACATAGATTGCCTGATATGGACCTTCGGTATGAATACCGACAATGCGGTGACGCGTAGTCTGGGCTTTACGGGAAGTGATAGAGATCTTTTGCCCGAGCAGCTTATTCAGCAGAGTGGATTTACCCACGTTAGGACGACCAACGATGGCAATAAATCCGCAGTAGTTTTTTTCTTCGCTCATTCCAGCTCCAGCTTTTTCAGCGCCTGTTCGGCGGCAGCCTGCTCCGCCTTACGGCGGCTAGAACCCGTGCCAACCACCGGTTCACTCAGGCCGCTAACCTGGCAGTGGATAGTAAATTCCTGATCGTGCGCCTCGCCGCGAACCTGGACAACCAGGTAAGACGGTAGCGGCAGGTGACGCCCCTGCAGGTACTCCTGCAAGCGGGTCTTCGGATCTTTTTGCTTATCACCCGGACTAATTTCGTCCAGACGGCTTTGGTACCAGGAGAGAATCAGGCGCTCCACGTTCTGAATATCGCTGTCGAGGAAAATCCCGCCAATTAAAGCTTCAACGGTATCCGCCAGAATGGATTCACGGCGAAAACCTCCGCTTTTCAATTCACCCGGTCCAAGACGCAGACATTCACCTAGCTCAAATTCGCGAGCAATCTCCGCCAGCGTATTGCCTCGCACCAGCGTCGCGCGCATACGGCTCATATCGCCTTCATCCACACGTGGAAAACGATGATAGAGCGCGTTTGCGATCACAAAACTCAATATTGAGTCGCCTAAAAACTCCAGACGTTCATTGTGTTTGCTGCTGGCACTGCGGTGAGTTAATGCCTGTTGCAACAGATCCTGATGATGAAAAGTGTAGCCCAGCTTTCGTTGAAGCCGATTAATTACGATGGGGTTCATGCGTTACCAATAGATAAATGCGTCAAAAATGCAGCACACGAAACCGACCTGAGTAACAACCAACGCGGTTTCGTGTGCTGTGTCAATCTTACGAAAGACAACCTAAAACTTCAGGGGGATATTCTATACGCAACAACAAGGGATGTCGTTAGTTTGGCAAGATTTAAATCTTAAATAATTCACGCTGCCGTTATTACCGCGGCAGCGTGAATAAGAGCGGGAAATTAATGGATGCCGCCGATACGGGATAAACGGACTCCGGTAGGCCACTCACCTTCCTGTTTTTCGAAGCTCATCCAGATTGCGACCGCTTTACCCACCAGATTGGCTTCCGGCACAAAGCCCCAATAACGGCTGTCAGCGCTGTTATCACGGTTGTCGCCCATCATGAAATATTGCCCCGGCGGAACGATCCAGGTCGCCAGCGGCAAGCCGGACTGATGGTAATACATCCCCACCTGGTCCTGCGCAATCGGCACGGTCAGAATACTGTGCGTGACGTCGCCCAGCGTCTCTTTGCGTTCCGTCAGCCGGATACCGTCAGCCTTAGTTTCGCCTTTTGGCAACTGCCAGAAACCGCTACTCGCTTCACCGCCATTGCTACGAGAGAAAGTCTGTACGAAATCGCTCGGCTCAACGTTGGAATAGGTTATCGGCAGAGCATTGCCGCAGGCCTGGCCAGAACTACAGCCTGGCTGAATGGTGATCTGTTTAGCGATCGGATCGTAAGTGACTTTATCACCCGGTAAACCCACCGCACGTTTAATATAATCCAGGCTCGGATCTTGCGGATATTTGAAGACGACGATATCGCCCCGTTTCGGATGACCGGTTTCAATTAGCGTTTTCTGATAAATCGGATCTTTAATGCCGTAAGCAAACTTCTCCACCAGGATAAAATCGCCAATCAGCAGGGTCGGCATCATTGACCCCGAAGGGATCTGGAAGGGCTCATAAATAAATGAGCGAACCACCAGCACAATGGCCAGTACCGGGAATACCGAAGCGCCTGTTTCCAGCCAGCCGGGTTTCGGGCCAACTTTTTTCAGCGTTTTTTTGTCCAACTGGTCGCCAGTCGCTGCCAGAGCAGCGGCCTGATGATCACGACGTTTTGGCGCAAAGATAAATTTATCGAGGCACCACAACAGACCCGTCACCAGTGTAGCGATGACCAGGATCAGGGCAAACATGTTCGCCATGCCAACTCCTTAAGGTTATTTACCGTCTTTACCAACGTGCAGAATGGCGAGGAACGCTTCCTGCGGCAATTCAACGTTACCCACTTGCTTCATACGCTTCTTACCTTCTTTCTGCTTCTGCAGCAGCTTTTTCTTACGACTGACGTCGCCGCCGTAGCATTTCGCCAGCACGTTTTTACGCAGTTGTTTAACGGTGGAGCGGGCAATAATGTGGTTGCCGATAGCGGCCTGGATAGCAATATCAAACTGCTGGCGCGGGATCAGATCTTTCATCTTCTCAACCAGCTCGCGACCACGATACGGCGCGTTATCGTTGTGGGTGATCAGCGCCAGCGCATCAACGCGTTCGCCATTGATCAGCACATCCACGCGCACCATGTTGGAAGCCTGGAAACGCTTGAAGTTATAGTCCAGCGACGCATAGCCGCGGGAGGTAGACTTCAGACGATCAAAGAAGTCGAGTACCACTTCCGCCATTGGGATTTCATAGGTCAGCGCAACCTGATTACCGTGGTAAACCATGTTGGTTTGCACACCGCGCTTTTCCACACACAGGGTAATCACGTTGCCGAGATACTCCTGCGGCAGCAGCATATGACATTCGGCGATCGGTTCGCGCAACTCCAGGATATTGTTCAACGGCGGCAGCTTAGACGGGCTATCAACGTAGATCACTTCTTTTGAGGTGGTTTCGATTTCATAGACTACCGTTGGCGCGGTGGTGATCAGATCCAGATCGTATTCACGCTCCAGGCGCTCCTGGATGATCTCCATATGCAGCAGGCCGAGGAAGCCACAGCGGAAACCAAAGCCCAGCGCAGTTGAGCTTTCCGGCTCATAAAACAGAGACGCATCGTTGAGGCTCAGTTTGCCCAGCGCGTCGCGGAAGTTTTCATAATCATCCGAGCTTACCGGGAACAGGCCGGCATAAACCTGCGGTTTGACCTTTTTAAAGCCCGGCAGCGCTTTTTCCGCCGGGTTACGGGCGAGCGTCAGCGTATCGCCAACCGGCGCGCCGAGAATATCTTTAATCGCGCAAACCAGCCAGCCAACCTCACCGCATTCCAGTTCAGTACGGTCAATCTGCTTAGGCGTGAAAATACCCAGACGATCGGCGTTATACACCTGCCCGGTACTCATCACCTTGATTTTATCGCCTTTGCGCATGGTGCCGTTTTTGATACGCACCAGGGAGACAACGCCGAGGTAGTTATCAAACCAGGAGTCGATAATCAACGCCTGTAGCGGCGCTTCCGGGTCACCCTCCGGCGGCGGAATATCCCGTACCAGACGCTCCAGCACATCCGGTACGCCAACGCCGGTCTTCGCCGAACAGCGCACCGCATCAGTAGCGTCAATACCTACGATGTCTTCAATCTCTTCCGCCACGCGTTCCGGATCGGCCGCAGGCAGGTCGATTTTGTTCAGGACCGGCACCACTTCGAGATCCATTTCCATCGCCGTATAACAGTTAGCCAGCGTCTGGGCTTCAACGCCCTGACCGGCGTCAACCACCAGCAAAGCGCCTTCACAGGCCGCAAGGGAACGGGAAACTTCATAAGAGAAATCGACGTGACCAGGGGTGTCGATAAAGTTCAGCTGATAGGTCTCGCCATCAGTCGCTTTATAATCCAGCGTAACGCTCTGCGCCTTAATAGTGATACCGCGCTCACGTTCAAGATCCATGGAGTCCAGAACCTGAGCCGCCATTTCACGATCGGACAGGCCACCGCAAATCTGGATAATACGATCAGACAACGTCGACTTACCGTGGTCGATGTGGGCGATGATGGAAAAGTTACGTATATTCTTCATATTTAGAGTTAATTATGCCTTACGCGTATCATGAGGCCGCAGTTCTGCGCCTGACGTTTTTTAATCCGAAAACGCCGCATTCTACACTACATCCACGAAACCAGGAAATGCTCTTACCGCTAGCATAACCGGAGTAAATGACGAGATCTTGCAGGAGTTGTAAGTAAAGATAAGGGCCAGTGAAATCACTGACCCAATGGTGAGGAAGGTGTCTCAACACGGACTAAATCTGGCGGCAAACCAACGCTAAGAATAACCGGCTGCCATGACTGCCGGGTGGCTAAGCCCGCTGAAAGACCACGGGCCAGCAAAAAACCGCCAACGCCCCCCAGAATTGCCCCACACAGCGAAGCGAAGTCATTGGCAAACAGAAACTGGAATATCGACGCCATCACGAATAGCCCGACTAACGGCACCATATAGACCAACATCGCTGACCCCAGCAGGCTGCTCTCCGCAATACCCAGTTCCACTTTTTGCCCGCCCGACAACGGTTGTTCATATGGAACGCTAATGGTATGACTGGTTTGCGGACCAAGCTTATTCAGCACCCGACTACCGCAACCGGCGCGGGAAGCGCAGCTACTGCAGGATGCCTTAACATCGCAGTGCACCTGCGCAATGCCGTTACTCCAGAAAACAACCGTCGCCCACTCTTTGATCATTGTGCTGCCCCGAATTTAATACTGTCGGCAATACGCTTCGCGGTTTGCGGCGGTAGCTCGCCAACAATGGTTATCTCTGCATTATCGCGCACGGTGGTGCTTACGGTACGACGGCCGGTACGCAGGAGCTGATCGCTGCTGTTTGCCGTGGCGTGATTGATATTGATAGAGAAACTAAACAACCCATCGGAATACAGCCGCGATTCTACCGGGCCATCGAAAGTGGGTAGACGGCGTCGGCTGCTGGACACCTCGGTAACGCCCTGCGGCAGCCAGGTTGGCGCCCAGTTAAAGTTGGCCTTATTACTACTCTCCGGAACGGACAGTTGCGGGGGGAGACTCGCCTTAGCCAGCGTTTCCATACTGGCGCTCACGTTATCGCCGACGTTAAACGCGACGACGCGGAATTGCTCAAGCGTTTCACCATCGCGATCAAGCAAATCAATGCGTAGCGGTAGCTTCGTTTCAACATCTAACCAGGCGATATAGCTGTAACGCGTACCGTCACGCGCAACGACGCGGACGACATCGCATAAGCGATCGGCGATGCGCGTACGCCCGACGGAGATAAAGTCGTAATAAGCCGCCAGCCGTTTAAAGTCGCTATACACCAGTGAAGGCAGGGAATCAACAATATAGTCACCGTTCAGAGTGAACGGATCAAGGCCCGGTTCAAAATAGCTAATTTCCGTGCCACGCAGCACCACTTCACGACGAGGCCCGTCGAGCTGTAACAGCTGAGCGAGAGGGCGATTATTCAGTTTTGCGTGTCGATAACGCAACGACTCAACGCCCTGCTTGTTGATGCTGACGAACGAAAGCTCGTAATTGAGGGACTGACTGGCCAGGTTCATCTGCTGCAACAACGCCCCGGACGATGCATCAGCCGAGGCGTTGACGGAGAAAAACAGACTGCCTGCCATGAGCGACATGGCACACCAAAATTGCTTCATTACTGCGATTGCGTTCCTAAAGTTTGATAGCCTGGCACCTGAATAGCAGCTTGCTGAGTCTGGGCCTGACCAAACTGAAGCTGTTCAGCATGCAGGCGACGCTGCAATTCATAGTCCTGCAGCATAGCATTAATTCTGCGGCGCTGTTCCTGCACCTGAGCCTGCTGACCGCTTCCTGCTGACGCATCCGCAGGTACGCCCAGACTGACCGGGCTGGCTTTACCCATCATCGGCAGAGTATTAAATACCGGCGCCTCGGGCTGCTGAGAAGAATCCGCCTGGCCATTATACTGTTGAACGCCGACAATCACCGCAAGGGATACGCACGCCGCGACGCCCATTTGAGTGAGCGAACTGGCCCATGGACGCAATTTTTGCCAGAAGGGCATCTTGCGCCACTGATGCGGTGTAGGTTGAGATTCAGGAATAAGAGGAACCGAATGACGAGCGGGCTCGTTTTCAATCGCAGCCATAACGCGAGCGGAGATGTCGAAATGGAGCACCTCAGTCGTATCGCCGCGCAGCGTATCGCGGATGAGATGGTAACTCTCCCAGGTTTTTTGCATTTCAGATGAACGACCCAGCTCATTGAGCAGCTCGTTATCCAGCGCCTCGCCATCCATTAAGGCCGAAAGTTTTTCTTTCTGCATACCTGATACCCTTTTCCAGTATTCCGCTATCGTCAACGCCTGATTAGCGGTTGAACTTTATTATCAATAGCTTCCCGCGCCCGGAAGATGCGCGAACGCACGGTGCCCACCGGACAATCCATGATGGCGGCTATTTCTTCATAGCTCATGCCATCCAGCTCCCGCAACGTAATCGCCATGCGTAAATCTTCCGGCAGCGATTCGATGGTACGAAAAACGATTTGTCTCAGCTCTTCTGACAACATTAAGTTCTCAGGGTTCGAAATTTCTTTCAACGCCCCGCCGCTTTCGAAGTTTTCAGCATCATTAGCATCAACATCGCTGGATGGCGGACGGCGCCCCTGAGCAACCAGATAATTCTTCGCCGTATTGACGGCAATGCGATACAACCAGGTATAAAAAGCACTATCCCCCCGGAAAGAATCCAGCGCACGCCATGCTTTTACGAACGACTCCTGAACAACGTCAGCGATATCGCCCGGCGGCACGTAGCGGGAAACCAGACTTGCAACCTTATGCTGGTAACGCACCACCAGCAAATTAAATGCTTTCTGATCTCCTTTCTGGACCCGCTCAACAAGGACCTGATCCGTTAACTGCTCGCTCATCCGAGGTAATGTCTCCCCAAACCCAATTCCCATGTGAATTCAAAAACACCACCCAATTACTGCATAAATGAGCAAGCTGTGGGTTGGAGTATCTGAAAACAATAAAGTTCCGTTACGCCTGTGTTTTTCGTCTTGCAGCCGCTGACAGGTTGTTATCTCTCATTATATGTCCCGGTTGCTAAACGATATGTAAGATAATAAGAAAAAGCGCAGGACCCGCCAGAAGGGTAGCGTAACCCGGCTTTTATTTCACTATAAAATCCAGATGCCAGCCAGCGGCGGCGTAAAACGTGTCTTTCATTTAAATTTACCGCCCGCTGGATTCAGGCGCTATGTTTAGCCGTCACAACACGCGACAAAAAAAATGTACAAACTATCGCCTTCAGGTGCTATTGTTCAGCAACCATGTTTAGTAAATTAAACAAAAACCATGAATACAACGCCTGATGTCTCCTGTGATGTGTTGATTATCGGTAGCGGCGCTGCCGGTTTATCCCTTGCCCTACGCCTGGCGAAACACTGTTCGGTCACGGTGCTGAGCAAAGGCCCTGTCAGCGAAGGTTCAACGCTCTACGCGCAGGGCGGGATCGCCGCTGTCTTTGATGAAACCGACAGCATAGAATCCCACATTGAAGATACGTTGATTGCCGGCGCGGGTCTTTGCGATCGTCATGCGGTCTCTTTTGTCGCCAGTCATGCGAAAGCCTGTGTGCAGTGGCTTATCGATCAGGGCGTACTGTTCGATACCCAGGTTCAGGCGAATGGCGAAGAGAGCTATCACCTGACCCGTGAAGGTGGTCATAGCCATCGTCGAATTCTCCACGCTGCCGATGCAACGGGGAAAGCTGTTGAGACCACCCTTGTCAGTCAGGCGCTGGCGCATCCCAACATCCATGTGCTGGAGCGCAACAACGCCGTTGATCTGATTCTCTCTGATAAAATCGGCCTGCCGGGGACACGTCGCGTTGTGGGCGCCTGGATCTGGAATCGTAATAAAGAAGCGGTTGAAACCTGTCGCGCGAAAGCGGTGGTGCTGGCGACCGGCGGCGCGGCTAAAGTCTATCAATATACGACAAATCCAGACGTCTCCTCCGGCGATGGCATCGCTATGGCCTGGCGAGCGGGCTGTCGGGTCGCCAACCTTGAATTTAATCAGTTTCACCCTACCGCGTTATATCATCCGCAAGCGCGCAATTTCCTGCTGACTGAAGCGCTGCGTGGCGAAGGCGCCTTGTTAAAACGCCCGGACGGCACACGGTTTATGCCGGATTTTGACGAGCGCGGCGAACTGGCGCCGCGAGACATCGTTGCCAGAGCAATCGACCATGAAATGAAGCGTCTTGGTGCTGACTGCATGTATCTTGATATCAGCCATAAACCGGCGGAATTTATTCGCCATCACTTCCCGATGATCGACGAAAAGCTGCAGGGACTGGGTATCGATCTGACAAAAGAACCGGTGCCTGTCGTTCCCGCGGCCCACTATACCTGCGGCGGGGTGATGGTTGATGATAACGGACGCACCGATGTCGATGGCCTGTACGCCATCGGCGAAGTTAGCTATACCGGATTACATGGCGCTAATCGCATGGCCTCAAACTCGCTGCTTGAATGCCTTGTCTACGGCTGGTCCGCTGCTGAAGATATCGTTAAACGCATACCTTTCGCCCAGGCGGTCAATGCGCTGCCGTCGTGGGACGAAAGCCAGGTCGAAATCCCTGACGAGCTGGTGGTCATCCAACACAACTGGCACGAGCTGCGCTTACTGATGTGGGATTATGTCGGCATTGTGCGCACGACCCGCCGCCTGGAGCGCGCCCTGCGCCGCATCAATATGCTGCAACAGGAGCTTGATGAATACTATGCCCGCTTCCGTGTCTCCAATAATTTGCTGGAGTTACGTAACCTGGTTCAGGTTGCCGAACTGATTGTTCGCTGCGCCATGTTGCGTAAAGAGAGCCGCGGGCTTCACTATACGCTGGATTATCCTGACCAACTGACGAACAGCGGGCCGTCAGTGCTCTCTCCGCTGGATCACATAAAAAGATAAAAATCCTGGGTCAGCGCGGTAAATCCTTCGGAATATTGCTGCTCTGGCCCACGGATAACCAGGCGATCGCTAAAACACGCCTCCCCCGCCGTTGGTGAAAACGCCAACAGAACCCGATGCGGCGGGCGCACGTCCGTTTCCGCAACATCAGTACGTAAACGCAGATGCCAGCCCATATTCTGTGCCCGCTGCACAAACGCGTTACCAATATCGACCGGAAGCACAACGCAGAAAAAGCCCTCTTCGGTAATGAACTCAGCGGCGCAGGTTAACAACGTCGCGTGATCGAGCGAAGTGGTATAACGGGCCTGCTCGCGCTGCGAGGTTGCGCAGGGTACGCCTTCCACGAAAAAAGGCGGATTGCTGACAATCAGTTCATAACGCCGGGTTTGCGGCGGCTGCCATTGCTGAATATCCGCCTGGTGGATCTGGATACGCCTGCCCCATGGAGAATTCACCGCGTTTTCTCGCGCCTGCTCCGCCGCCTCTTGTTCCAGCTCTACCGCATCAACAATGACAGTTTCCCCGGTTCGCTGCGCGAGCATCAGCGCCAGCAGGCCGCTGCCGGTGCCGATATCCAGCACGCGCTTTACCTGAGCTATCGGTGCCCATGCGCCAAGTAAAATACCGTCTGTACCCACTTTCATTGCACATCGATCGTGAGCGATAAAGAATTGTTTAAAGGTAAAACCATTGCGCGGCAGCGCAAACTTCGACTGAGACATCCTGAATAACCTTGCGGGCAAAAAACTCCTGAGCTTAAGGCTATGAACAATACCGGAGAACAGATAGCCTTACAAACAGATGAACATTGCGTCGGTAACGTCTATAATCGGCGGTCCACTCAGAGGTAGATCATGACTGTAACGACTTTTTCCGAACTCGAACTCGACGAAAACCTGCTGGACGCGCTCCAGGATAAAGGTTTCACACGCCCGACCGCCATTCAGGCCGCCGCTATTCCGCCTGCGCTTGATGGCTGTGATATCCTCGGTTCAGCGCCAACCGGTACGGGTAAAACAGCGGCGTATCTCCTGCCCGCGTTGCAGCATCTGCTCGATTTTCCGCGCAAGAAGTCTGGTCCGCCGCGCATTCTGATCCTGACCCCGACCCGCGAGCTGGCAATGCAGGTTGCCGACCATGCGCGTGAGTTAGCAAAACATACCCATCTGGATATCGCCACGATCACCGGCGGTGTCGCATATATGAATCACGCCGAAGTGTTTAGCGAGAATCAGGACATCGTTGTCGCCACAACGGGCCGTCTGCTGCAATATATTAAAGAAGAGAACTTCGACTGCCGTGCCGTTGAAACGCTGATTCTTGATGAAGCGGACCGTATGCTGGACATGGGCTTTGCGCAGGATATCGAACACATTGCCGGTGAAACCCGCTGGCGTAAGCAGACGATGCTGTTCTCCGCCACCCTCGAAGGCGATGCAATTAAGGATTTTGCTGAGCGTCTGCTGGACGAGCCGGTTGAGGTCTCTGCTAACCCTTCTACTCGTGAACGCAAAAAGATTCACCAGTGGTATTACCGCGCCGATGACATTAAACATAAGACCGCATTGCTCGTCCATCTTCTGAAACAGCCAGAAGCGACGCGTTCTATCGTCTTTGTACGCAAGCGTGAGCGTGTTCATGAACTGGCTGGCTGGCTACGTGAAGCGGGTATTAATACCTGCTGGCTGGAAGGCGAAATGGTGCAGATGAAGCGCAACGAAGCGATTAATCGCCTGACGGATGGCCGTATTAACGTGTTAATTGCTACCGATGTTGCCGCCCGCGGTATTGATATTCCCGACGTCAGCCACGTCATCAACTTCGATCTGCCGCGTACGGCGGATATCTATCTGCATCGTATCGGTCGTACCGGGCGCGCAGGTAAGAAAGGAACGGCAATTTCTCTGGTTGAAGCCCACGATCACCTGTTGCTGGGGAAAATTAGCCGTTATATTGAAGAACCGTTAAAGGCCCGCGTGATCGATGAGTTGCGCCCGGTAACGCGCGCGCCAAGCGAGAAGCTAACGGGTAAACCGTCGAAAAAAGTCTTAGCGAAGCGTGCAGAGAAGAAAAAGAAAGATAAAGAGAAACCGCGCGTGAAGAAACGTCATCGCGATACCAAAAACATTGGTAAGCGCCGTAAACCCAGCGCGGATACGGCGCCGCAGTCAAACGAAGAGTAAAAAAACGCCGGGAATGATATCCCGGCGTTTTCACATCAAATGAACCTTACAGGCTTTCGGTAAAAGTACGGGCGATAACGTCGCGCTGCTGTTCCGGCGTCAGAGAGTTAAAACGCACCGCATAGCCAGAAACACGAATAGTCAGCTGTGGGTATTTTTCCGGATGTTCAACCGCATCCAGCAGCGTTTCACGGCGCAGAACGTTCACGTTCAGGTGTTGACCACCTTCAACACGAACTTCTGGTTTCACATCTACCGGGATTTCACGGTATTCGATCTTACCCAGGTTGCTTACCGCAACCACATCATCTTCAGCAAAACCGGCTTTAGCACACAGGCAACGGGCTTCGCCTTTTTCACTATCCAGCAGCCAGAAAGAGTTCAGCAGGTCGTCATTTGCAGCTTTAGTAATTTGGATACCAGTAATCATTTGGTGCCTCCCAGGCAGTGTTTATCGATTATTGGCCTTCTCGGCCAATTGGTAAAACCATTGTTGTATGAGTGTATATATATCAGCCGGACACCCGGCATTCTTTGATTTAAATCAATAAAAACCACACCAGAAAAATGGGTATAACCGGATATTATTGTTTTACATCAAGTTACGCCCCAGTGAATGCTAAATAAATTTGTAAATTTTCAATTTTATTTGCATGAAGAACGTCAATCTGGCGGCGCAAATTTTGTGATGCTGAAAGATGCAGTTAAGCTATGGCAATGACACTTTGCAGGAGAGCAAAATGACCGCCCCATCAACCTGGCACGATGTGCTGGCAGAAGAGAAACAGCAGCCTTATTTTATCAATACCCTGAAAACCGTAGCTGAAGAGCGCCAATCAGGAATCACCATCTACCCACCGCAAAAAGATGTCTTTAACGCGTTTCGTTACACTGAACTCAGCGACGTCAAAGTGGTGATTCTGGGCCAGGACCCCTACCACGGGCCGGGACAGGCTCACGGCCTTGCTTTCTCCGTTCGGCCAGGGATTGCGACGCCGCCATCGTTGCTGAATATGTACAAGGAACTGGAAGGGACAATACCCGGCTTCCAGCGCCCGAATCACGGCTATCTCGAAAGCTGGGCACGTCAGGGAGTACTGCTGCTCAATACCGTATTAACGGTACGCGCAGGCCAGGCACACTCGCACGCCAGCCTCGGATGGGAAACCTTTACGGATAAAGTGATTTTCTTGATTAACCAGCATCGGGAAGGCGTTGTGTTTCTGCTGTGGGGTTCACATGCCCAGAAGAAAGGCGCGATTATCGATCGCCAGCGCCACTGCGTGCTGAAAGCGCCTCATCCTTCACCGCTCTCCGCTCACCGCGGGTTCTTCGGCAGCAATCATTTCGTTCGGGCAAATCAGTGGCTGGCGGAACGCGATGAAACGCCGATTGACTGGGTACCCAGGCTGCCGGCTGAAAGTGAATAACGCAGAGCCAGATTCAAAATGAGAATGCCAGCATTACGCTGGCATTTTTAACTCTGGACTAAGGCATCATGCTTTATTCTGACGCCACCATTCCGCCAGCAGCACGCCGGTCGCAACGGAAACGTTCAGGCTTTCAACATTGCCGGTTCCTTCAATCACCACATTCAGATCGGCGCTGGAGATAGCGGCATCGGACAGACCATCATTTTCCTGACCTAATACCAGCACCATTTTCTTCGGCAGTTCGGCTTTAAACAATGGCGTTCCGTTATGGCTCGACGTCGAAACAATCGCATAACCCGCTTTGCGGAAGCGCTCAAGCGTATCGATAAAGCTGTCGCCCGTAATCGGTTCAACATGTTCCGCGCCGCCTTCTGCGGTACGAATTGCAGCCCCGGACTCCATAACGCCCGCATCCTGCACAATCACCCCCTTCACCCCGAAGTGCGCGCAGCTGCGCATAATCGCGCCGAGGTTATGCGGATTGCCGACATCTTCCAGCGCCAGGACGCAATCTTCAGCATCGGCTTTCGCCACCCACTGTTCAACCGAGGTCCCGTGCCGCTTTTTAATCAGGAAACATACGCCCCCATGATGTTCAGTGCCGGACGCTTTCGCCAGTTCTGCATCATCGACCACGTGGTAGGCTTTACGATTAGCCGCCATCCAGCGCAGGGCTTCTTTGAAGCGCGGGGTGACACTCTGAATAAACCAGGCGCGTACGATGGCATCCGGACGGCTCTGGAAAAGCGCCTGACAGGCATTTTCACCATAGACGCGGGTCTCTTCCGCACGCTGGCGGCGCAGCACTTCAGGATCGATAAAGCTTTTTCCGCTGATCCCGCCGTGATCCACTTTTACCGGCGCGTCATCACCCGGCGCGCGGGATACGGTACGCCACGGAGAGGTTCCCTCACCGACAAAACCTTCACGCTTGCGCTCATCACGTTTACGCTCGCCGCCGCGGCTCTCTTTTTCATCGCGCGCAGGGCGGTGACGACCGTCAACACGAGACTTTCCTGGACGCCCCCCGCCTTTCCCGGTTCGTGGGTTATGGGTACGTCTGTCAGAATCATCATCACTGCGGACATACATCACTTTGACCTTGCCGCTTTTATTTTTCAGTTCGTCGTCGCTCATCAATTTTCTCCACCTGCGCTGCGCGAAGCGCGCAGATTACCCGATGTGCCATCACTTAGCCATTATTTCATTTAAAAGCCGGAGTCTATCGTATTCATTGAATAAAACTCATTGTCCTTTATTATCTGAGCATCAATAATATGTAACATTACAGAAACAAATCGGCCACGTGCCGCGCTGCAACCCATAACCAGAGGTTAGTTATGAATACCGTTTGTGCCAGTTGTCAGGCTCTGAACCGCATCCCGGACGATCGTAGCGCTGAAGGCGCGAAATGCGGACGCTGCGGTCACGATCTTTTTGACGGCGATGTGATCAACGCGACCGGGGCAACGCTGGATAAACTGCTGAAAGACGATCTCCCTGTTGTTGTCGATTTTTGGGCGCCGTGGTGCGGCCCTTGCCGTAACTTTGCGCCAGTATTTGAAGATGTGGCGGAAGAACGCAGCGGCGAAATGCGTTTCGTGAAGGTGAATACCGAAGTGGAACGAGAACTGAGCGCGCGTTTCCGCATTCGCAGTATCCCCACCATTATGATGTTCAAAAATGGTCAGGTTATCGATATGCTGAACGGCGCCGTCCCCAAAGCGCCTTTCGATAGCTGGCTAAACGAAGCAGGCCAGCAGTAAACGAGACGGGGCGCCGCTTGTGCCCCGTTTTCACCTCTGCGACAATGGCGTCTTTTGTTAGCGATCCCCATGACTGATAACGCTGTCCTTCGCCTTCGCGCTGAACGCCTCGCACGCGCTACCCGGCCTTTTCTTGCCCGCGGCAACCGCATCCCTCGCTGCCAGGGTTGCCTGCTCCCGCAGAAGCAGTGTCTCTGCGCCACTCTCGCCCCGGCTACTGCCGCCAGCCGTTTTTGTCTGGTGATGTTCGATACCGAGCCAATGAAGCCCAGCAATACCGGACGGCTGATTGCTGACATCCTGCCGGATACGGAAGCATTTCAATGGTCACGCACCGAACCACCACAAGCGCTTCTCGACTTAGTCGCCGACTCGCGATACCAGCCGATGGTGGTTTTTCCGGCTTCTTATGCCGGTACTGAACGCCAGGTGCTTGATGCTCCGCCTCCGGGAAAACCGCCGCTGTTTATTATGCTTGACGGCACCTGGCCCGAAGCGCGAAAAATGTTCCGCAAAAGTCCGTGGCTCGATGCGCTGCCGATGATTTCCGTCGACCTGTCGTGTATCTCCGCTTATCAACTGCGGGAAGCTCACGCGGAAGGGCAATACTGCACCGCCGAAGTGGCGATTGCGCTGCTGGATCTCGCGGGGGATAAAACCGCAGCCGCTGCGCTTGGCGATCACTTTAGCTTATTCAGAACACGCTACCTGGCAGGAAAAACGCAGCACAGGGGCAGTATCACAGCATAATTGCCAGAAAGCGTTTAAAATCATTCGGTCATTGCGGATCAAAGGAGACCGGTATGAGCCAACGAGGCCTGGAAGCATTGCTGCGGCCAAAGTCGATCGCCGTTATTGGCGCATCCATGAAGCCACAGCGCGCCGGTTATCTGATGATGCGCAACCTGCTGGCTGGCGGATTTAACGGCCCGGTTCTCCCGGTGACGCCGGCATGGAAAGCGGTCCTCGGGGTGCTGGCCTGGCCCACCGTCGATACGCTGCCCTTCACGCCCGATCTTGCTGTGCTTTGTACTAACGCCCGCAGAAACCTTGAATTGCTGGAAGCACTGGGGAAAAAAGGGTGTAAAACCTGCATTATTCTCTCGTCCATTCCCGAACACTATCCTGCTCTGCTTGAGTGCGCCGCCCGCTACCAAATGCGGCTGCTCGGGCCGAATAGTCTGGGCCTTCTCGCCCCCTGGCAGGGTCTCAACGCCAGTTTTTCACCGGTCCCGATTCATCGCGGTAAACTGGCGTTTATCTCACAATCAGCGGCGGTCTCCAACACGATTCTCGACTGGGCTCAGCAGCGCGAGATGGGGTTTTCTTACTTTATTGCCCTGGGCGATAGCCTGGATATTGATGTTGACGACCTGCTCGACTTCCTTGCGCGCGACAGTAAAACCAGCGCTATTTTGCTCTACCTTGAGCACCTGAGCGATGCCCGACGTTTTGTTTCAGCGGCCCGTAGCGCATCGCGCAACAAGCCCATCCTGGTGATTAAAAGTGGGCGCAGCCCGGCGGCACAGAAGCTTCTGCACGTTAATTCCGGTATGGATCCCGCCTGGGACGCAGCTATTCAGCGCGCAGGCTTACTGCGGGTGCAGGACACACACGAACTCTTTTCTGCGGTCGAAACCCTTAGTCACATGCGCCCTCTGCGCGGCGAGAAACTGATGATTATCAGTAACGGCGCCGCGCCGGCAGCGCTGGCCCTCGACGAACTCTGGCTACGTAACGGCAAACTTGCCGTTCTCAGCGAGGAAACCTGCAACAATCTCCGCCAGGCATTACCTGACGGTATTGCCATCGCCAACCCGCTGGATCTGCGCGATGACGCCAGTAGCGAGCACTATCTCAACGCGCTGAATGTACTGCTGGATAGCCATGACTACGATGCGCTACTGGTAATCCATTCACCAAGCGCCGCCGCACCAGGAACAGAAAGCGCGCTGGCGCTCATTGACGCCCTGAAGCGTCATCCGCGCGGCAAGTTCGTCACCGTTCTCACCAACTGGTGTGGTGAATTTTCCTCTCAGGAAGCCCGACGTCTGTTTAGCGATGCAGGTCTGCCAACCTATCGCACGCCCGAAGGGACGATTACCGCCTTTATGCATATGGTGGAGTATCGGCGTAACCAGAAACAGCTCAGAGAAACCCCGGTACTGTCAAATTCCTTAACCGCCAATACCACCGAAGCTCATAGTTTGCTACAGCGTGCGATTGACGAAGGCGCAACGTCGCTGGACACGCATGAAGTGAGCCCTGTCCTGCATGCTTACGGTATTCATACCCTGCCAACATGGATTGCCGCAGATAGTGCCGAGGCTGTGCATATTGCCGAGCAGATTGGTTATCCTGTGGCCCTGAAGCTCCGTTCACCGGATATTCCGCATAAGTCGGAAGTTCAGGGGGTTATGCTTTATCTGCGTACCGCCAGCGAGGTCCAGCAGGCGGCGGATGCCATTATCGATCGCGTCAAAATGACCTGGCCGCAGGCACGCATTCACGGGCTACTGGTGCAAAGCATGGCCAATCGTGCCGGGGCGCAGGAGTTACGGGTGGTTGTGGAGCACGATCCGGTTTTCGGGCCGCTGATCATGCTGGGCGAAGGCGGCATGGAGTGGCGTGCGGAGGATCAGGCCGCTGTCGCGCTGCCACCGCTGAATATGAACCTTGCGCGCTATCTGGTTATTCAGGCCATCAAAAGTAAAAAGGTGCGTGGGCGCAGTGCGCTACGCCCTCTGGATATTCCGGGCCTGAGCCAACTGCTGGTACAGGTCTCAAATTTAATTGTCGATTGCCCGCAGATTCAGCGTCTGGATATTCATCCTCTTCTGGCTTCCGGCCATGAATTCACTGCGCTTGACGTAACATTAAGTCTGTCCCCATTCACTGGCGATAGCGAAAGCCGCCTGGCCATACGCCCTTATCCGCAGCAACTGGAAGAGTGGGTGATAATGAAGAATGGTGAACGCTGCCTGTTCCGCCCAATCCTCCCGGAAGATGAACCCCAGCTATTGGCCTTTATTGCCCAGGTCACGAAGGAAGATCTTTATTATCGTTACTTCAGCGAAATCAACGAATTTACGCACGATGACTTAGCCAATATGACGCAGATCGACTACGATCGAGAAATGGCCTTTGTCGCAGTACGTTCCACAACGGCGGGGAATGAGATCCTCGGCGTGACCAGGGCAATCTCCGATCCGGATAATATCGATGCCGAGTTCGCCGTACTGGTGCGATCTGACTTGAAAGGCCTGGGTTTAGGCCGCCGTCTACTCGAAAAGCTGATTGCCTATACACAAAGCCATGGACTTCAGCGGCTAAATGGCATCACTATGCCGAATAATAAAGGCATGATCGGCCTCGCCAGAAAGCTGGGATTCTCGGTTGATATTCAGCTTGAAGATGGGATTGTCAGTCTGTCTCTTCAGCTTGTATCTGAGCAATGACAAACAGCCGGGCGCAATTGTTGACTACTTTAACGGGTAGTAATGGTATTATTGCCCGCTTACGTCGTCTGCATGGTACAGAAGACCCTTCAATAAACAGAGAAGAAACGCACTGTGATGTTGTCAAAATTTAAACGTAATAAACATCAACAACACCTTGCCCAACTCCCTAAGCTTTATCAGTCAGTTGATGATATCGAGTTCTTTTACGCTCCGGCAGATTTTCGGCAAGCGTTACTGGCCAGGATAGCTCAGGCCACCCAGCGTATTTGTATTATTGCGCTCTATCTGGAGCAGGATGATGGCGGCAAAGGAATTCTGCAGGCATTGTATGATGCGAAGCGCCTGCGCCCTGAACTGGATGTTCGGGTGCTGGTGGACTGGCATCGCGCCCAGCGTGGCCGTATTGGTGCCGCAGCATCAAACACCAATGCCGACTGGTATTGCCGCATGGCGCAGAAAAATCCTGGTGTCGATATCCCGGTTTATGGCGTTCCGGTCAATACCCGTGAAGCGCTCGGGGTTCTCCACTTCAAAGGCTTTATCATTGATGATTGCGTGCTCTATAGCGGCGCCAGTCTGAATGACGTTTACCTGCATCAGCACGATAAATATCGTTACGATCGCTATCAGTGTATCCGCAACAGCAAGATGGCCGATGTGATGTTCGACTGGGTTGAGCAGCACCTGGTACAAGGCCGTGGCGTTAATCGTCTTGACAGATCCGATCGCCCAAAAAGCCCGGAAATCAAAAATGATATCCGTCAGTATCGTCAGGAACTTCGCGATAGCTGCTACCACTTCCTCGGGAATGCGGATGAAGACCGGCTATCGGTAACGCCGCTCGTTGGTCTGGGTAAGACCAGCCTGCTGAATAAAACAATCTTCCATCTGATGCCCTGTACCGAGCATAAACTGACTATCTGCACTCCCTATTTCAACCTGCCCGCTCTACTGGTGCGTAATATCATCCAGCTGTTACGCGGCGGGAAAAAAGTTGAAATTATCGTCGGTGATAAAACCGCTAATGATTTCTATATTCCGGAAGATCAGCCGTTTAAAATTATCGGTGCGCTACCCTATCTTTATGAAATCAATCTACGGCGTTTTCTGAGCCGACTACAGTATTATGTCAACAGTGGGCAATTGATTATCCGTTTATGGAAGGACGACGATAACAGCTACCACCTGAAAGGCATGTGGGTTGATGACGAATGGATGCTGCTGACCGGTAACAATCTAAACCCTCGCGCCTGGCGCCTGGATCTGGAAAATGCCATTCTTATTCATGACCCGGAGAATCAGCTTAGCGCAATGCGTGAAAAAGAGCTAAATCTCATCCGTCAACATACCACGATCGTCCAGCACTATCGTGATCTACAAAGTATTGCCGACTACCCGGTGAAAGTCCGCAAACTGATCCGGCGTCTGCGACGAATCCGAATAGATCGTTTGATCAGCCGCATTCTCTGAATTGTTGCCCCGTACCACGGGGCTTTTTTCTGACATTTGCAGGCATATCATTAATTCTACAAACGCAGGCCCTTACCTTTACGGTGCAACGTCAGGGAAACCAGGAAAGCAATCGCCCCCATGACGGTGACATACCAGTAGAAAGCGTGCTCAATCCCGGCCGATTTTAACGACAGAGCAACGTACTCTGCCGAACCGCCAAATAATGCATTGGCAACCGCGTAAGATAACCCAACCCCTAAGGCCCGAACCTGGGCCGGAAACATTTCGGCCTTCAGAATCCCGCTAATTGAAGTATAGAAACTGACGATCAGCAACGCGCATACCACTAAGGCAAATGCCGCATACGGCGAACTTACGTGTTGTAATGCATTGAGGACAGGAACGGTAAACAGGGTAACTAATGCGCCAAAGCAGAGCATAGAGGTGCGACGGCCAATTTTATCCGAGAGCGCACCAAACAACGGCTGAACTAACATATATACCAACAGGGCTGCGGTCATAATCATACTCGCGGTACCCACCGTCATGCCCGCGGTATTGACCAGGTATTTTTGCATATAGGTGGTGAAAGTATAAAAGCTCAATGAACCAGCGGCAGTGAAACCCAGCACCATAATAAATGCTTTGCGGTTACGCCATAATCCTTTAAACGATCCCGCCTCTTTTAGCGCGCGCGTTTCCTGTTTAGACGTTTCGTCCAATTGGCGCCGCAGCCACAGGGCAACGATAGCTAACACTGCGCCAAGCGCAAAGGGAATGCGCCATCCCCAGGCGTGCAGATCTTCATTGCTGAGGATTTGTTGTAAAACTACAACGACAAGTACCGCCAGAAGCTGGCCTCCAATCAGAGTGACATACTGAAATGAGGCATAAAAACCTTTCTTACCTTCAACGGCAACCTCACTCATATAGGTTGCACTGGTGCCATATTCTCCTCCGACAGACAGTCCCTGAAATAAACGCGCCAGCAGAAGCAGAGCCGGGGCCCAGGTCCCGATCGTTGCATAACCGGGTAAGCATGCGATCACCAGGGAACCAAAACACATCATACAAACGGAGATGAGCATGGAAGTTTTACGTCCGCGCCGATCGGCAATACGCCCGAATAACCAACCGCCGATCGGACGCATCAGGAAACCTGCGGCAAATACTCCTGCAGTTTGTAACAATTGCGTTGTGGTATTTCCGGAAGGAAAGAAGATGTGGGCAAAATAGAGTGAACAAAATGAATAAACATAAAAATCAAACCATTCAACCAGATTACCTGACGATGCTCCTACAATTGCCCATATACGACGTCGGGTATCGCCGTGCTCCGGCGTTCTACATGCGCTAATGCTACTTTCTGTCATTATAATTCTACTCCAGCAAAGACTGTAATCTGTCTCGTCGGGCGTGGCAGATTATCTGGATAAATTAATTGGTGAATAAAATGTTATACAGTTGTTATAATTTTATATGTGACGGTTATCACGTTTTATTCCGTGACAGGAGCATTCAAGATTAACGATAACGCACAGGCGAAGATAAAGTGAAATATGAGGATAAGTGAGTCTGAGCAGGCCTTTGTGTTGGTTCATACGTAAGCCGGATAAGGCGCAGCCGCCATCCGGCAGTGCCCGGACGGTATAAACGCAAAAAGGCCATCCGTGAGGATGACCTTTGAGGCTGATGACAAACCTGATTTAGATATTGTGCTCGCATTTCTGCCGGGTGGCGGCCATCGCCTTACCTGGCATGTAAAACCAATAATATCATCATGTTATGGGTTTTTCGTAGGCCCGCGCAAGCGAAGCGCCGCCGGGCAATTCCGGAAAAACGCACTTTGTCAGCAATCTGAAAGGCCATCCGTGAGGATGACCTTTTCACTTATTTGATGCCTGGCAGTTTATGGCGGGCGTCCTGCCCGCCACCCTCCGGGCCGTTGCTCCGCAACGTTCAAATCCGCTCCCGGTGGATTTGTCCTCCTCAGGAGAGCGCTCACCGACAAACAACAGATAAAGCAAAGGGCCCGGTCTTTCGACTGAGCCCTTTGCTTTATTTGATGCCTGGCAGTTCCCTACTCTCGCATGGGGAGACCCCACACTACCATCGGCGCTACGGCGTTTCACTTCTGAGTTCGGCATGGGGTCAGGTGGGACCACCGCGCTACGGCCGCCAGGCAAATTCTTGATGCTCTGTACGCAATACTTTATCACATCCGCTGCGTTGGCTGCGCTTGTAAAATCAGTCACATACTTATGTATGCTCCTTCCTTTACTTCTCTTGCCGCCTTGCCGCTGCGCAAACTATTGCGTACTACAATCCGGTATCAATGCTGAAAATCTCTCAAATCGCCAAAACATCTTCGGCGTTGTAAGGTTAAGCCTCACGGTTCATTAGTACCGGTTAGCTCAACGCATCGCTGCGCTTACACACCCGGCCTATCAACGTCGTCGTCTTCAACGTTCCTTCAGGACCC